>ENA-OZHH01001321-OZHH01001321.1-human-gut-metagenome-genome-assembly--contig:-NODE-1321-length-11955-cov-6.183445_pt1 | contig 11955 bp, 10 predicted proteins | sample MGYA00244045_ERZ653684 | MGnify/ENA primary metagenome ERZ653684 (study PRJEB26926, sample SAMN06165264) | human gut metagenome | biome: ENVO:00009003; feature: ENVO:2100002; material: ENVO:00002003... | reverse complement strand
ACGGTATCGACACCATGCGGGACAACAACGACATTGCGCCGTTCAAGAACATCCTCAACGAGATGTACAGCAAGGACATTTCCAAGAAGGTTCATTCCTCTTATCTGCTGAAAGCGCAGAAAGGCCAGTTTACCGGCTGCCTTGCCCCCTTCGGCTACCAGAAAGACCCGGAGGACAAAAACCATCTGCTGATTGATGAGGAAACGGCTCCCATTGTCCGGCGTCTGTTTGCGTGGGCGCTGGAAGGACACGGCCCCAACTACATCCGGCGCAGGCTGGAAGAAGAAAAAATCCCCTGCCCGACCTACTGGAACCGGGTGCGGGGCTTTCGGAACGTGTCAACCAAGTGGGAAAAGAAAGACCCGGTAAATGGGCGGTATATCTGGGACTTTACCGTGATTAAGGACATCCTGATGAATCCCGTCTATACCGGCGCTATCGCTTCCCAGAAGAAGGAATACCGCTTCAAAATCGGCACCATCGGGGAGAAGAAGCCGGAGGAATGGATTGTCGTGGAGAACCAGCATGAGCCGCTTGTTGACCGCAAGACCTTTGACATCGTGCAGCGCAAGCTGAAATCCCGGCAGCGCCCCCGCCAGACCGGGGAAATCAGCCTGTTTGCGGGGCTTATCAAATGCGGCGAGTGCGGGAAGTCGCTGACTATCCGCTACACCAACGAGAAGCACCCGAAGCAGATTTATTCCTGTAAGACCTACAATGCCTACGGGAAACAGCACTGTTCCCAGCACCGGGTTGAGTACGACACCCTGTACCGGCTTGTACTGAACAAAATCCGGGAGTGTGCCAGAGCCGCCCTGATGGACGGGGAAGCCGTTGCCGGGAAGCTGTCCGACACCTGCGAAGCCGAGCAGAAAGGCCAGCGGGAAGCGTTGGAACGCTCCCTTGCCAAAGACGAGGAACGGATTGACGTTCTGGAAAAGATGGTTCTGCGGCTGTATGAGGATATGGTTGCCGGACGTATCAGCGAAGCAAACTTCAATCTGCTGATGGAAAAGACGCAGAAGGAACAGGCCGAGTTGAAGGCGAGGGTTGAGGAAGGCCGGAAGAAGCTGGCCGATGAAATCCGGCTTGCGTATGACGCCCGCCAGTGGGTAGAAGCCATTCAGGAATACGCCGACATCACGGAACTGGACGCAGCTACCCTTAATCGCCTGATTAAAGAAATCGTTGTCCATGAGAGCATAGACAGCGATAAAACAAGACACATTTCTATCGAAATTCATTTTAATCTCAAACCCCTCCCGGAAGTGGAGCAGGTCACAGCCTGACCTGCCCCGCCGGGGCGGTTCTAAAAAAACTCCATAGATATTTCTTGACACGCCGCCGCCCGCCATCGAGCCGGTTTCCTACACCTATTTGGGTATGAAACAGCTCATGGCGGGCGGCGGTGTTGCCCTCATCGGCATCACCCTGATCCCCCTGCTGTCCGGCCTGCTGTCCACCACCTGATGTTTCTCCAAATCCGGCGGGGGCTTTCGCTTCACAGCGGGAGCCCCCGCAAAGGAGGTGATCTCCCTTGATATTGGATATGATCCAGGAGTGGTTCAAGGAACTGCTCATTGACGGTATCATTTCAAACCTGACCGGGATGTTTGATACCCTGAATACAAAGGTGGGCGAGATCGCCGGGGAGGTCGGCATGACGCCCGCCGCCTGGAACAGCAGCATCTTCAACATGATCCGCAATCTCTCGGAGACGGTGATCGTCCCCATCGCTGGCATCATCCTCACCTTTGTCATGTGCTACGAGCTGATCCAGCTCATCATCGAGAAGAACAACCTCAACGACTTTGACACCTGGATTTTCTTCAAGTGGATTTTCAAAACCTTCTGCGCGGTGCTGATCGTCACCAACACCTGGAACATCGTCATGGCGGTGTTCGATGTGGCGCAGAATGTGGTCAGCCAGTCGGCGGGGGTCATCATCTTGGATGCGGGCATCGACATCTCCGGCGTGGTGGGCGATTTGGAGACCCAGCTTGCCGACTGGAGCGTGGGCGCCCTGCTGGGGCTGTGGTTCCAGAGCGTGTTCGTGGGGCTGTGTACGCAGATTCTTTCCATCTGCATCTTCCTGGTGATCTACGGCAGAATGATTGAGGTGTATTTGGTCACATCCATAGGGCCGATTCCCTTTGCCACGATGGTCAACCGGGAATGGGGCTCCACGGGGCAGAACTACCTTCGCTCCCTGCTGGCCCTGGGCTTCCAGGCCTTCCTCATTATGATCTGCGTGGGTATCTATGCGGTGCTGGTGGAGGGCATCTCCACATCCGGCGACAACATATCCGCGGCCATCTGGGGCTGCATGGGCTATACGGTCCTGCTGTGCTACACCTTGTTCAAGACCGGCAGCCTTGCAAAATCCCTGTTCGGCGCCCACTAAGTGGCAAAGCCACCTGAAAATCAGGTGGCTCAGCCGGTTAGAGCTATTTACTTTTTGCGGCCGGAACCGTTTTTGGTCGGGTCAACCATCTGATACTGCTGACCGGGTTTCAGCGTAGGCGGGAACGGCTCGTTTTTCACAACGGTACGCTCGATGCCAGTGCGTCCACCACGCGGTCCAACAATCTCATACTGACCTGACCGTCCGGCCTTTTCGCCGGGCTTATAGGTGTTGGCCATAGCGTTCTCCTTTCCTAAGTATTAGCACTTGGAATGTCCGAATGCTAATATAAAATAGCACATTTTTGAAGGTGTGTCAATATATAGAACTTCGGATTATATTTTAATACAATATATTGTTTTTTGGAGGTGCTTGAAATCGCTTATGTAACGATCCCGAAGGACCTGAGCCGGATACAGAGCAAGGTCCTGTTCGGGCTGACCAAACGACAAGTGATCTGTTTCGGAGCGGCGGCGCTGGTAGGCGTGCCGCTTTTCTTTTTGGCAAAGGCGAGCCTGGGGACCACCACGGCGGCGCTTTGCATGATCCTGGTGATGCTGCCCTTTTTCCTGTTCGCCATGTATGAGAAGAACGGGCAGCCGCTTGAAGTGTTCCTGGGCCATCTGATCCAGAACAAATTCATTCGGCCGAAGGTACGCATCTACCAGACCAACAATCTCTATTCCGCCTTGGTGCGGCAATCCCAACTGGAACAGGAGGTGAAGCGGATTGCGAGAAAAGGCAGAAAAACCGGCAAAGCGTAAGCTCACCCGTGCCGAGCGCAGGCAGATCGAGGCGGTGATCCGGCAGGCGAAGGGCGACGGTAAAAACCATACGGTGCAGGACAGCATCCCGTTTCAGAATGTGTTCCCCGACGGCCTGTGCAGGCTGGAGGGCGGCACCTTCTCCAAAACCATTGCCTTTGAGGATGTGAATTACCGCCTGGCTGGGCCGGAGGATCAGCGGAGCATCTTTGAAAGCCTCTGCGACTTCTATAACGGCTACGATCCCTCCATCGGCGTCCAGGTTTCTTTGGACAGCCGCAGCGGAGGCAGCGCCGCCGATGAAATGTTCGGCATCCGCAGACAGGGCAACGACCTGGACCCCATCCGGGACGAGGCGGTTGACATCCTGCGGATGCAGTATAAGCGGGGCAACAATGGCTATGTGAAAACCAAGTATGTGACCCTGACCATCGAGGCGGAGAACCTGACCGCAGCCCGGGCGCGGTTTGCCCGGATTGAAACCGACACTCTCAACCGCTTCAAGGTCATGGGGGCGGCGGCTCATGTGCTGGACGGAAAGGAACGGCTGGAGCTGCTTTACAACATCCTCCACCCGGAGGGAGGGCAGTTCGCCTTTGAATGGGACTGGCTCCCGGCCAGCGGCCTTTCGGTGAAGGACTTCATCTCTCCTTCCTACTTCCACTTCGGAGAGACCCGCACCTTCCGCATTGGAAAGCGGTACGGGGCGGTGTCCTTCCTGCAAATCCTGGCGCCGGAGATGCACGACCGTATCCTCACCGACTTCATGGAGGCGGACGGGAATATCATGGTGACCATGCACATCCGGGGCATCAACCAGAACGAGGCCATCAAAATGGTCAAGCGGAAGATCACCGACCTGGACGCCATGAAGATACAGGAGCAGAAGCGGGCGGTACGCAGCGGCTATGATATGGACATACTCCCCAGCGACTTGTCTACTTATGGCGGTGCGGCGAAGGACCTGCTCACCGACCTGCAATCCCGCAACGAGAGAATGTTCAACATGACCTTTTTGGTACTGCACACAGCGGAGACCCGGCAAAAGCTGGAGATTGCCGTGTCCCAGGCGGCCAGCGTCGCCCAAACCTACAACTGCCTTCTGACCCGACTGGACTTCCAGCAGGAGGACGGGCTGATGTCCTCTTTGCCCCTGGGCCTCAACCGTATCAAGATCGAACGGAGCCTGACCACATCGGCCCTGGCGGTGTTCGTCCCCTTCGTTACCCAGGAGGTGTTCATGGGCGGCGACGCCATGTACTACGGGCTCAACGCCCTCTCCAACAACATGATCCTGCTGGACCGCAAGCAATCCCGCTGTCCCAACGGCCTTGTGTTCGGTACACCCGGCAGCGGTAAATCCATGAGCTGCAAGCGGGAGATCACCTTTATCATGCTGATGACCCAGGACAATGTCATCATCTGCGACCCGGAGGATGAGTATTCGCCCCTGGTGAAGCGGCTGGGCGGCCAGGTGATCCGGCTGTCCCCGTCCAGCACCGACTATGTGAACCCACTGGACATCAACCTCAACTACTCCGAGGAAGAAAACCCGCTGGCGCTAAAAAGTGATTTCGTGCTGTCCTTCTGTGAGCTCATCATGGGCAGCAAGACCGGCCTGGAGGCCATCGAAAAAACGGTCATTGACCGGGCGGTGCAGATGATCTATCAGCCCTACTTTTCCGACCCCCGGCCGGAGAATATGCCGATCCTGGGCGACCTGATGAACGCCCTGCTGTCCCAGCACATTCCGGAGGCCGACCGGGTGGCTCAGGCGCTGGACCTCTATGTGAACGGTTCGCTGAACTTCTTCAACCACCGCACCACCGTGGACATCTCCAACTGTCTGGTCTGCTTCGACATCAAGGGCCTGGGGAAGAACCTGAAAAAGCCCGGTATGCTCATTGTCCAGGACGCGGTGTGGAACACCGTCACCATCAACCGAGCCATTGGCCGTTCCACCTGGTACTTCGTGGACGAGTTCCACCTTCTGCTGAAGGAGGAACAGACCGCGGCATACAGTACCGAGATTTGGAAGCGGTTCAGAAAATGGGGCGGTATCCCCACCGGGGCGACCCAGAACCCCAAAGACCTGCTTTCCTCCCCGGAGATCGAAAACATTCTGGAAAACAGCGATTTCATCTATATGCTCAACCAGGCGGCGGGCGACCGGAAGATACTGGCGGAGCGGCTGAACATTTCGTCGGAACAGCTTGCCTATGTGACCAATTCCGAGCCGGGCCATGGGTTGCTGTTCTTCAACAATGTCATCCTGCCCTTTGTGGATGACTTCCCGAAGGATACCGAGCTCTATAAACTGCTCACCACCAAGCCCAGCGAGGTTGCAAACTTATAGTTTTATATTTTAATTAGTGTAAGGATGTGATAAAATGGGTTGGTAAATTGAGAGAGAAGTGAGTGTATGAAAAAAGAAATTAAAGTTCCAAAAAATCGTATCTTGAATGGATTTAGCAAAATATTAGTAGTAAGTGTTGTGGTTGCCACGATCTTAAATGCAATATTTTTTGCGAGTGAAACAACGATTTTTTTGCTGAATGAAAATCAATTGCTATACCTATTCTCAGCTATGGCGCAAGTGATTGGTGGTGTATTCGGATTAACACTGACTGCATACGTGTTTTTTGTAGACAAATTTAAAGAATCGACCGATGGTGATGACACTCTCTACGATGCAGCTACTTCCATCCTAAGCCGTTATTTTCGAACTCTCATTTCATTAGCAATTTGTACCGGAGTCATAGTTCTATTATGTGTCTTTGGCATTATCAATCTTCACCAATACATTCCGCTTAGTACACTTGTTGTAAACGAGAGCGTTTTGCTTTTTTCCATCGGGCTAATTGCTATTCTTGCTTTTGGCGCAATGCTCCTTGACCCCCAGAAATTAGAGAAAGAAATAGCAAAAATGAAAAAATCTGCTGAAGAATATTATAAAGCAGCAGAAAATTCAATGTCGGGAGATTTTGTGACTTTCTTGCGGACATACAATTTACTCCAAAGCACAATTCTTAATTTGGCAGAGGAATTGATTCAATTTAAAAGTACCCCCTATGCCGATAAAGGTTACAAGCCTCAAATCATTCAAGCGCTCAGAATCTTAACCCTTAATGAAATTATTACAAGAACGCTAAGTCAAGAAATCAACGAACTACGAATGTATCGAAACGGTCTAGTGCATGGAATTGATTTTGATGTCACTCAAACCGCATGTAAACGTATAAAGGAAATATACGATGCACTAAAGGATGTTCTTGATACGTTGATTCAAGACGGAAAGGATTCAGAAAAGTATAGTGCGGCAATTGCACGTTTACATGAACTAGGTTAATTACATTACAAGGGAAACCCGCCTCAACTGAGGCGGGCTTTCTTATGCCAAAATTTAGAAAGGATCATGAAATGGAACAGGAAAAGCTGTATGTCATTGAGGAAAAGACCTATGAGGCGCACATTGACGAGGAAGTCCACCTTTACGGGCTGCTGCACCAGCTTGCTTTCCTTGCCGGGAAAATCAAGGACCGCCGGGACATGGAGGACCTGATCGACACCGCCCGGCGGTACGGCGAGATTGCCGACCAGATGTTTGACCGCTGGAGCATCCCCGGCCGCTACCTGGTGTTCGGCGACAAGGCCGACCTTGCCCGGCTGAAGGCCCTGGAGCTGTGCGAACTGGATGCCTTCTATGTGGACTGCGAGGATGACGAGGACCAGCCTCATGCCTGACCGTCTCACTCATGTGAGCCTCTTTTCCGGTATCGGCGGGCTGGACCTGGCGGCGGAGGCGGCGGGTTTTGAAACGGTCTGTCAATGCGAATGGGCGGACTATCCCTATTCCATCCTGGAAAAGCACTGGCCGGAGGTGCCGAAATTCCGGGACATCACCACATTCACGAAGGAGGCGTTTTTTGAGAAAACAGGACTTGAAACCATCACCATCCTCTCCGGCGGATTCCCGTGCCAGCCCTTCTCCACCGCCGGAAAACGGCGGGGCTTTGCGGATGAACGCTACCTGTGGCCGGAAATGTGCCGCGTTATTACCGAGCTGCGGCCCCGTTGGGTGCTTGGGGAAAATGTTGCTGGCTTCATCAATATGGGGCTCGACAAAACGATCTTTGACCTGGCAAAAGCGGGATACGCTGTTCTCCCATTCGTATTTCCGGCTTGCGGTGTCGGCGCATGGCATGAGCGCCAGCGAACTTTTATCGTCGCGGCTGATGTTTCCCACACCCCTTGCCTCCGACAACAACACCGCCAGGGACGCGGCAAGCCTGGATGTGTTCCTGTCGGACAATGGGATATTCCGCAAGAGGAACCGAAACGGGGCGATCTGGAGCCTCAGCCTGTCGGCGGCGGTATTCTATCTGACCCCGGTGGCGTCGGACGGTTTCCGCTCGACCTTGAAGCCGTCGGCCTTCAATCCGGCGAAGAAGGACGGGAACCTGTCGGCGCAGATCATCTCCCAGGAACGGCCGGTGTCCGAAACATCGGCGCTGAACCCGGATTGGGTGGAATGGCTCATGGGCTTCCCGAAAGGATGGACGGACGTATCCTCTGGGCCGCCGAACCGGAAGGAATCCCCCGCATGACTGAGCGCATGGATGACCGGGCACTGCGGCTGAAAACTTTGGGAAATGCGGTCTGCCCGCCCCAGGCCTATCCCATTTTCCGCTATATCGCCATGATTGAGAATGGCACCTGCGGCGACTTTTGCCCCTATGGAAAGGAAGGTGACTGCCTATGAGGGAACTGAAAGCGACCGATAAGATCACGCAGAAAATGACCCGTGACGGTGCGGTATCGGAAAACCTTGCCACAGGCGAGGTGGAACATATCAGCAGCCGGGAGCCGGAAACGGAGTTGTCCGCTTCTTCGGAAGAATCTGCTGGCGCGGCTGCTGACCTTGCCCTGCGTGCAGCGGAGCACCATGAGAAGAAAAACGCACGAAAGGCGGAAAAGGCTGACACCCAGGCGGTGCGGGATGGTTCTGCCGCAAGGCAGCGCCCGTCCTCCCGTCTGCAATTCACCGAGGAAGAACGTGCCGATCCCGCACTTGGTAAGTACATTGACCGTTCCGACCGTGCGGCGGACAGGCTGGACGCGGCGAAAGCCGCCATCCCCGCAAAGAAAATTCTCCGTACCGAGCGTGTTTTTGACGAGACAGCCGGAAAAGGCAAGATGCAGCTTCACTTTGAAGAAGTGGAGAAACGCCCCAATGGACGCCTGCGGCACAATCCGCTTTCTCGGCCGGTCCATGAGATTGTCCATGCCGCCCATGCGAAGGTACATGAGGTGGAACAGGAAAATGTGGGTGTGGAGGCTGGGCACAAGGGCGAGGTGCTGACGGAACGTGGGCTTGCCTACGGAAAAGGCAAAGTCCGTGCCGCCGTCCACCATCACCGCATAAAGCCCTGGCGTGACGCGGCGAAGGCAGAGCAGGCTTCTTTTAAGGCAAACGCCGATTACCTTTACCAAAAGGCACTGCATGATGATCCTGCATTGGCGGCTTCTAACCCGGTATCCCGCTTTCTGCAGAAACAGCGGATCAAGCGGAACTATGCAAAGGAGCTGCGACAGGCAGAGAAAACCGCAAAGAACACAGCGGCCACGGCGAAAAGTGCGGCGCAGAAAGCAAAGGACGCCTTCAAGGAAACATTCCTCTACATCAAGCACCATAGCCGGGCGGTGCTGCTGGTGATCGGCATTGGCGCCTGTGTTGCTCTGCTGTTTGGCGGGGTATCTTCCTGTTCCATGATGGCAGGCTCCGGCGTGGGCGGTGTATTCACTTCCTCTTATCTCTCCGAGGATGCGGATATGCTGGCTGCGGAGGCGGCCTACTGCGAACTGGAACAGGAACTTCAATATGAGCTGGACCACTATGAGACTCTGCACCCCGGATATGACGAATACCGTTTTGATCTGGACGAGATCGAGCATGACCCTTATGTGCTGATCTCCATTCTCACGGCGTTCCATGAAGGGGTGTTTACCATCGACGAGGTTCAGGAGGAACTGCAAATGCTCTTTGAAAAGCAGTACATCCTGACGCAGACCGTGGAGGTGGAGGTACGCTATCGGACGGAGACACGGACAGACAGCGAAGGAAACGACTATGACGTGGAAGTACCGTACAACTACTATATCTGCAAGGTGAAGCTGGAAAACTTCGATCTTTCCCATGTGCCGGTCTACATCATGGATGAGGAAACACTTTCCTTGTACGCGGTCTATATGGCAACGCTGGGAAATCGGGAAGATTTGTTCCCCGGCTCCGGCTATGTAGACAAGTACACCAAACCGCCCACCACCTATGATATCCCGCCTTCCGCACTGGAAGATGAAACCTTTGCGGCGCTCATTACCGAGGCGGAGAAGTACATCGGCTATCCCTATGTCTGGGGCGGCAGCAATCCGAACACTTCTTTTGATTGCTCCGGCTTCGTGTCCTGGGTGCTGACGCAAAGCGGCGTCTGCAATACGGGCAGGCTGGGAGCCCAGGGGCTCTACAATATTTCCACCCCGGTATCCTCTGCCAACGCAAGACCCGGCGACCTGATCTTTTTCGTCGGCACTTACGATACACCGGGCGTTTCCCATGTGGGTATCTATGTGGGAGGCGGAAAAATGCTGCATTGCGGCGACCCCATTCAGTATGCAGATATCAACACAAGCTACTGGCAATCCCACTTTTACGCTTTCGGGCGACCACCCTACAACTAAAAACGATATGGAGGTAATTTGATTTATGGCAACGACACAGAAGATCCGCAATGACATTGCGAAAACCAAAGAAAAGATCGCGGAGCAGCAGAAACGCCTTCGGGCGCTGGAGGCCCAGCTTGCGGAGGAAGAAAATCTGGAAATCGTCCGCATGGTGAAAGCCGTGAAGATGGACAACAAGGAGCTGACCGCCTTCCTGAAAGCCTATGCCAGCGGCATGATCTCCCTGCCGGAAGGTATGCTGCAGGAGGGAGACACCGAGAATGAGGAAACGGAGGGATACGAGGATGAAGCATAACTTTATGACAAAAATGGTATCGGCTCTTTTGGCGGTGGTGCTCAGCACTGCCGCTTTTTCTATCACCGCCTTTGCCAGCGGTGGCGAGGAAACCACAGAGCCCGTGACTGAACAGGAAACGGCCGGGGATGTCTCTGATCTGCTTTCCGCTCTGGCCGGCAGCCAGGTCACGGTATCCGTCACCGAGGATGGTATCCAGTTCAGTTCCGGCGAAAATGACTCCGGGCAGACCGGCACCGTCACCACGGGCGGCGGCAATCTGAATGTCCGCACGGGTGCAGGAATGGACTACACCGCCTTCACTCAGCTTCCCAACGGAACGACCGTGAAGGTGATCGGCACGGACGGCGACTGGCTGAAGGTCATCCTGCCGGAGAAAGTCGGCTATGTCTATTCCGGCTACATGACGGTAAGTGATGGCGAGGCTGGCTCTGGGGAAGGTTCTTTCTCTCTGGACACGGAAACGCTGGAAAATCTGCTGGGTATGCTGGGCGGTGGTTTGAATGGCGGTGCCGCCTTGACGCCGGACGGGAACCTTTCGCTGATTGACGATATTGGCAGCCCGACCGCCAGCGGCAAGCAGTTTATTACAGTGGAAACGAAGAACGGCAATGTGTTCTATCTCATTATCGACCGTGACGACGAGGGCGAGGAAACCGTGCATTTTCTGAATCAGGTGGATGAAGCCGACCTCATGGCACTCACGGAGGATGGAGAAAAGGCGGAAACACCTATTGTCTGCACCTGTACGGAAAAGTGCCAGGCCGGAGCGGTCAACACTGCTTGCCAGGTCTGCGTAAAAAACCTCAGTGAATGTGTTGGCACGGAACAGAAAGCTGCGGAGCCCACCGAGCCGGAGAATCCGAAGCCTGAAAAGAAAAGCAATACCGGGGCAATCCTGGCGGTGCTGCTGATCCTTGCAGCCGGAGGTGGTGCGGCGGTCTATTTCCTGGTGCTGAAACCGAAGCAGGGAAAGAAAGTTCCCGCTGATCTGGATGATTTCGACCTGGAGGATGAAGAAGAATATTTGACTGAGGACGAGGAAACGGAGGAAAAGAATGAGTAAACTGATTATCGCAGAAAAACCGAGTGTGGCAAAATCTATCGCGTCGGCCTTGGGTGCTTCATCCAGGGCCGACGGCTTTTATGAGGGCAGCGGCCTTCTCGTATCCTGGTGCGTGGGACACCTGGTATCCCCGATGGATGCGGGCGGCTATGACGAGCGTTTCAAGAAATGGCGCTATGATGATCTTCCCATTCTGCCGGAGCCATTTCGCTATGTGCTGGCACCAGGCAAGGAGGATGCTTTTGAAAATCTCCGTGCCCTGATGGACCGCCCCGATGTGGATACCATCGTCAATGCCTGTGACGCCGGGCGGGAAGGGGAGCTGATCTTCCGTCTGGTGTATGAAATGGCCGGCTGCCGCAAGCCGGTTCTTCGGCTCTGGATTTCCTCGATGGAGGACAGCGCTATCCGGGAGGGCTTTTCTGATCTGCGCCCCGGCGCTGATTATGAAGCCCTGTATCAATCTGCACTCTGCCGCCAGAAAGCGGATTGGCTGGTGGGGATCAACGCCACTCGCCTTTTCTCCGTTCTCTATCACCGCACCTTGAATGTGGGCCGTGTTCAGACCCCCACACTGGCAATGCTGGCGGAGCGTGACGCGAAGATCACGCTGTTTCACAAGGAAAAATATCATCTGCTGCGTCTGACGCTGAACGGAGCCGAAGCGGTTTCGGAAAAGTTCACC
>ENA-OZHH01001316-OZHH01001316.1-human-gut-metagenome-genome-assembly--contig:-NODE-1316-length-11986-cov-6.317241_pt1 | contig 11986 bp, 14 predicted proteins | sample MGYA00244045_ERZ653684 | MGnify/ENA primary metagenome ERZ653684 (study PRJEB26926, sample SAMN06165264) | human gut metagenome | biome: ENVO:00009003; feature: ENVO:2100002; material: ENVO:00002003... | reverse complement strand
ACAAAAAATAATAAATATATAACGTTATGTGAAAAAGATTATTATGTTTTGGTAATAGAACTTTTAAGTATTTGATTCAAGTGTCGGAGTAATAAAAGAGTTACGAAATAAAGTAAAAGCAAATTAGGAGGAATTGATATGATGCCATATGAAGTAGGAAAGACGTTTATTATTAGGGTTCCATTATTATCTATAGAGACTTATAAGGAATTATGTTCAGAAAAAGATGGATTACCAGTTATTAAAACCAAGGAAACATTGACAGGGTATACCCACAAACTATTCACGTTGAGGCGGAAGAAGGGTACAGACTAGCTTGTTCCTATCTCCTGTGCCCACGCTGAGGCGGAAGAAGGGCACAGGCGGGCGTTCGCCGCCCCAGCTCTCAATTTCCATCCATGACTGTTTTGCATATCTTCTATGCTTGTGGTACAATAAACAGAAAGCAGGCATTTTGAGGAGAAAATTGTATGAAAGCACAGGAATTATTATTTCAATTGCAAGATAAAGGTTACCGTGATTTTCAGAGCAAATTAATCCCGACGATTCCTGTGGAGACGATTATCGGCGTCCGCATTCCCGCTATTCGTAAGCTTGCGAAGGAGTATGGAAAGGATCCGGAGAGCGTAGAGTTTCTGAAACAGCTGCCGCACACTTATTATGATGAAAATATTTTGCATGCGTTGTTGGTGGCGGAGATCAAAGATTACGAGGTTTGTGAAAAAGAAGTGGAGTGTTTCCTGCCTTATGTAGATAACTGGGCGGTGTGCGATATTTTTTCCCCAAAAGTGTTTCGCAAAAATAAAGACAAACTCATAGACAAAATAAGAGAATGGACAGCTTCGGACCATCCCTATACCTGCCGCTTCGGAATGGAAATGCTGATGACACATTTCCTGGATGAGGATTTCCGGGTGGAATATCTGGAGATCCCGGCAGCGGTACATTCCGAAGAATATTATGTGAACATGATGATTGCCTGGTTCTATGCCACGGCACTGGCAAAGCAATGGGATGCCACGATCGGTTATATAGAGGATCAACGGTTGGATACCTGGACACACAATAAGACGATTCAGAAAGCACGGGAAAGCTACCGTATAACACCGGAACAGAAGGAATATCTGAAGACGTTGAAGATGTAAATAGAATGATATCTGCACAACATATGGAAGCACGAAAATACAGGAAACAAAAAAGGATGCAAAATTGCAGATTATGAAAAAGATGAGAGAGGATAAGACAGCATGAACGGCAACATGGAATTTCGCAGGGCACGCAGAGAAGAAGCAGAAGAAATCCTGCTGTTATACCGTTCCCTGATCGGAACCGAATATTGTGTCTGGACAGAAAATTATCCCACAGAACGGGAAGTGGAATTTGACCTGTCGAGAAATGCATTGTTTTGCCTGTATGAGAGAATGCCGGAACCTGATGAGAGAGAACGATTAATAGGCACAATCTCCATAGACGATGACCCGGAAGTGGAGGCACTGTCCTGTTGGTCAGAGGATCTTACCCCGGTGGCAGAGCTGTCCAGACTGGGAGTGGCGGTAGAATATCAGAATCGCGGCATTGCCAGGATCCTGCTGCAGGAAGCTATGGCGGAATTGAAATCACAGGGTTATAAGGCGGTACACATTTTAGTGGCAAAGGACAATGTGAAAGCATTACGCTCTTATGAAAAATTGCATTTTACCACGGCAGGGGAATGTGAGCTTTTCGGGCATTCCTACTGGTGTTATGAGAAAGAATTATAGAAGTGATCACTATGCAAATCAATGAAACAGAGAGGAAAGACGATATATGGTAACGATCGATCTGATCACAGGCTTCCTGGGATCCGGAAAGACTACTTTTCTGAAAAAATATGCAGAATACCTGATGAATCAGGGACTGCATATCGGTATTCTGGAAAATGATTTCGGTGCCATCAACGTGGATATGCTGATGCTCCACGAACTCAGGGGAGATCAGTGCGAACTGGAGATGATCGCCGGAGGATGCGATGCGGAGAGCCACAGGAGGCGTTTCCGTACGAAGCTGATCTCCATGCGAATGTGTGGTTATGACAGGGTGCTGGTGGAGCCGTCGGGAATCTATGATGTAGATGAGTTTTTTGATGTACTTCGGGAGGAGCCGCTGGACCAGTGGTATGAGATCGGCAATGTCATCGCCATACTGGATGCAAGACTGGAGAATAATCTCTCACAGCAGGCGGACTATCTGCTGGCATCGGAGGCTGCCAATGCCGGAAAAGTGATCCTGAGCCATGCGGATGCAGCCACCAGGGAACAGTGTGAGGACACGGTGGCACATCTCAACCGGGCACTGGAACAGATCCGCTGTGACCGGAGAATCGACCCCAAGAAGGACATCTTACAGAAAAATCTCACGGATCTGACAAAAGAAGATTTAGAGGAAGTATCCAAATGCGGTTATTGTCTGGAAAGTTACCGCAAGATGGATTTAGAGAATGGACAGAGCTTCGACTCTTTATTTTTCATGGAAGAGAAGATTACCTCGGAAGCTTTGGAGCGGGCGGTCCCCAGGCTGTTTGCCGACAAGTCCTGTGGGGAGGTATTCCGTATTAAGGGTTTTGTGAAAAATAAGGACGGACAATGGATGGAATTAAATGCAACCCATGACAGCAGAACATTAGACCCCATCGCAGTGGGGCAGGAGGTGCTGATCGTCATCGGAGAGCATTTACAGGAAGATAAAATCAGAGAGATTCTGAAGGAGGAAGAGACATGTCAATCTTAAGTCAGTTAAACAGTGTACCGATGTACCTGATCTGTGGAGGGATCATTGCTTTTGTGGCGGTGGTCTGTGTGATTTTTCTGGTGAGGGCATACCGCGCCGGGCAGGCACTCGGTATGGATACCACGAAAATGAAGCGTACGATCATCTCCAGTGCGACCTTTTCCCTGTTACCCAGTGTGGGGATCCTGCTGGGTGTCATCGCCCTGTCGGGAAGTCTGGGAACACCCTGGCCGTGGCTTCGATTGTCCGTGATCGGTGCACTGCATTATGAGACCCAGGTGGCGCAGGCAGCAGCGGAGCAGGTGGGAATGAGCACATTGTCTGCTGCGGAAATGACACCGCAGGCATTTTCCACGATCGCACTGCTCATGAGCATCTGCATTATCTGGGGCATGGCATTGTCCATTTTCCTGAATAAAAAATATACACAGAAGCTGACCTCGAATAAAAAATCCGGCAAGCCGGGTTTCGGAGATATGGCAATGACTGCCATGTTCATCGGACTGGTCAGCACCTACATCGGAAGATATCTTGGCGGTTTTATATCGGAGAACGGATTGTTTACGTTTCACGGAGATTACATTCCGTTAGTGGTAATGGCGGTATCGGCACTGGTGATGGCAGGGTTTGTATACCTCATTGAGAAAAAAGGAAAAGCCTGGGTGGACAGCTTTTCCATTGCCGGAAGCATGATCATCGGTATGACGGCAGCGGTGCTGGTGGGGTTGCTGTAACGACTGACAGAACAACCTACATAGTACCGGGTAGCGTATCTCCGAAACGGAAAGGAATATCAATATGAGAACAGATAGCATGAAGGCAGATAGTATGAAAGCAGATAGTACGAGAACAGATAACATGAAAGCGGACAGCATGACAATAGATAATAAGGAACTGAATAATGTAGAAGCAACAAAGGAGCAGACCGGGCAGACTCCGGATACCTGGCAGGCCTACACGAAGAAAACACATGTCATCGGGCGGACTGTGAGTATCATTACGCTGGTGATGTTGGTGGGAGCACCGTTTCTCATCGGTAAGCTTTTAGGTGCGTATCCGGATCTGGGGGCTGTTGGAAAGGGGTTTCTCTCTGTGGGAATCGTATGGCTGGTCAGCAGCATCGCGGAGTTTTTGATCTACACACCGATGCTGGGAGCCGGCGGCGGATATCTGGCATTTATCACCGGTAACCTGATCAATATGAAGATTCCCTGCGCGGTCAATGCGAGAGACATGGTAGGAGCGAAGACCGGAACGCCGGAAAATGAGATCATCTCCACAATCTCCATCGCAACATCTTCCCTGGTGACAATCCTCGTCCTGGCATTGGGCGTGTTATTGATGGTGCCGCTGCAGCCCGTGCTGCAGAGCGAAGTATTGCAGCCGGCTTTTGAAAATGTGGTTCCGGCGCTGTTCGGTGCCATGGCGTACAAATATTACCGGAAAAATATGAAGATCGCTGCATTGCCGCTGATCCTCATGAGCCTGTTATTCATTCTGGTACCGTCACTGATCGGATCTACCAGCTTTATGATCGTTCCTTCCGGCGCGATTGCCATTGGTGTGGCATATCTGCTGTTCCGGAAAAAGAATACACAGAAAACGACAGAAGAATAATTAAGAAAAGAGGAGAGATATGAAATACATAGGTTTGATACTTCTTGCAGTGTTGGCTGTGATCGTATTGTTACTGTTGATCGCAGTGCTCCGTACCTTATTGATGCCGTCGAAGACTTCGACTTATGTGGCAGACGAACCGGAGGAGGAAGCGCTGGCACTGGCAGAGAAGCTGTCGAAAATGATTCAATATGACACCACCTCCTATGCCAACGTGGCAGAGGTGGAGAAATTCTTAGGCTTCCATAAGGTGCTGGAGGAACTGTTCCCTCTGGTACATGAGAAGCTGGAGAAGACAGAGATCGATGGGAATCTGTTATTTTACTGGAAAGGAAAAAGCTCTGAGAAACCGATCCTGCTCATGAGCCACCAGGATGTGGTGCCGGCGGAAGGTGAATGGATTCATGCACCTTTTTCCGGAGATATCGCAGAAGGAAAAGTATGGGGCAGAGGCGCATCCGATACCAAAGCCTCTGTAATGGCATTTTTCCAGGCGGTGGAAGAACTCCTGTCGGAAGGGTTCATCCCGCCCACCGATGTCTATCTGGCAAGCTCCTGCACGGAAGAGTGGGGCGGTGACGGTGCACCGAAGATAGTTGCGGAGCTGCAGCGCAGAGGGATCGAACTTTTCCTGGTATGTGATGAGGGCGGTGCGATCATCACCGAACCCATCGGCGGCATCCATGGCAATTTTGCAATGGTAGGCGTATTTGAAAAGGGCAAGGCAGATGTGAAGTTCACCGCACGGAGCAACGGTGGTCATGCCAGCGCACCGTCGAAGGGAACTCCCATTGCCAGATTATCCGCTTTTGTCAATGAGGTGGAGACGCATTCCCCGTTCCGGAAAAAGCTGCTGCCGGAGGTATCGGCGATGTTCACAGAACTGGCTCCCTATGCCGGATTTGGAATGAAGCTGGTATTCGGTAATGTGTGGCTGTTCGGACCGGTATTAAAAGCAGTCATGCCTGCGATCAGTGCCCAGGCAGGTGCAATGCTTAAGACGACGATCGCTTTCACGGTGCAGAAGGGTTCCGATGCCTATAATGTGTTGCCTCAGGAAGCCTATGTGGGCGCTAACATGCGTTTTATTCCTCATCAGGGGGAAAAAGAGAGCCTGGAGATCATCAAAAAAGTAGCAGGTAAATACGGTCTGGAGACCGAAGTGCTGCATGCTAATGATTATACGCCGCCTGTGGATATTCACGGAGAAGCATTCCATCTGGTGGAGCAGACCATCGCAGATACTTTCCCGGGACTGCCTTCCAGCCCTTATGTTATGACAGGCGCGACCGATGCACAGTTCTATCAGCCTATCTGTAAGAGCTGTATCCGTTTTGCACCGGTGATCTATGGACCGGAGCAGATGAAGGGAATGCATGGATTGAACGAAAATATTGAGTATAATTGTCTGCCCGGAGCTGTCAGATTCTATAAGAACCTGATCCGCGCGGAGAAATAAGGAGCGACACTTATGAACACCATGACTACATATTCTGGCAGAAAGTTTGATCCCATGCAGATGACACCGGGAGATGTCTATATCGAAGATATCGCCCATGCTTTGAGCTTATTATGCCGGGGAGGCGGACAGCTGACCTATTTTTATTCGGTGGGACAGCATTCGCTCAACTGTGCTGCGGAAGCGAAAGCCAGAGGGTGGTCTAAGAGGCAGCAGCTCGCCTGTCTGCTCCATGATGCCAGCGAGGGATATATATCGGATATCATCCGCCCGGTGAAGATCTATCTGACCAATTATCTGGAGATTGAAAGTAAGATCATGGGAACAATTCTCACACATTTCGATCTGGATGATCTGACGGAAGAGGAGAACCGCCGCTGGAAACAGATTGACGATAAGATTCTGGAACTGGAACTGAAGACATTGCTTCATGGCGAAGAGAACAGAGAAGTGCCGAAATTTTTTTCCGTACCGGATCTGGCGGAGCATACGCCGGGAGAGATCGAAGTCAGGTTCCTGCAGGAGGCAGAGCGACTGGGGGTGCACGGCAGTGATCGTTGAGAAGAAGCCGGAGCGCAGTTATTCTACGACAGTAATGTACATTCTGGCATATTTAGATCGTTATGGCTATCCGGTATTGATTCTGATAGCAGGAGCGCTGGCAGACTTCTACCGGGGGAGAATTACAATGCTGTTTGTACTGGCAGTGGGAATATTATTGGATGGAATCTATAATCTGGTGGGGTATCTGTGTCGTTGGAGACATATTTATCTCTGCTATCAGAGCATGTGCCATACGAAGATGACACCTTCGCGGATTGAGTGGGATCGGATGACAAAAAAGGATGCGTACGGCATTCCTGCTACTTTCATTATTGGCGGAATCATAGGAATATTGGTGAGTATTTTTCTCAGGTAAAGCGCTTATAATTATGCTATAATGAATTGAAAGTAAGGAAATAGATAAAAACAAGAAAGGGAGGGTATTTTATGGGATTTTTAACAGGAAAAACAGCAATCATCACCGGTGGAGGAAGAGCGGTCTTAAGTAATGGGGAGTGCGGTTCCATCGGTTACGGTATCGCAACGGCGTATGCCAAAGAGGGTGCGAACCTTGTACTGACCGGACGTAATGTACAGAAGCTGACCGATGCGAAGGAAGAGCTGGAGAAAAAGTACGGCATCAAGGTACTTCCCGTACAGGCAGATGTCAGCGCCGGTTCAGACAATGAAGCGATCGTACAGAATGTGGTGAAGCAGGCGATTGACACTTTCGGAAGGATCGATGTACTGATCAACAATGCCCAGGCTTCCGCTTCCGGTGTAACCATCGCAGATCATACCACCGAGCAGTTTGACCTGGCGGTATATTCCGGTCTGTATGCAGCATTCTACTATATGAAGGCTTGCTATCCTTATCTGAAGGAGACGAAGGGTTCTGTTATTAACTTTGCCTCCGGCGCAGGTCTCTTCGGTAATTTCGGGCAGTGTGCCTATGCGGCAGCCAAGGAAGGTATCCGTGGACTGACCAGAGTCGCAGCTACCGAGTGGGGTCCCGATGGCATCAATGTCAACGTTGTATGTCCTCTGGCATGGACCGCACAGCTGGAGAAATTCGAGCAGGCATATCCCGATGCTTTCAAGGCAAACGTCAAGATGCCTCCTATGGGACATTACGGCGACGTGGAGAAGGAGATCGGCCGCGTCTGCGTACAGCTGGCTTCTCCCGACTTCAAGTATATGAGCGGTGAGACCCTGACGCTGGAAGGTGCTATGGGACAGAGACCGTAAGCGGTTGGAAAATTTTATATAATAAACCTACCTGTACTGGTCAAGTGACAAGGTAGGTTTATTTTTTCGCAAAAAATCGGGACATTTCCGGCAGCTCTTCCGTCTAATAGTCATAAGACGTATACTTATGAGGAAGAAAGGACGAGGCACATGGGAGAGATAGAACAATTGGTGCGCAGGGCAAAAAAACGGGATCCAGATGCTTTCACGGAGCTGATGCAGCTTCATGAGAAGGACATGTACCGGACAGCCAGCGCGATCCTACCGCAGGATGCGGATATTGCGGATGCCATACAGGAGACGATTCTCACCGTTTGGGAGAAAATAGATACATTACAGAAAAACCGGTATTTCAAGACCTGGATGATCCGTATTCTGATCAATAAATGCAAGGATATCCTGCGCTCAGGGAGACGGATGATCTGTGTGGAAGAACTGCCGGAACAGGCAGCGAAGGATACAGTGGAGGCAGAGGCAAATTTGGAATGGAAGGAAGCCCTGTGGGGACTGGATGAAAAATATCGCCTGATCGTAGTACTGTTCTATGCGGAAGGACTGCGGACAGCAGAGATCGGAAAATTACTGCAGCTGCCCGACAGTACGGTGCGCACAAGGCTCGCCAGAGGGCGGGAGCAGTTGGCGAGATATTATGCGGAGACAGAGGAAGGAGGCGGAAGAAAATGAGACCGATGAATGAAATAGAGATAGAACTTCCACAGATCGTACTGGATAGGGCGGATGCAGCCTATGTACAGATCAGACAACAGGCAGCGCAGGAAAAACAATTGACGGGCAAGAGATTCCCCCGCGCAGCAGGCATCCTGTTAGCTGTGGTGATACTTTCTGTCACAGCAGTATCCGCCACCGCCGCCGGAATCATGGGATACCGCCGCTATCTGGCAGAGCGCATGACTGACATCGGGACGGAAGAATTGGGACACTTGGAGATGGTGGCAGGACAAGGCAGTGTTCAGGCGGAATTTAACAGAGAACTGACGGCAAGAGAACAGAGTGTATATGAGCAGCTGACCCGGGAATATGAAGAGGATGGCAAATATCCTGCGGGACAGCTTCATGAATTAGCCGAAGAAGAGAACTATTCCGGCACAGGTGTAGCCGTTCGGAGCACCCCCGAGGAAGAATACGGTTGTCTGATCTATCTGCCGGATACCACTGTTACCGAAGAGGAATGGCTGGAAGTTATCGAATATGTGCATAAGCTGGATTACAGCATACAGGAGAAAATATGGCAGCAGAAATATTCTGAAGTGTCCTATTTTGATCGTTATGAACAGATGTCAGATGCGGAAATCGATGAACTGTATGCAATGCTTTCTTCCGCGCCTGTGGATGTCTGGGGAGGGGACAGCCGTGACCTGACACCGGAGGAACAGACCCGTTATGAAGAGTGGACGGAAAAGTACGAACAGGAAAATGCCTATACAGAGACAACCATTGCAGTGATCACATTCCCGGAAGAATATGACGGACAGGAACTTGTTTACTGTATTGCAGACGCACAGTTTTACTACCCGGAACGGTCGCTGACGGATGAGGAACTGTTGCAGCTGATCGATCTGGAACACAAAAACCTGTATATCTACGAGCGGATCCAGAGGGAGATCGAGAGGGGAGAACGGGCAGGCTGGCCGGAAACATATGATATCCAGCGGTAATTTTTGATAGAAGATATGCTTGACAATGGAGACCACATGCTGTAGTCTATAATTAGACCACAACATGTGGTCTCTCTACTTTTGCAAAAGTAAAATAAGAAGATCAAAAGAAATCTATGTAATCAGGAAAACAGTAATAGGAGGAAACAACATGGCAGAAATTCAGTTGGGTGTGATCGAGGCACGATATGCGGATATGATCTGGGAGCATGAACCGGTGTCTTCTTCGGAACTGGTAAAGCTGACGGAGGAAGCATTTCACTGGAAGCGCACCACGGCGCATAATGTACTGCGCAGACTGTGTGACAAGGGTCTGTTTCGCAATGACAACGGGACGGTGACTTCCCTGATCTCCAGAGAAGAGTTCTATGCGATGCAGAGCAGACAGTTTGTGGAGGATACCTTTGAAGGGTCTCTGCCTGCGTTTCTTGCGGCCTTTACAAAAGACCGGTCGCTTACCGCAGAGGAGGCGGCGAAGATCCGCAAGATGATCGATGAAGCGGAAGGGGGAGCAGTGTGAAAAGAACTTCTAATCACTCAGAGCAAGGGCTCTATCGTAAAGAAGTTCTAAGTTTTACACGGAAAAACACGTTTTTCGTTGGTACTTATATTGACGATTGGTGTTGGAATGGAGAATAGAATGATTCGTATTTTTGTAACATTACTTACGATGAGCATCGGCGCGGCATGGCTGATCCTGATCGTATTGTTTCTCAGACTTCTGTTAAGACAGGCACCGAAGTGGGTGAACTGTGTGCTGTGGGGATTTGCAGCCTTACGACTGGTGTGTCCTTATGTGCCGGAGAGCCGGTTCAGCCTGATGCCGGGAGTCTTCCGGATGCAGAATCGCTACGGCAGTGCGGCGGATCTGACGCTTGCACAGACACCGGTCATAGTGGGTAATCCTACACAAAATGTGATTGAAGGCGCCGGGGCAGCAGGGCTGACAGGAATCCCGACAGGTGCCGGGACAGTGGCAACAGGCTTTGGAGGCGAACTGTTCCAGCAGATTCTGTCTGTGGGAAGCATTCTATGGTTGATCGGTGTGCTCGTAATGCTTGGGTATGCCGTATACAGTTATCTGCGGGTACGAAGACAGGTAAGTGAGGCGATATGGCTGCGGGACAATCTCTGGATTTGCGATCAGGTGAAGTCTCCGTTTATTCTGGGGCTGTTCCGACCTAAGATCTATCTGTCCTCCGGCATGGAGGAAGCACAGCTTCCCTATGTCATCGCTCATGAACAGGCACATCTGCGCCGGGGCGACCAGTGGTGGAAACCGCTCGGTTTTGTACTCCTTATGATCCACTGGTACAATCCGTTTGTCTGGGTGGCATATATTCTGTTCTGCCGGGATCTGGAACTGGCATGTGATGAAAGCGCAGTGAGAGACCTTACGCTGGAAGAACGTAAAAGCTACTCCTATGCACTGCTTTCCTGTAGTATGCAAAGGCGGCTGGTGACGGTATGCCCGCTTGCCTTTGGGGAAGTAGGGGTGAAAAAGAGAGTGAAAGAAGTATTGAACTATAAGAAACCGTCCTTTTGGATCCTGCTGGCGGCAGTTGTGGTATGCGTGATCGTGGCGGTATGTTTTCTGACGAATCCGAAGGACGGAACGACAGTTGTTTTGACCAACGAAGCGGGGAACAGCGAAGCTGATACGGCAACGAATGCGGCGCTGGAGCAGGCGGCTGCAAAACAGGAAGAGGTGGAACAACTGAAGGAATCACTTGCAGCACAACAGGAGTCGCTTGCGGCGGGACTGGACACCGCAAAGCAGGAGAATACTACTGGGATCTATGTGTGGAGAACAGTTCCTACAGCGGTTTCTTTGCCGCAAAAGGGTATGTTGCTTATGCACAGATGGAAATGGACGGTACATCCATTTTCCTGGTATCGGATGGATCCTATCAGGACGGAGATCATACCTATGCAATCTCCTGTGATGTCTACCGTGTGGGAGCGGATGCAGCGCCGGAGAAGCTGGGTAGCTTAGAGAGCGGCGGAACGGCATATCCGCTAAGCAGTGGTGCAGATGGAATCTACGTGACCTCAGGGCACAGCATTGAGGTGTACACCATCGATGCTGCCAACGGAAAGCTGGGACTTGCCCGTTCCAATACGGAAGTCTATGACGAGAACGGTAATGCGACTTATTACCGGCTGGACGATCAGGGACAGACTGTGGAAAGCACCGAAGAGGAGTATATAAAAGAATGGGACATCTACAGTAAGGTGGCATCTCCCATAGAATTTACTGTACAGAAATAGGAAAAGGAATACTAACAATAAATAAGTTGACAAGCAGAACAAATGTTCTATATAATGTATATGGGCGTTAGCCTTAAGGTGCTACTTCACGTTGACGTGAATGGTGGTTCACTTTTTGCGGAGAGTTGATAGCTCTGATTACATAGATCATCCCATATGGGAAATCTTGGAAAGGAGGACTATGCTTAACCTGTTTGGGTCTTGGCTATTCGATTGGTTCTAATAGTGATAAGACCACAAAAAAATGACCGCCCCTAACCTGACAAGTTGAGCAGTCATTTTTTCTCATATAAATCAGGTGAACCGTCATCAGTAGCACCTTTTCTAAAATTATGATAACATTACTTTTATAAAATGTCAAACTTGTATTTTATAAAGTTCACTACTTCTTATATGCTGTCTCTTA
>ENA-OZHH01001306-OZHH01001306.1-human-gut-metagenome-genome-assembly--contig:-NODE-1306-length-12029-cov-4.816102_pt1 | contig 12029 bp, 10 predicted proteins | sample MGYA00244045_ERZ653684 | MGnify/ENA primary metagenome ERZ653684 (study PRJEB26926, sample SAMN06165264) | human gut metagenome | biome: ENVO:00009003; feature: ENVO:2100002; material: ENVO:00002003... | reverse complement strand
CGGCAGCGTCAGATGTGTATAAGAGACAGATCTCGCACAGGGTAGTAGGCAGCTGATAGATCAGGCGGCCGATACCCAGATTTTCATAGTTGATGATGTACTTTTCGGTGTCAAAGACCTTGCCTACCTCGATGGCGATCTGAGCCTCCTTATAGCTCTTGGCCAGATCCCGCAGGTGCATGGCGATAGTGCCCATGCCCACCACTACGGTGCTCTCACCGTTGACCCGGAGGGCCTCCTCGATCTGGGCGGCAGTCTTGTTCAGTTCCTTGCTGCCCGCGCCGTCCGGCAGCTGGCGGATCAGATTCAGCTGCCGCGTGTGGATGGAAAAGAGCTGTATGACATTTTTTTCCAGATGCGGCTGGATCACCCGGAAATATTCTGGGTGGTCGGGTTTTCATGGAAATATTACCCCGACTCCCCGAACCTGATTTTCGTGCCGGAATATCTGTTTGAAAAAGGAAAAATCAAAGAGCATCAGATAGCGCTGACATCGCGGGTGGAAAAGCTTGCACGGCAGGCGCAGGGACTTTCGGAATGGGAAAAAGAAAAATATGTACACGATTTTATATGTGAAAATGTGCGGTATGACAAGTTAAAGAAGCCGTATTCTCATGAAATCATCGGACCGCTGGGGCAGGGCGTAGGCGTCTGCGAGGGAATTGCAAAGGCGGTCAAGGTGCTCTGCGACGCGCTCGGGCTATGGTGTATGATTGCGATTTGCGGCAACAATCCGGAAAAAGGCATCAAATACCGCCACACCTGGAATATCGTGCGCATCGGCGGGCAGTATTATCATCTGGATGCGACATTTGACAATAGTCTGACCAGAGGGGCGCGGGAGGATGCCGAGTGCCGTTACGATTATTTTAACCTCGACGATAAGGCGATGTTCCGCGACCATGAGCCGCTGATCGCACCGGCGCCGGCGTGCACGGACAATGGACATTTTTATTATAAGGAAAAGAGGCTTTCCTTTACGAAAATGGAGGAGGTCAAAAAGCGCGCGCAGCAGGCGGTAAAAAAAGGAAAAGTCCTGACGTTTCACTGGCGCGGTTCGTATCTGACGAGGGACGTGCTGAGGGAAATCCTGAATGTGCTGGAAGACGCCGGAAAAGAGAAATCGAAACTGCCCCATATTTACGCGAATGCAGCGCAGGCGGTATTTCGGGTGTGGTATTCCGATATCGACACTCTTGCGTCGGAAATTGTACTGGAAGACGCAAACGAGGGAGAAAAGACAGAAAAGGGATTGAAAAATCCGGAGTGATTCGTTATAGTAAGAACGTGGTTTTCCACAAATAAATACTTATGAGGAGGATTTACTCATGGATAAGAAGTTTGGCATCAAGCATGTCGTAGCGATGGGTATCGGAACCGCACTGTTCGTTGTTTTAACCAACGTGCAGATCCCGGTTGGTTTCATCCCGAACACAGCTCTGCAGACCCGCGCAGCGGTACTTGCATTTTTCTCCGCTATTTTTGGTCCCGTTGTTGGCGGCGCCATCGGTCTGATCGGTCATGCACTGGGTGATGCAGTATTCTACGGAAGCGTATGGTGGAGCTGGGTATTCCCGGACGCTGTATTCGGCATCATCGTTGGCCTGTTTGCTGCGAAGTATAAAGTAAAAGAGGGCAGCTTCGGCGGCAAGGAAATCGGCCTGTTCAATATCGTACAGGTTGTTGCAAACGCACTGGCATGGATTCTGGTTGCTCCGGTTTTGGACATCGTAATTTATGCAGAGCCTGTAAAGAAGGTATTCACACAGGGCGTAACCGCTTTTGTTGCAAATGTAATTATCATCGGCATTCTGGGAACTCTGCTGTTAGTTGCCTACTCCAAGGTCGGCGCAAAGTCCGGAAGCCTTTCCAAAGAGGACTGATACATGACTCCGATCATCGAGTTTAAAAACTATACTTTTAAATATCGATCACAGTCAGAGCCTACACTCCGGGAGATTGACCTGACGGTCAATCCCGGAGAGAAGGTTTTAATCGTGGGACCGTCCGGGTCGGGAAAATCGACTCTGGTGCACTGCATCAACGGGATGGTTCCTTTTTCATACCCTGGCGAAAGCAGCGGAACCCTGACTGTGGGCGGTAAAGATCCTGCCAAAACCGGCATTTTTGGAATGTCCAAAATCGTCGGTACGGTGCTGCAGGATACAGACGGCCAGTTTATCGGCCTGACGGTTGCAGAAGATGTTGCTTTTGCACTGGAAAACGACTGCGTAGAGCAGGAAGAGATGTTCCGCGCAGTAGACGAAGTGGCAGAGGTTGTGGATATCAAAGCCCTTCTCGGCAATGCACCGACGGAGCTTTCCGGCGGACAGAAACAGAGAGTTTCCATGGCAGGCGTGCTGGTAGATGATGTGGATATCCTGCTGTTTGATGAGCCGCTGGCAAACCTTGACCCGGCGACCGGCAAGCGGGCTATCGACCTGATCGACCGGATCTGCCGGGAGCGCGACAAGACGGTTATCATTATCGAACACCGGTTAGAGGATGCCCTTTACCGGGATGTAGACAGAATTGTGGTGATCGGGGACGGAAGGGTTGTAGCGGATATGACGCCGGACGAGCTGCTTGCCTCCGATATTCTGATTCAGGAGGGCATCCGTGAGCCGCTGTATGTGACGGCGCTCAAACATGCGGGATGTCAGGTCGCGGCAAAGGATCATCCTCAACATATCGAGACGATGAATCTGGAGCCTTATCAGGAAAAGGTAAGGGACTGGTTCGAGAAGGTTTCCCTGCCGGAGATTCAAGGAGAGGAAAAGCCGGCCCTCGAAGTGCTGGATCTGGACTTTTCCTATATTACAGGCAAACCGATCCTGTCGGATATTCATTTCCGTATTAACAAAGGGGAAATGCTCGCAATTGTCGGCAAAAACGGCGCGGGAAAGAGTACGTTGTCAAATCTGATCTGCGGCTTTATCCATCCGGATCACGGTAAGATCCTGTTAAATGGCAGTGATATTGCGGATAAATCCATCAAGGAGCGTGGCGAGGCCATCGGGCTTGTCATGCAGAACCCGAACCAGATGATTTCCAAGCCGATGATTTTTGATGAAGTGGCGCTGGGACTGCGGGTCCGTGGCGTGCCGGAGGAAGAGGTAAAGGAACGGGTTTACGATAAGTTAAAGATCTGCGGTCTGTATCCCTTCCGGAACTGGCCGGTTTCTGCTCTGAGCTTTGGTCAGAAAAAACGTGTGACCATCGCTTCGATCCTCGTCATGAATCCGGAGATCCTGATTCTGGATGAGCCGACGGCAGGACAGGATTACCGTCATTATACGGAAATTATGGAATTTTTAAAGCACTTAAATGAGACCCTTGGCATTACGATCATCATGATCACACATGATATGCATCTGATGCTGGAATATACCGACCGTGCGATCGTTATCGCGGACGGCGAGCTGATTGCGGACGACAAGCCGGCAAAGGTGCTGACGGATGAAGCGGTTGCAGACCGTGCTTATCTGAAAAAGACGTCGCTGTACGATCTGGCGGTGCGCTGCGGCATCGGGGATGCGTCCGGCTTTGCAGAGCGGTTTATTTATTATGAAAGGCAGGTGAGAGCGGATGGCGGGCAGAATTCTGACGTACAGTGAAAAAGATACCTGGATCCATCGGCTTTCCGGCGTTTCGAAAATGATCTTTTTCCTGCTCTGGTCGCTGACCGGTATGCTGACCTATGACACGAGAGTGCTGCTGGTCATGCTGGTCTGCAGTCTGGTGATCTTTAAGGTTTCCCATACGGAATGGAAACAGGTCGGGACGGTATTTCAGTTTATTTTGCTGTTTTTGTGTATTAACATGCTTGCGGTGTGGCTGTTTTCCCCGAATCAGGGAACTGTGATCTACGGCACAAAAACAGAGCTTTTACACCTGTTTGGCAATCATAATATCACAAAGGAACAGCTGTTTTACCAGTTTAATATTATGCTGAAGTATCTGACAGTAACGCCGGTGGTATTGATGTTTATCGTGACGACCAACCCGAGCGAGTTTGCGGCAAGCTTAAATCGCATGGGTGTCAGCTACAACGTGGGCTACGCCATTGCCATCGCGCTGCGCTACATCCCGGACGTACAGTCTGATTTTACCAAGATCAAGCATGCGCAGGAGGCGCGGGGCATCGAGATGAGCAGCAAGACATCCCTCTGGACGAGAATCAAGCGGATGAGCACGATTATTTTCCCGCTGCTGTTTTCCAGCATGGATCGTATCGATGTGGTCAGCAATGCCATGGAGCTTAGGGGCTTTGGTAAAAATAAAAAACGTACCTGGTACATGGGAAAGAAGCTGGTACGAAATGACTATCTGACGATTGGATTTGCGGTAGTATTTATGGCGGTTGCTCTGACGATTACATTTGCGGATGGCAGCCGTTTCTGGAATCCATTCCAGTAAAAAAACGCGGAGCTGTGGGACACGGGTATCGCGTTTTTAGAAAAAATCCGGGGCGCGGGCAAATTGGATGCTGCGCTCCGGGAAAATGGAATCAGGGGATGCAGCGGATTTTTTCATCGGCTGCGGAAAGGGGAATGTATGATTTACACACTGGAAAATGACAGCCTGAAGGTTCAGGTAAACTCCCACGGCGGCGAGCTGTGGTCGATTCAGACAAAGGACGGGGCAGAATATCTCTGGCAGGGCGATGAGGCTTACTGGAAAGACCGCGCATTGAATCTGTTTCCGTATATCGCACGTCTGACTGAGGGCAAATATGTGCTGGATGGCAAGACCTACGAAATGCCGATCCACGGCTTTGTCAATTCTTCCGATCTGGAAGCGGAAGAGCATACGGCACAGAGACTGGTGCTGAAGCTGACAGACAGCGAGAATACGAGAGAAATGTATCCCTTTGCGTTTGTTTACTGGCTGACCTATGAGCTTGTCGGCAACAAATTAAATGTTACTTTTGCGGTAGAAAATAACGACAAAAAGGTGATGTATTTCGGCGTCGGCGGTCATCCGGGCTTTGCCGTTCCGCTGGAAAAAGGTCTTGCATTTGAGGATTACTGCTTACAGTTTGAAGCTCCCGGGAATCCGACCCGCGTTGGCTTTTCTGAGGACTGCTTCGTAAATGGCGAGGACAGCGAGTTTATTTTATCTGACGGCGGTAAGCTGCCCCTTGCACACAACCTGTTCGATCAGGATGCGATCGTGCTGACTGATATGGCGAAGGCAGTGACCCTGTGCAGTGAAAAAGGAACAAGAAGCGTGCGCGTATCCTATCCGCAGATGAATTTCCTGGGGATCTGGCATATGCCGTTTACCGATGCGCCCTATGTCTGCATCGAGCCCTGGTCTGCGCTTCCTTCCCGCAAGGGCAGGATCGAAGACCTTTCCGAGCAGCCCAACTTGGTTCATCTGCCTGCAGGCAAGCGGTATGAAAATACCTGGAGTATTGAGATTTTCTGAATTTTGCAGAACTGTGAAAAGGAATGTGCCTTGGCACATTCTTGCGCCGAGTGCGCATCCTCGCGGAGTGTTTCTTATCGCATGGAAACGAAGTTTTCCATACGATAAAAAAGAATCCGGCGTCAGACAGCGATAGGACTGTGCGCCGGATTCTTTTTTTATAAATCTGAAATGCTCGCAGAGCGTACGTTTTATCTCTGTGTCGCCATGGTTTTTAACTGTCCCATGACCTTTTTGACCGGAGGCAGGTAGAGGATGATCAGCGTCAGCACCGCTTCCACGGACAGATAGATGCCGTTGTAAACCAGGGAATAGACCGGTGCGGACATGCCGTAGTCTGCAGCGTAAGCGCCGAAGAAGATCATACCGGATAAAAATGCGAAGAAATAACGACCGAGTACACCTGCGATATAGCCCTTCACCAGACCGTTTTTCGATTTGGAAAACAGGCCGGATAAGCCGAGCGCACCGAATGCGAAGATGTAATCAACGAGCATCTGCGGTATGCTGATGATATACGGATCGCTGACCAGCTGTAAAAAGCCGTAGGCGATGGCGGTCATCAGTCCGGCACGCAGACCGTACCAATAGCCGATCAGGACTAAGAACAGCATGGAAAATAAAGTGATGGAGCCGCCGAAGGGCAGATGGAACAGCTTGATTTCGGAAGTGACAAAGGCAGCAGCTATCGCCATTGCGGAAAATGCCAGCTGACGTGCGGAAAATTTAGGCTGCTTCACAGAATTGCCGATAAAGCAGGCCAGCAGCAAAAGCGCCAGCATGAGGACAACCAGTGCGGTATAACCGGCAGTGGTCAGCTGATAAGTCGTTCCCCATTCATCCGTGATGGGGATTGCAAAAAAATTGGACATAAAAAAACCTCCTTGTGTGCACAGGAGGGGACGAAAAACAGGACAGATAAAAATCTGTCACATGTGCCTCCCTACGCCGGTATTATCCGGTTCAGGTGATGAGGGTCAGAAATCCGGGCGGATATTCAGTCTCAGCAATCGCTCCCCTGGCAATGTTATAAAATTTTGGTTACAGTTCACAGCTTATGATAGTCAGGTTGAGGGAGCGTGTCAAGCCTTTTTCGAAGCTGCGGCAGTAAGGGGCAAGGGAACTGGGAATAAAATTAGGGCTTGTAACCGCTTCGGATTGGGAATATACTAATATACTGAATTGACAAAAAAGATAAAACGATAAAAGGACTGCGAATAAATTGAATAACGATAATTATAAAAAATGGTTCATTGGACTGGCAGGCGGCTTTGTAGTCATTGCAGGAGTGCTGACCAGTTCGTTTTATGTGTCTTATGAAAAGGTAAAAGGAGAACTGGCGCAGACCAGCGGCGAGCTGTTAAACGCACAGAGTCAGGTGGAGGATCTGACAAAGGAGCTGGAAGAAAGCAGCAATGCAGTGGAAGAAACGCGGGAAGGCTATGTGACCGTCATGCTGCAGGACGGCGAGAAAGAGGATCTGCCGGAAATTCCATTTTCTGTGGACCTGGAGGACTGGAACTATGTGCTGGTCAATGAAAAAAATCCGCTGCGGCAGGATTTTGAGGTAGATCTGGCCAAGACGGACAATGGGAAGTATGTGGACAGGCGGATTCAGAAAGCCCTTGAGATGATGCTGGCGGACGGCAAAAAGGAAGGGCTGCCCCTGATGGTTTGTTCCGCTTACCGCGATTATCAAAAGCAGGATCAGCTGATGGACAACTCCATCGCAAAATTCGTAAGGGGCGGCATGAGCTATAAGGACGCTTTTTTCAAGACGAAGGAAGAAATCGCCCTCACCGGTGCGAGCGAGCATCACACCGGTCTCGCCGTGGATATCGTAGGAAAAAATCATCAGGGCCTGGATAAATCGCAGGCTTCGACCAAAGAAGCGATCTGGTTAAACGAGCACGCTGCGGAGTATGGTTTTATTCTCCGTTTCCCGCAGGACAAGGTGGCGATCACCGGGATTTCCTATGAATCCTGGCATTTCCGCTACGTTGGAGAAGAGGCGGCGAAGTTTATGAAGGAAAATAACCTGTGCCTGGAAGAGTTTGTAGAGCTTGCAAAGGCACAGCAGGAGCAGGAAGCGTTAAAAGAAGCGGAGATGGAGTAGCGATACTACATCAGAAAGAGAGGAACTGTCATGGCAGACTGGGAAGCAAATGTACGCAGGGTTGTCCCCTACACACCGGGAGAGCAGCCCAAACGAAATGACATCATCAAGTTAAACACCAACGAATGCCCGTATCCGCCTGCACCGGGTGTGACAAAAGCGCTGCAGGAGTTTGAAGCGGATAAGCTGCGGCTGTATCCCGATCCGGCGGCGCTTGAGCTGCGGGAAGCGATTGCAGCGGCGGTTTCTGTTCCGGAACATCCGGTAGCGGCAGACCAGGTGTTTGTGGGCGTTGGCTCCGACGATGTGCTGGCGCTGGCATTTCTGACCTTTTTTAACAGCAAAAAGCCGATTCTGTTCCCGGACATCACCTATTCCTTTTACGACGTCTGGGCGGATCTGTATGGCATCCCCTATCGGACGCCTGAGCTGGATGAAAAGTTCCGCCTGAAAAAAGAGGACTACCTGAACGAAAACGGCGGCATCATTTTCCCGAACCCCAACGCACCGACCGGTCTGATGGAGAATCTGGATACGATCGAGGAGATCGTGGCAAAAAATCCCGATTCCGTTGTGATTGTAGACGAGGCCTATGTGGATTTCGGGGGTGTGAGTGCCCTGCCTCTTGTGGATAAGTATGAAAATCTGCTCGTCGTGCAGACGTTTTCGAAATCGCGCGCACTTGCGGGTATGAGAATCGGCTTTGCAATCGGCCAAAAGAAGCTGATTTCCTATTTAAATGATGTCAAATTTTCCTTCAACTCCTATACAATGAACCGCCTGACGATTGCCTGCGGAAAGGCATGCGTAGAGGACCGTGCGTATTTTCAGGAGATTACGGGGAAAATCGTGGCGACGCGGGAATGGACGAAGCAGAAGCTGACAGAGCTTGGCTTTACGTTCCCGGATTCGAAGGCGAACTTTATTTTTGCAACGCACAAAACCGTCCCGGCGCAGGAGTTATTCGAGAACCTGAAAACAGCCGGAATTTATGTGCGATATTTCAAAAAGCCCAGAATCGACAACTATCTGCGGATTACAGTCGGCACGCAGGCGGAGATGGAGCGGCTGGTCGAAGTGCTGGTAGAGCTGGTGAAATAGGGCGCGGCATGTTCGAAAACGCGCGGGCAGCAGCGGAAAATACGTTCGCATGCAGACACAGGAACGCACGCGGACAGATGCAGAAAAACGCCGCTGCGCGGCAGAAGGAGCGTGGATAACGAATGGAAATGTATGAGGATTTTGCGTTAGTTTATGATCGATTCATGGATGAAACGCCCTATGAAGAATGGTGTCAGTTTGTAGTCGGACGCCTGAAACAGGATCAGATCACGGACGGAATCCTGCTGGATCTCGGCTGTGGCACGGGCTCCATGACGGAGCTTCTGGCAAAGCAGGGCTACGACATGATCGGCGTTGATCTGTCAGACAGCATGCTGGACATTGCAATGGAGAAGCGTGCGCAGTCCGGTCATAATATTTTGTATTTGCAGCAGGATATGCGGGAGTTTGAGCTTTACGGAACGGTCCGGGCGGTGATCTGTCTGTGCGACTCGTTAAATTATCTACTGGAAGAAGACGACTTACTGACAACTTTTAAACTGGTAAACAACTATCTTGACCCGAATGGGCTTTTTATCTTCGATTTTAATACGGTCTATAAATACGAAACAGTCATCGGTGACAGCACGATTGCGGAAAACCGGGAGGACTGCAGCTTTATCTGGGAAAATTATTATACGGCGGAGGATCAGATCAACGAATATGATCTGACGATTTTTGTGAAACAGCAAAAAGACCTGTTCCGCAAATTTACGGAGACCCATCTGCAGCGCGGCTATACGCTGGAAACGATGAAACGGCTCGTGGAACAGTCCGGGCTGATTTTTGTCGAGGCGCTGGATGCAGATACGCATGGCAGCGTGACGGAGACGAGCGAGCGGATCTATGTGATCGCGCGCGAGCACGGGAAGAAGTTGGGATAAGAAATGAAAATATCTGCGCAGCGCAGAAAAGCTATGCGGTGAAAAGCGCAGCGTGGAAATGGCAGGCGCTTGCCGCAAAGTAAGCCTGAGGAATGGAGGAGCTATGGGAGATTATATGGTACGCGCGACGGCGGCGAATGCACAGGTGCGCGCGTTTGCAGTGACAACAAAGGAGCTTGTGGAGACAGCGAGACAGGCACACAACACCAGCCCGGTAGTAACGGCGGCGTTGGGACGTCTGCTGACAGCCGGCGTGATGATGGGCAGCATGTTAAAGGGCGACGACGATCTTTTAACCCTGCAGGTTCGCGGCGATGGTCCGGTTCGCGGTCTGACCGTGACGGCAAACGCCAAGGGCGAGGTCAAGGGCTATGCGACGGTGCCGGACGTCATCCTGCCTGCGAATGCGAAGGGCAAGCTCGACGTCGGAGGGGCGGTCGGCAGGGGAACGCTCTCTGTTATCCGTGACCTCGGCTTAAAGGAACCCTATGTGGGACAGACAGCCCTGGTGACCGGAGAGATCGGGGATGACCTGACCTCGTATTTTGCAACCTCCGAGCAGACGCCTTCTTCGGTGGGTCTGGGCGTTTTGATGGAAAAGACGAATACCGTGCGCTGTGCAGGCGGCTTTATCATTCAGCTGATGCCCTTTGCAGAGGAAGAGACGATTTCGAAGCTGGAGCACAACCTGTCGCTGATCAATTCTGTGACGGCGCTGCTCGACCAGGGAATGACACCGGAGCAGCTGTTAGAGCGGGTGCTGGACGGCTTTGATGTGGAGATTACTGACCGGATGCCCTGCAGCTTTACCTGCAACTGCAGCAAGGAACGGGTGGAAAAAGCACTGATTTCCATCGGCAAAAAAGAATTGCAGGAGATGATCGACGAGGACAAGCCGATCGAGGTAAACTGTCATTTCTGCGGCAAAACCTATAAGTTTGACGTGGATGAGTTGAAAAAAATGGAGAAAAAATCCCGATGAAAGACGGTTTTTTAAAAGCTGCGGCGGCTGCACCGAAAATCCGTGTTGCAGACCCTGCCTGGAACGCACTGGAAATCTGTAAGGCGCTGGACTCTTGTTATGCACAGCGTGCAAAGCTGATCGTTTTGCCGGAGCTGTGTCTGACCGGATATACCTGTCAGGATCTGTTTTTGCAGGAACGCTTGCTGGAAGAAAGTCTGGAAGGGCTGCAGACGGTGCTGGAGCATACGAAAGGGCACGATGCGCTGACCTTTGTGGGGCTTCCCTTTGAAAAAGACGGAAAGCTTTACAATGTGGCAGCAGCAGTACAGGATGGCAGGATCCTGGGGCTTGTCCCGAAGCAGAATATTCCAAACTATGGCGAATTTTATGAGGTGCGGCATTTTGCGGCAGGCTGCAGGGAAGTGTCCGAGGTGGATGTGCTGGGACAGACCGTACCCTTTGGCGGAAATCTGTTGTTTTCCTGCAGGAATCTGAAAGGGCTTGTCGTGGGCTGTGAGCTGTGCGAGGACGTCTGGGTGATGGACCCGCCCTCGACGGCGCTGGCAAAGGCGGGCGCGACGGTGATCGTCAACCTGTCCGCCTCCAACGAGACGGTCGGAAAGGACACCTACCGTAAGAGCCTGATTGCTGCCACGAGCGCGCGGCTTCTGTGTGGCTATGTCTACGCGAGCGCGGGGGATGGAGAATCCACTCAGGATCTCGTTTTTTCCGGGCATCATATGATTGCAGAGAACGGAAGCGTGCTGGCGGAGGCTGCACGCTTCGAAAACGAGACGATTTTTTCGGAGCTGGATATTCATAAAATCTGCCACGAGCGGCGCAGAATGAGCACATTTGTGCCCGAAAACACAGAAACCTGTGTACGGATTGGTTTTACCTTGGAAAAAGAAGAAACAAAGCTGACGCGCACGTTTGCCCAGATGCCGTTTGTCCCGTCGGATGAAACCTTGAAAAAGGAGCGCTGTGAGCAGATTCTATCGATTCAGGCGCAGGGACTGAAAAAACGTTACGAGCATACGGGGGCGAAAACGGCGGTGATCGGCGTTTCCGGCGGTCTGGATTCGACCCTTGCCCTTTTGGTGACGGCGCGGGCATTTGATTTGCTCGGGAAAGACAGAAACGATATTTTAGCGGTGACGATGCCGTGCTTTGGTACGACGAACCGCACCTATGAAAATGCCTGCAGGCTGGCGCAGACCCTTGGCGCGAAGTTAATCGAGGTGAACATCCGCGAGGCGGTGCAGGTGCATTTTCGGGATATCGGTCAGGATATGGACAAGCACGATGTAACCTATGAAAACGGGCAGGCGCGGGAACGCACTCAGGTATTGATGGATCTCGCCAACCAAAGCAACGGACTTGTCATCGGAACCGGGGATATGTCGGAGCTTGCACTGGGCTGGGCAACCTATAACGGCGATCATATGTCGATGTATGGCGTAAACGTCGGCGTGCCCAAGACCTGTCTCTTATACACATCTCCGAGCCCACGAGACTACGCTGCATCTCG
>ENA-OZHH01001272-OZHH01001272.1-human-gut-metagenome-genome-assembly--contig:-NODE-1272-length-12256-cov-4.708467_pt1 | contig 12256 bp, 10 predicted proteins | sample MGYA00244045_ERZ653684 | MGnify/ENA primary metagenome ERZ653684 (study PRJEB26926, sample SAMN06165264) | human gut metagenome | biome: ENVO:00009003; feature: ENVO:2100002; material: ENVO:00002003... | reverse complement strand
CGCAGGATGTCATTGACAAGACCATTGCCAAGTATCTGGAGGCCTACGAGCTGCTCACCGGCAAAAAACTGTAAATTTTACGATAAAACGAATCCCGGCAGATGCTTGACAGCTCTGCCGGGATTCGCTATAATGTCTATAGAAAGGGCACTGCGACAAGCGGTTGGCCCCAGTTCAAGGTTTACAGTTTTTGAGAACCGTCACCGTGCCGGGTGGCGGTTCTTACTTTTTCACGCGAATGGTGAATGTCAATCCAAACAAGTGGAATGTCAAAGTAATTGGCATGTACTCACCTCCTTTCGGAAGTGAGGGCCGAACCGCCTGCCGTTGTTTGCAGTGCCCCGCCGCCTTTCAGCAGCAGAGATAGCATAACATAGTTTTCGGCTGATTTCAACAAAAAAATGCTTCCGTGCGCCGCACGGAAGCATTTTTTGTTTCACTCGCTCAGCTCCGAACTTTCCTCGGAAAAAGCTTCGGACTCTGCCGTTTCTTCGTTTTCTTCGTCCAGCAGATACTGCACCTCGGTCTGCTTTGCCATCTGGTCAGCCGTCCAGTCCAGCTGCGCAATGCCCACCAGCTCCAGCGTGTACTGCTCCACATTCTGCAGGCTGCCGGAGGCAAGACTCTGGCCCGGGTCGTTCTCCGGCGACCATGTAATGCGCAGCTCATCCGGCTGTGCGCTGCACTGCTGCACGGCATCGGTCACGCTGCGGCAGTCCTGCGCAAAGGCCTGTACGCTGTCATAGCCGCCAAACAGCTCCACAGTCAGGCTCAGATAGCCGTTTCCGGCATTCACATCCCGCAGCGTTTTCGCCTCACTGCTGTACAGGTAGGCGTTTCCGCTGATATTCTTCACACGGATATCCGGGGCTGTTTGTTTGATCTTGTCATAGGCTTCTGTCGTATATTCCTGCCCCAGCTTCATGCTTGCCTGATTCCGCTCCGGGCCGAGTTCATCCCACACCACCGGCAGCAGCGACAGACAGAAGCACCCGCCCATGAGCACAAGGCAGATCAGCACCGACCAGAAATCGTATTTCCAGCGGCCCGGGCGGGCGGCAAAGAACAGCACCTCGCCGCCCAGCAGGATCAGCCCTGCCGCTGGGGCGATCTTGAGCGCCAGCTGCCAGTCAAAGCCCGGCACAAAATAGGCAAGCAGAAAGAAGATGCCCGCTGCGATCAGGCATACGCCCAGCGTAAAGCTGCCCACCCGGCGCAGCGGCTGCGGTTTTGCAGTCTGCGGTGCTTCACCGGTCAGCGGCGCATCATTTCTCGTCTCGTCCATCGTCGGCATCCTCCGTCTCATCGTCCGGGGTCACGGGCTTGCCCAGCAGAGCCGAGAGCTTGGGCATGGCAAAGCCCTTTGCTTTCGGCTCCGCCTGCGCATCCTGTGCAGTATACTCGGTAAAATCTGCATCTTCGGCATCGTTCTGCGGCTTCTGCTTTCTGCCCTTGGGGCCGCGCACCAGCCACGCACCGCAGATGATCAGGGCCACGCAGACCACCACCTCCGGCAGCTGATCCATCATCAGGTAGAGTGCGCGGAAGAAAGGGCTGCTCTGGCCCCAGCGCCACACGATATCCCCCAGCGTGTTCATAAGGATGTTCTGGTAGGCCACCAGTGCGCCCAGCGCGATCAGGCCCCAACCCAGCAGCTTGTGGCTGTCCAGCATGAACTGTTCCATGCGCTGGTCGTGCCAGTTGATGTGCACCAGATAATCGTCCTGCGGGGCGGTGCCTGCGCCGATCTGCGCCCGGAGATTGAAGGTGTCAAAGAAGCTGTACATCCACACAATGGGCATGGCTACATACAAAACTCCCAGCAGAGTTCCCGCACCAAAGGCCACGCAGAACATCGTAATAAGCGAAAGGCCGCGCTTCATGTATCCCTGATACATCTGGCCTGCGCCCGGGCAAAAGGCGAAGAGGAAGGTCAGGATTCCGTTTTTCATCATAATCGATCTCCTTATTTTGTTTGATCTGCAAGTGGCGAATTTTTGTATTTTTCTGCTGCAGGGCCGCCGGCTCCGAACAGCAGGTCATTGAGTGCTTTTGCCAGCGAAGCCTGCTGCTTCGGCTTGTCGTCGTCCATTGGCTTTCCCAGTATTTCCGGCTGGGCGGACGGTCGGCCATCTTCCACCGGCTTGCCCAGCTGTGCAGGCTCTTCGGTCTGGCTCTGGCTGGTCTCCGGTGTCCATGTGTACAGCTCCTGCCGGAAATTCAGCAGCTGGTCTATGGTGCCGGAGCGCCACATGGTAAAGGCCAGCACCGCCGCCACACCGGCCACTGCGGCACGACCCCATGTGTTCTGCATCAGCCGCACCCAGATGGCGGCCATCACAGCCTTGTGCGCGGAGTGCGGCGGCGTTTCCAGCGCATCTGCCGTCAGCAGAGCGGTGTAGCGGTCCATGCATTTATCGCAGTAGGATAAATGCTCGGCGGTCTCCAGCCGGCCCAGCTCATCCAGCCCGCCTGCCTGCAGGGCCTGTAGGCCTTCGTCAGTCAGGCAGCCGTTTTTGTCAAACAGTTCCATGTACGCACTCCTTTCCATCGCTTTCACGCTGTAGTATCTGCTGTGCCAGCATCTTTTTTGCCCGGTAGATCTGTGCTTCCACCGTCTTGGGCGGGCGGCCGCACAGCTGTGCCGCCTCGGCCATGGTGTGCTGTTCCAGCAGCACCAGACGGCAAGGCGTTCTGTAGGGCTCCCGCAGGTCCAGGATCATGGTGGTGAGCTCTTCCTCGCCCAGAGCATCCAGCACCTGCTGTTCCGGCTGGGTGCCGGGCGGCGCACCTTCCAGCGCCAGCACATCGTCGCCGGGAATGTTCACCCTGCGCACCCATGCGCTGCGCAGATAGTCCTTTGCCTTGTTGGCAGCGATGCGTGCCAGCCACTGTTTTTCAAACCCGGACGGACAGCGGTCAATGGCCCGCCATGCCGCCAGAAAGGTCTCCTGCGTCAGGTCCTGCGCATCGCCGGCATCCGGCACCAGCTGGTGGCAGACCGTATACACGAGCGACTGGTATTTCTGCACCATCGCGCTGAATTCCAAGGTCGTCAACGGCCTGCCCACCTCCTTTCAGTTTCGTCCCGGTCCGACGAAGTGCAGTCTCTGCGCTGCCCTTCTGCACATTCATACGAAACAGCCGTTCAAAATCCTGCAAAAACTTTTATTTTTATGATACAATAGAAGTAGTATAGCACAAAAGGAGGCATTCGGCCATGGCTGTCAGTACCCGTCAGGCACTTTTGCAGGCACTTTCCGCTGCCGGGGGCAGCTACGTTTCCGGCCAGCAGCTGGCCGAGACCCTCGGCGTGAGCCGCGCTGCCGTGCACAAGGCCGCTGCGGCCCTCACGGCCCAAGGGTACGCGCTGGAAGCTGCGCCCCGCCGGGGCTACCGGCTGGCAGGCGGCGACCCGTTCTGCACCGAAGCCATCGGGGACTACCCTGCACCCATCTATTTATATGACACGCTGGAAAGCTCCAACCGCACGGCAAAGCTGCTGGCGCTGGATGGTGCACCCCATGGCACGCTGGTGCTCACCGCCCACCAGAGCGCCGGACGCGGCAGGCTGGGCCGGAGATTTGAAAGCCCGGCAGGCAAGGGCGTTTACTGCTCGGTGCTGCTGCGCCCGGAGATTCCCGCCGCCAATGCCCAGACCGCTACTATCAGCGCCGCGGTGGCGGTCTGCCGTGCCGTGAAAAAGCTCTGCGGGCTGGAGCTTGCCGTCAAGTGGGTCAACGACCTGTACTATCAGGGCAGAAAGGTCTGCGGCATCCTGACCGAAGCGGGGACCGACCTCGAGAGCGGACAGCTGGAATGGCTGGTGGTCGGCATCGGGCTGAACCTTACCTCCACCGCTGCCGACTGGCCGGAGGAGCTGGCCCGCAGAGCCGGGAGCCTGTACCCCGGCGGGCCTGCCCCGGTGAGCCGGGCCGCACTGGCCGGGGCCATTGCCCGGGAGCTGCTGGCCCTCTGCCCGGCGTTTGACTGTCTGGATGAGTACCGCGCCCGGTGCTTTGTGCCCGGCCACTGGGTGACAGTGTGCGCCGAGACCGAGACCTACGCCGCAAAGGCCCTTGCCATCGACGAGGAAGGGCGGCTGGTCATCCAGCGGGAGAACGGCCGACAGGAAGCTCTGCGCTGCGGCGAGGTGACCACACGGCCTGCACGGACCGAATAAGACGCAAAAAAGCACCCTTTCCTGCCCGGAAAGAGTGCTTTTTATGTTCTGTACTTATGTATCCAGATCCACGGCTTCCAGCACCGTGATGTCCTCTTTTTCAAAAGCGGTGCGGATCATCCCGGCAAGGCCGGGCATTTCGGCCTTGTTCTCGATGCACAGGGTGATGATGCCATTCAGGCTGGAGGCTTCCACACCCATGGAGCCGCCATCCGGCGGGACCCAGACGTTGAAGTCTTTGGTGTACTGCTCAAGCTCCGGCGTAGCCGGCAGCAGCGGATTGCCCAGATAGCTGAGCCAGAAATCCGCCGGGACACCGCTGATGTACTCACCCATCTGGAACACCCTCTGCTTGATGCGCAGGGGCGCTTTCTGCTGGTCTACCTTGTACACCCAGCTCATTTGCTGGACCATCTGGCGCAGCTTTGCCTCCGGCTGCAGGGTGCGGAGCACCTCGGCATCCATTTCCGGCACGATGTCCGCAAGGCGGGTGTCATCGTTCAGCTTCACGCCGCTCTGAAAGGAGCACACGCAGTTGTAAAGGGCATCCGGCACGCCCGCTTCCCTGCGGGTATCTGCCGAGTAGGAATACTGGATCTCGTCTTTGCCCAGATAGTTGCGCAGCGCAAGGCTCAGCAGACCGGCCAGCGATGTAAAGGGCTTGACGCCGTTCTCCACTGCCCGGTCCACAAGGCTCTGCTTGGTCAGCCGCACCCGGGTGCGGCGCATCCTGCCCTCCCATGTCTGCACCACATCCCTCTGCATCGTGCTCTCGGTGGCTGTGAGGGGTGGATATTTTTCCATCATGGCCTCGATGTCATAGGCCGGGCTGCACACGATGGGCGTGTTTGCAAACGCCGTGCCATAGCGCAGGTTGCAGTACTGTTCCAGAATGCGGGTGAGGAAGGGCGACACCCCGTGGCCGTCCATGAGAAAATGATACCAGTCAAAATAGACGGTGTCGCCCTCACAGCTCACGCTGAAAAGATAGCCGTTCGTTTCCTCCGGGATATCGCGCTGTGCACTGCCCTGATACACAAGGCAGGGGTTCGGGTTCGGCTCCAGAAAAAAGCTCCGCTTTTCCTGCACCAGCTGTACCCGATAGTACGGTGCGGCCGAAAGCGCCGCCTCCAGTGCGCGCCGCAAAAGAGCGGGTTCCACCGCATCCTGCAGCGCAAACTGGTACCGACACAGGATCTTCTCCCGACGGAAGAAGTACATCGTTCCCTGAAAGATGTACTCCGTCGAGCGCTGCGACTCATTCATGAACTGTTACCCCGCGTTTGCCGCCAGATAATCCACCAGATCCCCTATGGTCACAAAGTTGCGCAGCTCCTTTTCAGGGATGCGCAGGCCGAAGGTCTCCTCGAGGTCTGCCACAATGGTCAGGATCTCCATTGAGGACAGATCCAGATCGTCCATCAGGACGCTGTTCTCATTCACATCTTCGGGAGAGACCTCGGCAACATCCTCCAGGATGGCCAGGATCTGGGAAATGATCTCTGCTCGTTCCATAGAAATTTTCTTCCTTTCCGTGACGGATAATAGGCACAATCTCCTATGCCTTTCCATAATAATACCCTGATTCTCTCCTGTGCGCAAGGGTTCCGGCAACAAAGCTTTGTTTTTTGTCGGAACTCCTGTTTTCAGTCTGCCGGTCTGCCGGCCCATTTATGCATCCGGGCATTCGATCGCATCCGTATCACTGGCGCAGCAGCTTGCCTGCACCGTTGCGCGGCAGCGGCTCGGTGCTGAACTTCACTGCGCTCATACGCTTGTACAGCGGCAGGGTGCGGTTTGCCTCGGTGATAAAGTCCCGCACCTGCTGCTGTTTGTCCTCGTCGCAATAGACCACCACGCCGATCTTCTTGCCCATTTCTTTTACAACGCATTCCTTCACGGCTTCGCACTTGCCCACGATGCCTTCCAGCTCTTCGGGGCTGATGTTCTCGCCGCTGTCCAGAATGATGAGGTTCTTCTTGCGGCCGGTCATATAGTAGTAGCCTTCCTCGTCCACGCGGGCCAGGTCGCCGGTGTGGAGCCAGCCGTCCTTGTCGATGGTCTCGGCAGTGGCCTCGGGGTTCTTATAGTAGCCCAGCATCACGCAGCCGCCGCGGACGCAGATCTCGCCGGTCTCGTCCACCTTGACCTCACAGAAGCCGTCCGGCTTGCCCAGGGCACGCAGGTGGTCGCCCTCCTGGGTCACGTTCAGCAGGCCATAGCCGGCCAGCTCGGTCATGGAGTAGCACTGATTGATGTAGAAGCCATTCTTCACCAGATCGCTCAGAATGGCGGGGTCAAGGATGGCAGAGCTGCAGCTCAGGTTCCACAGCCCGTTCAGGCGGTCGGCATGGCCGCGCTTGACCTCGTTGCAGATCATCTCCACCAGCACCGGCGGGGTAGACATGGCATCGCTGTGCATCAGGCTCATATCCCGACGCAGGTCGCGGGCATCACAGCAGAGATTCAGGGTCCAGCCCTGCACGCCATAGACAAAGTAGCAGATGAAACCGGCCAGATGGAACATGGGCACCAGCGTAAAGTGGCTGAAGGTCTGGTCGAGGTACTGGGGTACCAGCCGCTCCTCATAGTCAAGGACGGACTTCAGGCCATCGATGTACATCTGGCAGGCGGTGAAGTAGTTCTTCTCGCTCAGCATCACGCCCTTGCTGCGGCCCGTAGTGCCGGAGGTGAACATCAGGACCATCAGGGCTTCGTGGTCGATGCAGCGGGTCAGCTGCGCAGGCTCATAGCTCCGGAAGCCATCCATGGGGCGGAGGATATCGCCGTAGGCAGCCTTGAGCTGGTCGTTGAAGCCGTAGTCGTCGCCGTCGGTCAGGATGGCATCCGGCTCCACAAGGCCCAGCTCATAGCTCAGCTCGTCCCAGCTCTTGCGCTGGTTCAGCAGCACCAGCACCGCACCGGCCGCCACCACGCCAAAGGTGTTCACGGCATACTCGTAGCTGTTCTTGGTGAGCAGGCAGATCTTTTTGCCCTTGATCTCCGGGATGGTGGACTGGAAGTAATTCACCGCCTTGCGGATATCCTGCACATAATCCTTATAGAGGATGGTGGTCACGGCATCATTTGCGGTGTCGTAGAAGCGGAAGGCCACATTATCCTTGAAGCGGTCTTCCATGTTGATGGTGATAAGGTCGTAGACATTATCCAGCACTCTGATCTTACGCATTGTTCTGTTTCCTCCTGTGTTCAGCGCAGCAGTTTTCCCATGGCGTTGCGGGGCAGCGGCTGTGCGCTGAACTCCGTCACCATGCGCTTGTACAGCGGCAGGCCGCGGTTGACCCCAGTGACGAACTCCTTCACAGTTTCCTGCTTTGCAGGGTCACAGTAGATGAGGGCACAGATCTTTTTGTCCTTTTCCTTCACGATGCACTCCTGAATGTCCGCACAGGGCACCAGCAGCTTTTCCAGCTCCTCGGGGCTCACGTTCTCGCCGCTGTCCAGAATGATCACGTTCTTCTTGCGGCCGGTCAGGTACATGTAGCCGTCCTCTTCCACCCGGGCAATGTCGCCGGTATGGAACCAGCCGTCTGCATCGATGACTTCTGCAGTGCCTTCCGGGTCCTTGTAGTAGCCCAGCATGATGGGGTCGCCCCGCATGCACAGCTCGCCGTCGTCCAGCTTGTATTCACAGCTGAGGTCCACATGGCCCACGCTGGTCAGGTACTTTGCCTCCTGTGAGGAGTTCCATGCACCGTCGCCGCAGGTCTCGGTCAGGCCGTACATCTGGGCCACAAAGAAGCCCTTCTCCATCATATCACTCAGAATCTTGGGGTCGAACATGGCAGCGCCGCAGGTCAGCACGCACAGGCCGTTCAGACGGTCACGGCGGCCCTTCATCACATCGCTGTAGATGCTCTTCAGCAGCACCGGCACCACCGCCATCACCTCGCTGTGCATGGCGCCCAGATCACGGTAGAAATACTTCAGGTTGTTGCACAGGTTGATGGAGTGGCCGGTGATGCTCCACGAAACAAGGCTGGTCATGGCGGAGATGTGGAACATGGGCAGGGCGGACAGGGACGAGAACTCGTCGGTGTTCCAGCCCGTGTACTTCTTCACATCGTCAAAGGGGTCCAGAAAGGCCGGCATTGCGCTGAACAGGTTCTTCTGGCTCAGCATAACGCCCTTGCTGCGGCCGGTGGTGCCGGAGGTGAACATGATAAAGGCCAGAGCAGAGAGGTCCTCCACCTCGGTCACGTCCTCGGCAGGCTCATAGGCAGCAAAGACATCCATGGGCTTCAGGATGCTGCCGTAGGTCTCAGCGAGGGCAGGCTCCCGCTCCGCGAACTCGCCATCCTGCAGAATGCACACCGGCTCGGTGAGGCCCAGCTCATAGGAGATAGCATCCCAGTCCTTGCCAAGGTTCAGCGGCACAGCCACGGCTCCGGCAATGACCGTGCCGTACATGCAGATGACATACTGGTAGCTGTTGCGGGCCAGGATCGCCACACGCTTGCCGCGCACATCGCCATACTCTGCACGCAGGAACGCCACGAACCGGCGCAGATCCTGGGCATACTGTGCGTAGTGCACCTCGGCCACGCCCTGCTTTTCTTCATCATACCAGCGCAGAGCCACACGGTCTGCAATGTTGGTTTCCATATTGCAAAGTGACTGATACAGCGATGTAATCATTTTTTTCCTCCATTTTTATCATCCGATCCGGCGCTCCTGTGTAGGCCAACACAGATCCTTCCAGTCATTTCCAGCTGTGCCCAGTATACAATAAGTCCTGTGTCAATGCAAGAGTTTCGCAACATTTAATTCCAAACATTGACAATAAAATCTTGCATATCATGCCGTTTTCAGATGTAAATTCTGCCTTTCGTTGCGAAGCCACCCTGCCTGTGCTATGCTTTTATTGCAGGCTGCAATGTGTCCCCGCCCGCTGGACCGCAATTCAAAATTGACAGTCTGTGCAAAAAGCATTATACTGGGTTCATATCCATACAAAATTTTATCTTTTTCATTCAAAATCTACGCATTGTGCGGCGTCCGGCTCTGATGGAATGTCCCGCGCAAGGAAGGAACCTCCATGGAAGGAACCAAGCCCCGCACCGCCAGCTCCATCGGCATGTTCGACATGCTCAAGGGTGCCGGTATGCTGACCATCGTTTTTGCGCATACCGCCGAGCTTTATCCCATGCAGGCGGTCAGCGGCCTGTCCCTGACCGCGTTTTTCCCGTTCATCTACCGCGAAGCGCTGATGGCCGCCTTTTTTATTGCCAGCGGCTACGGCTTCCGCAAGCGCTCCATCCACAAATGCATCGAGCAGCAGCTCAAGACCCTGCTCAAGCCTTACCTTTATACTGCACTGGCCACCACGGTGCTCCACGCTTTCCTTCACCACGCAGCTTTCGGCTCGTGGGATGCTGCCATCTCAGAATCGGCTAAGGTCTTAGGCGGTTTCCTGTTGGGCCTGCCCCACACGGCCACTTACTTCGGGCATCAGTTTTTCTCCTGCGGACCCATGTGGTACTTAGTAGCTCTGATGCTGGCGTGGGTGCTTCTGGACGTGCTGCTCGAGATCTTCCCCGAGCGGTACATAACCCCCGCAGTCGTCGGCGTCACCCTGCTTGGCTGGGGCGTCACGCTGGTGTGGGAGGCTCCTTTCTGCATCGCACAGGGCATGGTGTCGCTGCCCTACCTTTACATCGGCTATCTGGCCAAGAAGCGCCGCCTTTTCGAAACTCCCCTTTCCGGCAGAGCCAGAGCCGGACTCATCGTGTCCGCGCTGGGCGTCGTCGCGGGCGTTTTGCTGACCCAGAGCACCGACTGCGTTTCGCTGGGTGAGTGGACGATGGGGCCGCTGAGCATCCTGCTGGATGGCGCAGTGGGCTACGGCATCATCCGGCTCTTTTTGAAATGGCAGCGCCGAGTGGACGGCCCCATCTCCCATGCCATCGAGTGGGTGGGCCGGCGCTCGCTCTTCATCTTCTGCATCCACACTGTGGAGCTGACGGCCATCCCGTGGTATCTGATGGCTGCAAAGTATGCTGACCATCCGGTGCAGGGGATGCTGCTGCAGTTCGTGTTCTCGCTTGTGTCCATCTTCGCCGTCACCGAACTTCTGATGCGCCGCAAAGAGCTTGGCCGGAAGCTTCGGGGCGGCAAGCCTGCGGACAAGCCCCGGCAGCGGAGCCGGACCCGCCGCTATGCGGCAAAACACTGAAATTCCTGCGCTTTGGTATCCCGCCATTTTGAGGGCAGACTATAGTTACTTTTGATGCATGGGCTTGCAGCGCGGGTTGTACGCCTTGCGATAAATCGGAGGAGGCCCCGGTAATGATGAACGAAACTCCTGAAGCGGCTCTGCGCAGCCGCATTGCGGACCTTGAACAACAGCTCAAACTTGCAGACGAAGGCACTTCGCGGCTGGCCCAGCGCTGCCTCGAGCTGGAAAAGCAGCTGCAGACCTTCTATGCTGCCCACCCCCAGAAAGAGAGGCAGACCGACTCGCCTGCTCTGGTGCAGCCGCTGCTTTACTATGATGCCGGGTTCGGCTTTTCCCAGAAAGACACCGTCAAGGCCCCGGACTACGAATACGACGAGCTGAACGGCATGGTGACAGCGACCTTCGAGCTGCCGGAGACCGCGTTCAATCTCCGTTTCGACCCCGGCGAACTGCCCTGCTGCATCACTGATTTCGTCTTCTCGGATGACCGCATCCTCTGCCGCCCGGTGAACGGTGTGCCGCTCCACGGCGACGGCATCCTGTTCCTCAACGACGACCCGAATTTCATGCTGGAAGGTCTGAACCGTTTCCCCGCCGGGATGGAGCTGGGCGTGAGCTACTGCTACTTCCCGCTGGAGCCGCTGGCTGACGACCCATTGTTCGCCGCCGTTCTCGAGGGCGTACAGTATTTCCAGAAGACCCGCGTCTGCGAGCAGAAGCACCTCGACCAGCTGGAAAAGACTACGGCTGACCAGAAGCAGACCATCGAGGCCCTGCAGAAGAATCTCTCCGAGCTGCATCAGGCCAACGCCGAGCTGAGCGCCCGGAGCAAAGCCTACGAGAGCTCGCTGGAAAACGTCCTCTCTTCCAGCAGCTGGAAACTCACGCAGCCCCTGCGCCGCCTGCTGGGGCTGTTCCATCGCAGCCATTGAGCCTGCCTGCGGAGAGGAGGATACGATGTACAGCAGTTATACCACTCTGCAGCGGGTTCAGCTCGCCAAACAGGAATATCTCGACACCCAGGAAGTTTTTCTCGGCGTCTATGCGCCGGGACGGAACGCCGCCCTGAAAGCTTCCCTGCAGGACCAGCTCCACCGCAAATTTTTATTGACGGACAGCCTCCACCCCGAAGCCCTCGGCAGCGCCGTCGGTGTGCTTCTGGTCAGGGAAGACCTTTTCCTGATGCCCACGGCCCTTTCCTGCTTTGCGGACGCACTGCGCAGCGGCGCAGACTACGTCACCAGCGACGCCGTCTTCGGCTACTCAGGCGTCACCACCCTCTACCACAGTCAGGGCTTTGCAGCCTGCCCGGGCTGCGCCCTCGTCTCCCGGGAGCTGCTGCGCCGCTGTCAGGCGGAAGCCCGCGACCCGGAAAATCCCGTCGAACTGCTGACGCTGGCGGCGAAGCTCAGCCGCAGCCATGTCTGCCTCCCGCTGGCGCTGGCCCACTATGAGCGGGACATCTGCGCCGAAGACGTCTGGTCTGTAAAGGGGAAGCGCGTCTTTATCATGAGCCACCTGCTGGACATGACCGGTGCGCCCATCGTGCTGGTGAGCGCCGTGCCGGTGCTGCGCAGCATGGGCTACGAAGTGGTCGTCCTCGGCCCTGAGGACGGCGGCTCCATGCCGCTCTTCCTCGAGGCGGGAGCTACCGTCATCACCCGCAAGGGCTGTGTCCAGTCGCCCCTGCTCTGGGGGCTGGCCCTCTGCGCCGACCTTGTTCTGGCCAACACCGTCGTGGAGGCCCGGGCCGTCCGCGCCCTGAGCGGTGCGCGGGTGCCGGTGCTCTGGTGGCTCCACGATGCCTTTGCAGGCTACCCCCACATCTGTCTCTTATACACATCTCCGAGCCCACGAGACTACGCTGCATCTCG
>ENA-OZHH01001271-OZHH01001271.1-human-gut-metagenome-genome-assembly--contig:-NODE-1271-length-12257-cov-25.389035_pt1 | contig 12257 bp, 16 predicted proteins | sample MGYA00244045_ERZ653684 | MGnify/ENA primary metagenome ERZ653684 (study PRJEB26926, sample SAMN06165264) | human gut metagenome | biome: ENVO:00009003; feature: ENVO:2100002; material: ENVO:00002003... | reverse complement strand
AGTCGCAAGGTCATGCGAATGTCTATCAAATAAAATGAACTGAGTCCTGTTCTTTCTTACAGCTCCTATCTTCCGCCTTTTCTTTACAGGCATCTCTATTGACACTCTCATCATAAATCCTCTGAAACTCCTCATAAAGCTCATCCCCATCAAGCTTTATCCCCAGCCGTTTCATTACATCTGAAAACAATTTTATGCTTCCACTCACATCGGTAATATCAAATCCGAATACATCAGCCTTAACAGAATCACTGACATTCTCATAACCGCCAAGCTCTAATATTCTCCTGATAATCCAACCAACTTTGTCCACAGGCTCAGTTTCTTTAGTTTCCACAAATTCACTTTTACCTGTTACATCAGTTGTACTTTCGTCCATTCTTGCCACATTCACATCAGACGAATTATGAACCTCTGGTATTCCTATACCCTCTAAACCAGTCTGTTGTTTTCTCGCACTATCAGCTTGCTCTTTCTGTCTGCTTATTTCATTCTGATTATTGTCAGGATTCATCACCTCAACATTTCTATCAAGCTCAACCTCAGTATCCTCTTCCATCCCTGGTATCTCAACATCCCTGTCAGCAATAATTTCTTCTTTCCCCGACACCGCATAATAAGCCGTATACAAATCTTCTTTTATAATGTCATCTGCAAGCTGCAACTGCCTCTTAATTTTCCTTTTCTCCTGCTTCAGCTCATCCAGTTTTTCCTGCACTTCCACATGCCATATCTGATATTTCCTATATTGTGCTTCTGTCTTAATATTCCGTTTCCGGCTTGAGCTTTCTCTGTATATCTCATGCTGTCTGTCCTCAATCTGCTGAATCTTTTCTTCCTGCTCACTTATGAAATCCACAAGATCCACAACACTTTTGATGTCATTATTTACAAGCAGCAGATATTCGTCCTGTAACCGATGAAACCTCTTCAAATCCTCTGTATACTTTGCTCCACCGACTATAAAACGTTTCTGCTCCACAATTCTCAGCCTATATAGTTTTGAATAAAACCGCTTCTGGTATGGTGACAGCTTCGCCCTGTGCAATCCCCTGATATCCGACGAATAAAAGTAAGGCTTTGACATCCAGGGCATATCCACATAATGCCGTAACATATCTTCTGAAAACATCTCGTCCAGCTTTGCCAGTTTATGATAATACCGAAATCCCGGTGCCTGCACCTCCATCCACGCATCTTTCTTAAATACATATCCAAGTCTTTTCATCAGATATTTAAAATGCTCCACATTCCCGGCTGCATATGCACACATCTTGGCATCCCTTAGAATTATCTCTTTCATTGACATTTCCTTTTCCCACTTGTCCCTGCTGATATTTTTTGGATTCTTGCTGTACTCTGCCGGCATTATGGAAAGTCCAAGTTCATCACAATATTTATTTGTGATAGGCTGGAGATGATTCTTCCAGTTGCTTTTCGGTGAATTGTATTTCTTGCCGGTTGTCATGCTGACACTGTTCCAGATAAGATGTCCATGCATATGCTCTCTGTCTGTGTGGACTGCATACACAACCTCATAATCATCACCAAGCACATCTTTTGCAAAATGCTCCAGGACGTACATTGCCTGTTCTGCAGTTACTTTTTCTTCCGGCGAAAACGATATAATCACATGATAGCCTTGTCTTTTACCTGTCTTATGAAATATATTCTTTGTCTCCTCCATCTGCTCAAATGCCGTATCCGGCAGGCAGTTAATACCGCCCACCAGTACACATTCTTCTGTCTTATCTGGATTCTGGATATATTCCAAAGCATTCTTTAGGTGTGATGCTGGATTTCTACCTTCTGACTCTTTTATATTTAAGATCTTTGTAATCGCCATACTTCCAGCACCTCCCCGAATGTTTTCTTTACATCATCCAGACTGTTCTGCAATTTATCAATATCGCTGTAATACAATCTTCCCTGTGAATTGCCAAGCTTTACCGCCTGATTAATATTATTTGCAATACCTGCAATAACACGAATTATTTTTGCCCTGTCCTCTGGATAACTTGTATCAATGTTGCCTCCTGTCCGAATTAATTCTCTTATATAGGCACTTGCTGTCATTCCTGTTCGCTTAAGTGCTGCTTTTAGAATATCCATATCTTTCTCTGACAGCTTCACCGATATCTTATAATCTTTCCTGTCAGACTTGTATCTTCTCTTTCCATCTGCCATACGTTTTTCCCCTTTCGTAATTTCCAAATTCTGTATCAAACCAATCTCTTTTTATCTGTACCATTGCTTTTTTCATCCTTTCTAAAAGTTCTGCTTATAGGTTTTGCAAGATGCGGAAAAGGTCGGACCTTTTCCCGAAAAAATATAAACGCATCAGCGTTTACATAATTTTTCGTCTTGGCAGGAGCACCTGCACCCTGTATATGATATGTGGTGGTTAATGTACCACCACAATTACTGATATGGTGGCTAAAGTTCCACCTGATTTAAAAGTGGTGGCACTTTTTGCCGTCACTTTGCTGTTTTGACGGCGCTTTTTGCCCCCACTTTTGCATTTTGACGGCACTTTTTGCCCCCACACTTTTTTAGCTCTAATTTGTGCGGGGGCACTTTCTGCCCCCACTTTGTGGTTTTGGGGGCGCTTTTTGCCCCCATTTGCACGTTTTGGGGGCGCTTTTTGCCCCCACTCACTGGATTCACCTATTCATTTGTCTCTTTCACTATTACATCCGCATCCGATATTACATTTTCTGCTATCTCAGCACCATCTTCCGGCAATCCATTTGTTTTAGGCTGTGTATCCACTTCATCCTGTTCACTTATCACAGAATCCCCACCTGCCGCTTCATAATCCATTTCTTCTGCAACCTTGCTCCGGTTACGCTGCGGCTCATAATCCGGATTGTAATAATCTTCGTAACCATAGATTTTCCGTTCAAAGTACTTCCTTGGACATTTGCCCCGCATGGTGAAATAACCTTTTGCTTCAAGCTCTGCATTATATTCCTTTATAATTGCATATGCCTTTGTCATCCCGATACCAAGCATCTGGCTTATCTCACCTGCATCTATGAATGCTTCCTTTACACCCTTCATGCAGCTCCTCCTTTCATAAATTGTTATTTTAAATACGTTTTTTCACAAAGTCACTATCCTGTTCTTTATTTAATCCGCATTTCTAATTCGTGTTTATCTTAATATTCTTTTCAAAATTTGTCAATAGAGCTTTTTGCAATTACGCACTTGCAATTCGTTTTTACTTATGATAAAGTAATCTTACAATCATAAATAAGTCACTTACTGATACGTATTTCATTTATTATCAATCTTATACGCATCTTTACAACGGACTATTTCATATAAAGGAAGGTGGACAGAATGACTAATTCTCATTCCATTAAAATCACTATGTCTTCTCCAGAAGAAATCGGGAAGGCAATACAGAAACAGCGCAGAGCACAGAAGATTACTCAAAAAGAGTTTGCACAGCATCTTGGTAAATCAGAACGCACTATCCAGAAATATGAGTCTGGTGAAATACTAATGAAGATAGATGTTTTAAAACAGATTGCTAATGAATTAAATGTTCCATGGCAGGAACTTTTATCTCCAGAAGATAATAATATTCCCAAAGATAATACGACCACTAAATATCCGGCATATGAATTCCACACTATGTCAGATGTTATCAACGCTCTGTTTGCCATAACTGAACTTACTGACTTTTCATTTGAACTTACCAATACCAAACCTCCTGAAAATCCTGAATGGACTGCTGGGATTAAGGTTAATGGCAAAGGCAATGGAAAATATGATGCAGACTTCTGTCTCTTTATGGAAAACTGGATAGCAAAGAAGAATATGCTTCAGACAGGAAAGCTTTCAAAAGAAAAGTTTGATTCATGGAAATCAGATATGTTGGCATATTATAAGGATTCCAGACTGGATAATGAAGCCGATTAAAAAACTGAATAATTGCAGGCTTACACCTTTAGTAAAGAAAAAGCTCCGGCACACTCCTTCTCGCAAAAGGAATAACCGAAGCTATGTAAGTGATTGATCCGAAGGCTTCATAATCACCCTGAACAAGTAGATTATATCATAGCCTTTTGATGATTGCACAACAATTTTACAAAAAGGAGATGATATTCATGCCAGCTTACAAAGATGAAAAAACTGGTAAATGGTTCGCCAAGTTCTATTATACGAACTGGCAGGGAATCAAAAAACAGAAATGGAAAAGAGGCTTTGCCACCAAAAAGGAAGCCTTAGGATTTGAAAGGGATTTTCTGGAAAAGCAGTCTGCCAATCCTGACATGACATTTCAAAACCTTTATGAAATTTATATGGAGGATATGGCTGCAAGACTTAAGCAGTCAACTCTTCTGACAAAAAAGGCGGTACTACAGACGCATATTCTTCCATTCTTCGGTAGCAAGCCGATAAATGAAATCAAAGCCTCTGATGTACGAAGATGGCAGGCGAAGCTTATGAGTTCGCCGAATAATTACTCCCAGACCTATCTGAAAAAGATTAACACGGAGCTTAACAGCATCATCAATTACGCCAAGCGATTCTATGATCTCAACACCAATCCCTGCGGCAAGGCAGGCACCATTGGAAAAGCGAAAGCTGAGGAAATGGATTACTGGACTTATAATGAATATATTGCTTTCCGTGAGGGCGTAAAAGACAAGCCGCTATCGTATATCTGCTTTGAAGTCCTGTACTGGACTGGTATGCGAGAAGGTGAATTGCTTGCTCTCTCACCTGCTGATATTGACATTGATAACAAGCTAATATCCATCAACAGAACATATCAGCGGATAGGCGGAAAAGATGTATTTACATCACCTAAGACAAGAAAAAGTAAGCGAACGATTCCAATTCCGGATTTTCTCTGCCAGGAGCTATCAGACTATATCCAGTCAAGGTATATGCTTGACGCAGATGAAAGGCTGTTCCCGGTAACAAAATCATATCTCTCACACGAGATGATAAGGGGCTGCAAAATCACAGGTGCAAAGAAGATACGAATTCATGATATCAGGCATTCGCACGCCAGCTTACTTATTAATCAGGGCTGTGATGCGCTGATGTTAGCAGACAGGCTCGGACACGAGAAAGTATCCACAACACTTAACACATACTCTCATCTGTTTCCACATAAACAGCAGGAGCTTGTGCATAGTCTGGAATCATTACAGGCGACAGATTCGCCAACACCTGAACCACCATCTGATAACCCTCTGCTTGAAGCAGCAGGTATCACATGTGAAGTGCCTCAGACTCAAGACAATGGCTCAGATGTAACAATCCGACCTCAGTTTGGACCTGCGTTAGTACCATCAAATACCGCATCAGGGAAAATCATCCAGATGCCACAAAGAAAGATCATATAGAAGAAATCCAGCAGTCATCAGGGTTTCTTGCTATTAAAGTTAATGACAACCAACTGAAAACGATAGAAAAAGAGTAGTTGCTATTAGTAGCAAAATAGTAGCAGAGCAAAAGAAAAAGTCTCGGAAGCCGCTTGTTTAGCGGATTCCAAGACTCGCGGCTGTTCCGGGGCACACCACATTATCCTCAAAGGGCAAAATCCAGTATCCTCACTATCCTCACATCCCACAGCAAAGCCACACTGCAAAACCCTCCGGCACTGCAGCGCAATTCCACAGCACATTCCGCAGTGGTAATCCTGACAACCCAACTTCTATCGCGTCCCATATAACAGTATCATCTTACACAGCAGCACTATCGCAATGTCACTTTCGCAGCATCATCCAAAGCATCCCTCACACCCTGCAACACCAGGAAATATCAACGTTTCGCAGTGTTACCCATGCCCTTGTAGTTTCGCAGCAAACTCACGCAGTGATGTTTCGTCTACTTCTATTCTATACAGAAAGCTGTTGAATATTCTTGCGCGATGAAATCGCACTTCCGGAAAATTGGAAATCAGAGTTCCGGTACTCGGAAATCGCCTCTTTTGTGCTTGATGACTTATCCATTTCTGTTGGGATATTTGTCAAGACCTTGCCGCATCTGCGGTGCGTAGCAGTCTTTACAAATGTCTCAGCAGAAATTATGATTCGGTATGCACAAAAAGCGGATATAAAAAGTGATTTCCATATCACCGGACGGCTGATGTAAAACCATCTGGAATATTCATGTGTAGTTCCAAAACTCAGATTGACAAGTCTTATATTGTTCATCAGACACCAGTCAAACGCTGATTTCAGATCATCCACATTTCCTTTTCCTGTATTATCAAGCAGTTTATAACTGTATAATTCTGCGTCGGCACAATTAAGCCCTATGATCATGGCACAATTTGTCCCATGCAGAAACAAATCCTCCTCATCACTGATATTTCCTTTGTTCTGCTGAATTATATCGGGCAGCCCACATAATGCAAGTATTTTTTCATCTGCACCATTATCCAATACTGCAATCTTTAATTTATTCATAGGTATTTATCTCAGTTCTAATCTTTTTTAATTTTTCCTGTATTGCATCAACCATATTGCATAAATAATCAAATCTTTCATCTATGACATTTCGTTCTTCAAATTTTATTCCAAAATAACTCTCAACAGCAAAATAAAGCTGTAATAAATCTCTTGGTAACATTCCATTTGTCGGATCAAGCAAACTGATTTTTTTATCCACTGTGATATGGATTGTATTTTCAACATATTCTTCAATCCATTTTTCTATTGCTTCCTTTTCCATCACTTTCTCCTTTAATACTGTTCATATTTTCCATATAATAATAACTTTTTTTCTGCCTGTTTGAATAAAATATCATTATTTAAGTCGCTGGTTGTATAAACCTTATACTCTGTTTTAGGAAGTTCCATCCGCGACAAATATACATAACTCAATTTTTCTGACCAGATTGAATTAGACAACGGACAAAATTGTGAAACAAAATAAGCATCTATATTTACATTATATTTATACTTTGCCATTTTTGAAATTTCAGAATAAAATTCATCATTATATCCATTATTAGCCATCAGCGATGTTATGACAAAATCTGGTTGAACCGCATTAAATATTTCATACGCATACAATCCAAAGCTAAAACGATGCTTATTATTTAATGGAAGTAATGAGTCTGGAATTCCTAACAGAATAACATCTGGCTTTTCCTGCATAGAAACATCCTTCATAACTCTGTTAAACGCATACACTTTATCAACATCTGAATATTGTGTATTAAATAAAAAGTCTGGCAATGGATGTAAACCAAACAGTCCACTTATTTTTTTCGTCCCTATCTGACTTACTTTATAGCCCTTGTCAATAAATCTACTTCTAAGATACAGTTGTAAATCAAATTTTTGCACATTCTGACCAATTCCCATTACTGCAACAACCGGTATATCAATCCCTATTATCTCTGAATCATAGTTCCATTTTTTTTCAGGTATTTCTATTGTTTCATAATTGCATTGCAACAATTTCACATTGTACCTCTTGCAAATTTTTTCAATCTGATCAAGATATTCTTCTTCTACGCATATGATATTTTTTCCATTAGAACATACAAATTCCACTATTTTATATAACTCATTTTCATCTGGAACTTTGTCAATAATACAAAAAGTGTCAAAATCATCAAAACTAATTTTTCCGTCCACCAAATCAGTAAAAGTACAGTAATCATCATTATCATTTTGATGACTTATCGGTAAAATATTACCATAACACATAAAATAGATAATATTGTATCTAAATAATTTTTTATACTTTTTAATATAGCTATGTTCAATCGAATATGGATAAATAACAACATTCATCTCTTACGCTTCTCCTTCCTCAAATTTACAGCCAAAATTTTTTAGGACAATATAATTTTTTATGTATTCTTCTGCATTTTTCCTCGATTGTTTGCACCATTTCAAACGATTGGCTGCTTCTATCTTTCCATTCTCGCCAGCTTTTGCCACACATTGAGAACACATTTTGTAGCACCAACATTCCCTGCATTCTTTTTCCGTTATCTTCGCCACATTCAAAATTTTTTTGGCATTTTCTAAATCAAATCCATTTTTTAGATCACCTATACATAATTCACTTGATTCCTCATCTACTCTTTCACATGGGAAAAATTTTCCATCCACTGTAACAAAGAAACGCTGTATACCTGGCAGACATTGTCCTCCCGGACTGATTTTCCCCTGATATGTTTGCAATCCGACAAATCTATCTTTAACAATTTGCTTCAACGATGCTACTTCGCTACTATATAAAGTAGGCTTATAATTCGAAAAAATTTCCTTATTGCAAGCATATAAATATGTTTTAAATATTTCATAATATGATATAGCTATTAGTTCAGGATTAATCGGCTCTTCATCCTTCTTGCTAATCGGATTTATATAATTTGAAGCCACATTTATTCCCTTAACAGTTTCATAATTCAAAAAAAATTCACTTGAACAAGCCACATTTTGCTTTAAATCTATCACTGAAATGTCAAGCATTAATTGCAAAATTTTTTTAAAAAATTTTTAGTGCGTATTTTACCACAAATATGCACTTTCACATACATTATATTTGTTTTTGTCCCACGACGCCTAATCCGCCTGTAACAGCCGGATTTTTTTTATGATATTTAATTCTCCATGGTTAAATGATAAGTCTCATTTCTTCCTCATACAGCTCCTGTGATGACCTTCCGCCAAACATTGGTCTCGGATAATTGTTAAGCCAGTCCTCTACCTTCTGTATGTCTTTTTTTGTCTTTCTGTCAAAGTTCGTTCCCTTTGGTATGTGCCTTCTTATCATCCTGTTCTGATTCTCGTTTGAGCCTCGCTCAGCACTGCAGTAAGGGTGGCAGTAATAAACTTCTGTACGCTTCTTTCCTTTTTTATCTTTTTTCTCAATCCCCTCACAGTCTGCAAATTCAGTTCCATTGTCTACAGTTATTGTTTTAAATATATCGGAGAAAAGCCTGTGCCCCCACTTGCGTTCAAGGCTGTTAATACACTTGACCACTGATGCAGCTGTGTGATCCTTTACCTTGAATATCTTCTCATACCTCGTTTTACGCTCAGTCAATACAACAAGTGCATTCTTTGACTTTCCCTGCTGTCCCATAACAGAATCCATCTCCCAGTGTCCGAATTCCTCACGCGTATCAATATCAGCCGGTCTCTGTTCAATGCTTGTTCCTGCAGCGGCTCTCTTTGCTTTTCTATATATCTTATGGTAGCTTTTTCTTTTCCTCTTTATAGCCAGATTGTCTGCTGTCACCCTCATGAATATGCCGTCATATATGTACTTGTACAAGGTCTGCTTTGTTATAGTCACGCTGAAAGTAAGTTTTTTCCTTTTTATATCCAAAAGCGCAGCTTCCGGACTGTATCCATCATCTGCTATCTTCTCTTCAATATAATTGGCAAGTTCAATGTCTTTACCTATCTTAAGGACAGGTCCTTTTGCCTTAAGGTTTTCCTGGTATTTTTCTTCTGCTATGTCTGCACTGTACCTTTCTGTCTCTGTCCAGTCAGAATTCCTGTGCATGTATCTTCCACGCTTCAGCTCCCTGTATATCGTGCTGACATTGACCCTCAGCGTATCAGCCATATCCTTCGCCTTTTCCCCACTGAGATACATCTTTTCGATTTTACGGCGGTCGGTTATTGTCAGCTGTCTGAATATTCTTCCCATAATTTTGGTGCCTCCTTTGCATTTTCGTGTTAGAAGTATACCTTAAACCTCATAGTATTCCTATATGCAGACTATACAATATTATCTGTTTGGTATATTTCATAATTTACAAAAATAAAATATCATCATAATTCCACGGCATCCGGTAAATGTTACACTCTGATGGACATATGCAGATTACACAGTCATGTTCCCATCATGCACTGTGATCACAAACATATAAAGAGTAATTATTGTATATTTTTCACAAAAAATAAGGTGCAGGACTGTTTCACCCTGCACCTTATAAATTCTAGAGTCCCGGCTTATTCTGTTTTACATCCTGTTTATTTTCTTTCGTTTTTGCCCTTTGGAAAATCTCTGCAGTTGTCTGTCCCGTCAGATCCGTCCACCAGCCCTTGCACTCATTATAATGTTCAAGTGCCTCTGTCACATTATCAGATTTAAAAGATGCATACAGATATGGTGGCTGTGGAACTCCGTCCTTGAATACCTGCATAACTATCTGCTGACGGATAAGCAGAGGACCGGTTCTCATGTGCTCCATTCCATTCAGCTCATTCTGGAAACGTGCACCAGCTCTGTTTTTCTCATCAAAGTAATTAGGCATCAACGTAATAACATCCGCACTGCTATACATGATGTATACATTTTGGATACAAAAACAAAAAGAGCCACTATAAAGTGACTCTTAATTATTCTAATACTCTTTAACACTATACACTGCACCATTGTCAAATATATTTGACCATTCATTAAGTGCATCTGCTAGTTCTTCCAATGTTTCAGCACTCTTTATAGCGTTCTTGTATTCATCCCACTGTTTGAGATATTCCGGGAACTTGCTTGGCTCTCCAAGAAAGTCTTCAGAACTCTTTGTTTGATTATCGTCTTCAGCGCTTGGATAGTAATATTTCTTTGCGTCCTCTAAATTTGTGAAACTAACTTCTTTGTCGAAACTGTTAACTAATTCTTTCATTTATTTACCTCCATTTATTGATTTATTCGTCTTAAAGTGCTAATATAATACTGTCACTCGTACTAGATGTTGTACGAGTGGAACCGCTAACAATCCTTGCGGTTCGCGGATTGAAATAATAAAATTTTTAATAATTCAAAGGCTTACGGACTAATTTATTTAGTCCGTTTTGCTATTTCTGGCATCGCTATAGCAATTATAGAAACTGTCTACCAAAAGCCCCAACTGCGCAGGTGCCAAGTCCTCTTTAAGGCTTTCTGGGATGCGGTTGTAGCAGGTCCTAAAAGTATCGCCACAAGTACCGATTTTGCAAGCCCTTTTAACTTGCTCTAGCTTGTACATCTCGCCAAGCTCTTGTGTTGTAATGTCACCATTTTTAACGGCTTCTCTGCCCTCCCTTGTTAGGATTGACATAGCCTCTTTTTTGCTAATGGTTCCAATTCCTTTTATTTTCATCCTTATACCTCCTATCTGTAAAATGTCTATCAACTTGTTACACCTATATTATATACATTAGTGCTTAATTTGTCAATACCTTTTTATACATTTTGTGCTTAATCAATCAAGCCCGGAATTTTGAAATTTAGATTAAAGCACTCAATTATAATTATCGCATGCAATAATGATACATCTTTAACTAGTCTTTTCTTGTACTTATAGAAAATCGCGTCCGGTATTCCAGTTATTTGCTCAAAGTCCGCGTATTTGTAGCCTTTTGAAAATAAAATTGCAATTTCGTCGAGGAAATTATCAATAGTATTAATTGCTATTTTTTCCGCGTCAGATCTCGCCAAATTACCTGCTATCATTTCATATATAACAATGTAATTATATAATCGCGGTATTCTTGTACCGTTGCCATACGCGTTAATTAGCTTGTAATTCAGTTTTTTCCGTGCTGCGAACTCTTTACAGGTCACACCCTCTTTATTAACGTTGTAATTGATGAGCTGTGATACTTTCGTGGCTATTTCTTGATTTGTCATTTTGCACCCCTTTTTTTGATACATTAGTACCTTGCTATAATGTATCTATTTTTTCATTTTGTCCATTTTGTCAAGCTCTGATAGTATCAGCTCACGAGCAAAAGCACTTGTTTTCAATCCGTATGAATTAATGCGATCAATAGTTCCCAAAGGTAGAATAATATTTATTCTGTCTTTATTTTTCATGCATTTCTTTACGGCTTCGCGGTTTTTTTGTGCCTTCATTTCCTTTATATTATCCATAGTGCACCTCTTTTCTATATTTTTTATATCATTATACAATAAAACGTGCTTAATATCAATATATTTTTAGTGCTTAATCATAATGCACAAAACAATATAAATATTAGTGCTTAATTCTGTATATTATGTCAATTGTTATTAGTGCTTAATTAGTGTATTATAATCATAACAAAATAAATCAGCACCAAAGAAAAGAGGGACAAAATGAAAGCATTAAAAGAAAGATTGAGCGAGCTTGAAAAAGAGCTTACTCCAGTATGTAAGGCACATGAGAACGATTGCGACAAATGCCTTTACAAGTGCACAAAATGCCGTGAATACATCGAGATTACGGCAGAGATAGAGATAGTGTCAAATGACCTATGAAAAAACTGAGCAAAAGAAAAAGGCTCAGATGA
>ENA-OZHH01001259-OZHH01001259.1-human-gut-metagenome-genome-assembly--contig:-NODE-1259-length-12331-cov-7.794233_pt1 | contig 12331 bp, 17 predicted proteins | sample MGYA00244045_ERZ653684 | MGnify/ENA primary metagenome ERZ653684 (study PRJEB26926, sample SAMN06165264) | human gut metagenome | biome: ENVO:00009003; feature: ENVO:2100002; material: ENVO:00002003... | reverse complement strand
CGAGATGCAGCGTAGTCTCGTGGGCTCGGAGATGTGTATAAGAGACAGATTCTTACTGCCCTGAATACTTCACGGAGTTCATCCATTCCATAATGCACTTGTTCGGTGAGACAATCCTTGCCGGACAGTTTCCCGTTCTCCCATAGTTCCAGCTCATTTAGCTGTGCAACCCAGAACGAGTCGTCGTCACCAATACTGAGGTTAAATTTACCAAGCGACTTTACTACATTCCATTCTTTATCGTATGGGTGCGCGTCCTTATCCCCAACAAATACCGTATAAGCATAGCCATTAATCTGGCCGATTGGAACAACAGCCCCTTCCTTCACAAATTCCATTCCCACATCATTGTGCTTCGCAAAATAGCTCAGCATCTTTTTAGCACGGATTTTTTTGTCTGTGCGCAGTTTTGTAAATACACTGTTCGAAATGATGACCAGTCCGTATATCCAAGCAGTAATTTCAAATCCTTTGTCCATAACATCAATTCAATTGGTTGTAGAATATAATATATTTCCAATTCCGTTTTCTAATTCATTTGGATGAAATCTGCAATAAGCCCATTATCATTTTGTTTCATCCATGAGATCAGTTCCCTGATTCTATCCTGGTTCTCCGAAATGAGTTTCTCTGCACGTTCAACGGTGAACTCATCCGAACCTCCATACTCGGAGATATAATATAGCCAAAGGCTGTACATAAAGCGAGACTCAAGCTCGTATGCCCGGTCGTGGTCTTTCATTGCCTGCAAGACATCCTCATGTCTGTCTTCTATGCCGTCGCCCCTTAATCTCCTTTCAAATACTGCCTTCTTCACCTCTTTCTGTAGTTTGTTACCCGTAATCAAAACTGTTGGATTTATATCGTTCCGGAGTTTGTCCTGGAATGTCGGATCACCATTCTCACGTTCCATTCTTGATTTTAATATCAGCAGGTACTCTATAGGAGTCCATGTATTATAATCTTTGTCGAAAGTAATATCTTCCACCAGCTTGGCCAGACTTAGAGCAGATTCATTCTGCCCTTCGATGTATAGCATGAAGACCAGTCTTAGACAAGTATGCAATGCACAACAGTCATGTCTTTTGAAGTTCTGACGAAGTTTATTTATTGCATCATCAATCAGTTTGTTATCACCGTCTGAGGCTATAGTTTCAATTATCTCATTACCTGCGTTCATATTATTATATCGGGATATTGATAGAGTTTTTCTACACATTCAAAGATTGCTGGATATGGCTCGGTTCTATAAGGCAAAATTCTTAGAATTTCATCACCAGTCATTACCTCAAGCAGTTCGTCAATAGTTCCGGCAATTCTCTTGAATCCGGTCCCTCTGAAATCAGTGATAAAGATGTCAAATTCATTGGCCGAATGACAATCATCCACATACCAAAACAGATAGTAACCGTTTTCACTCATAGCGAAAGGTTCCATACCCTTCAACATTACAATATTTGCATCAGGCCCTGGTTCAAACCATATATCACCTTCCGAAATATCGTCCATATAGGTTGACTTTATTTCTTGCGAACGTATTGCCCACGAGTCACCATAGTTGCCAAGTGGTGGGTATATCCACCATTCACCTGACAGTCTTCCATAACCGTACTGTTTCACAAACGCCTTGTATGAGAAAGGAAAACCGCAACCATTACCGAATCTGTAGGTTTCCAGAAAATCAAGATCACACAAGTTACAGTTCTTACCTGAAGTAACTAGTTTTTTCATCCTATGCTTCTAGTAATTGTTGAACAGGATACCGCTGCCATGAGTGTTGCTCCCGTCATTTTCTTTAAATGTAACTATAAATCGTGGGGTTCTGTTTCCGCATTCATAGAATTTGATTAGTATATCAGCCACATTCTCAACCAGTTCTATACCAAGTCCGGCGGCCAATTCTCTTTGTACTTCTTTCAGGCTGGTGCCGTCCTCCTCGTATTCTTCTTCAAGACATTCTTCTTCCAGCTCAATGATTCTCTTATTCAGCTTGCCGGTGTTTTTATAAAGTTTCTTGTTCAGGCAGTCTATCCAGTAAGGGCAGTTCACCACCAGTTCAAAGAAGTCTTCTATGCTCTCTGCCATACGGCCGCTCTGTCCTTCGCTCCCAACGTAGCTTACAGTCCCGTCATCAAGCAGAATGTACTCACTGCCGAAGCGTCACGTCCAAATGCCTTTCCTTGCGTATTGAATGTCAGATGTCCGTCATAGTCATCTGGTTCCTTCAGTTCATCTAGTATTTCGACATCGCATACAGTCTTCAATTTCTCGGCAAGTCCACTGTCGTTTCTGAGTTTCTCAAGTATGTCCATAGCAAAATATTTATTGTTATAACTATTTGATTTTGTTACGAAATCAAACATAAATTCCATTAATCATCTTGAATAGATTTAATCATTGTGATTATTTGAATAATGCTTTTATGTCTCTGCCATATCACACCAAGTCCTGCTTAGCTTAAATAGAATTTATAGCCTTTATGAAGGCATTCAAATCCATAATATGTCTGAAACATATTATTTTTTGCCCAAAATACAAATTGTTTCTCAACTGGTCAACAATTCCTTGAATTATTATCTCTCTGATTGATATACAACATATTTCCGATAGCATCAGAATCAAATCCAGTAGAGACATCATCATTTCTGGATACTTGATTACACTTTTATTGTGCTATGCATTTTATGTCACAACTCGGTCGTTTACCTATCCCAAAGTACGAAACAGTTCAACTCATACAAGCGAAAATTCCGCCACAGGCTTAAGCGAATACCTCACTCTGAACTCTCCGTCTTCATCATACCTTCTGGCTGCTATTATCGCACGGGTCAGATCCAAACGATATGTCTTCAGACAGGTTTTGATCGAAGATACTGACCGGTCTTCATCTACAACAATGCAAAAGATATTCAGTTTCTTATTTTCAAGATTCTCCCCCTCACACAATCCCAGTCCGCGCCAGGCTAGATGATTCTGCAGGTAGTCAGAACATTTTGCTCCAAGCCATTTGTCGCGTTTGTTGCCATTGTTGCTTTTCATGGGGAATTGAATGACAACAACCACCTGCTTCTCTTCAGGAAATTCGGCATAACCTTCGTTTCTGGCTGAGCTCTCGAATCCCCTGGCAAAGTGTTCAGCTTCTGTACTTGACATAGGAAACTCCTCATGCTTGCCTGTAAAACCGACTTTACCCCAGTGGGTTACCACGACCTTCCTTTCACTGTCATACCACATCTCTTTGTAGTACAGCTCTTGGTCATTTACCAATTTATACAATGTTTCCATCCTATTTTTACATTTTAGCGTTTTCTATAGACCGTGCCTCCAGAAGCCGTGTCAATATTACTCTTCTATGTTTACTCTATCTGTCTTCATCATTATTAATGAGAAATGAATAGCCTGCTATAATAATGATGAGTTTCTCTGCTCTTGCATAATACTGCATTACAGCATTTTACTCATTGAAAATCACACATGCTCATCAATTCATCATTTCATCAAAATCTAGGCATGTTGGAATCAATGATTTTTCCGGAATATTATCCAGAAACAATTTCATATTCCATAACTTCCCGCTGATAAAGATAATGATTTCACAGTCAAATATCTAATTTACTGATTATTATTTACTGCCATATAAATTTCCTTACCACTTATATCCCTATCATTCCCCTCTTTTAATTACTCCTTCTTCCAGTTATACATTTTCTCTTAGCCCATTTCTATTTTCCATTTCTTCCTTCGTTCCTTGCCTGCCACCGCTATAGGTTTATAGGTGCAAATTTAGGCCGTCGCGCCTGTTCTTCCGCTTTAAAATGCATTTTTGTGGAAAATCTTCCTTGCTGAGCAAGAGTATTTTGCACAAAAAAAGCGTCGAATAGGCTGTACCGACAGCCATATAAGGCACCATAAACCCCAAAGCGGTTAGGCAGAAAGTAACCGACAAAAGGGAAATAAAGCTTATAAACAATTTTAAAACAATGAATTATGGAAACAACAGGTAATCAAGCAGCAGCAAGCGTCACAATGGTAGCATTGGCAAACATCCAACCGAGCAGTTACAATCCCCGTAAGAACTTTGACGAAGAGAAACTCAACGAATTGGCAGAAAGCATACGCCAGCAAGGAGTCATCCAACCTATTGGAATAAGACCGATTGACGGAAGCGAGAAATTTGAGATTATATTCGGAGAACGCAGATATAGAGCCTCGGTCATAGCCGGACTTTCAGAGATACCGGCACTTGTAATGAATGTATCGACCGAAACGGCAAAAGAAATGGCTATTACAGAGAACCTTCAGCGCAAGGATATTTCCCCAATCGAAGAAGCACATGCATATCAGCAGCTTTTGGAAAGCGGACACCATGATACAAAATCTCTGGCTGTTCAGTTCGGCAAGAATGAAACATACATCCGTACACGATTAAAGTTCAATAACCTCATTCCCGAATTCGCATTGCTTTTAGAGAATGATGAACTGACAATCAGTGCGGCAAGCGAAATCTGCCGATATAGCGAAAGCATACAGCAGGACTTGTACGAGAAGCATTTCAAAAACACAGCTGGTTTCGCCACATGGAGAGGAATGAAAGCATCCGAATTGGCAAAGAACATAGAGCAGCACTATACGACAGATCTGATGCGTTTCCATTTCGACAAATCGAAGTGTCTTTCATGCCCTCACAACACCAATAATATGGAACTTTTCTGTGACGGCAGCTGTGGCAGTTGTGCCAATCGAAGTTGTCTTGCAGAGAGGAACACTGATTTTATAGTAAAGAAAGCTGTTCAGATATTGGAGACACACCCTACATTTTCTCTTGGGTACAACGAGTTCAATTGCGATGAGACAGCAGTCAACCGACTTGTAGAGTTGGGCTATGAGTTAGATAAACTGTCATTCAGTCAAAAACAGTATCCACAAACTCCACAGCAGCCACAACGCGAGGAGTACGAAACAGAAGAAGAGTTCCAACAGGATATTGCCAGATATGACCAAGCGGTAGAACAGTATGCAGAACAATGCAAGGAACTTGTCAGAAAAAGCGAGGAAGGCGAAATCTCACTATATGCCCAGATAGGACACTACGACATCACACTGTGCTATATCGATGTAGACAAGCAAGGCGACACTAAGAATAGCGAACAGCTGACCGAAATTCAGAAGTTAGAGAAGAAAGACATCCGTAACAAGGAGATTGCCCATGAGAAAACGGTAAAGGACACCAAGGAACAAATTCTCAATGCCGATATTACCGAGACCAAATTCGGAGCAGACGAAGACAAGATGATGTATTTCTTCCTGTTGTCTTCACTCCGCAAGGAACACTTCCCAATCGTAGGCATTGAAGAAGACCACACCCCATATCTAACCGGAGAAGAAAAGATACAGATTATTGCCAACCTTACTCCAAAAGCTAAGGCAGTAATTCGTCGGGACTTTCTGATTGAGAATTTCAAGACCGGATACTGCGATGATGCAGTAGCGCAACTTCTCATTGAGTTCGCCCAAAAACACATGCCGGAAGAACTTGCCGAAATCAAGAACGCATACGACACAGAGTACGAGAAACGACACCAGCGTATCGAAGAGAAGAAAGCAGTCATCAAAGAGCATAAAGAAGGAAAAACCGCAAAATCCAAAGCGGACAAAGTTACCAAACCAAAGCAGCCTGAAGAGCAAGAGGCTGCAGCATGACCATAATTCATAATTCAATTTCATGTGCAGGACGGAGCAATTCGCCCTGTACATTTATAGTCTCTCTCTCCTTTTATACATCCTCCCCTTTTATATTCTACCTCCAACCTCTTATACATTCGGCTTTCAAGGATTTGCCAATACCCACTGTCAATGTTACACTCTAAAGTCTTGATTTTCTCCTTTTTTATCCGTATTTTTGTTCCTAACTGTCAAAGATATGTCGCACCCACATTATATTATTTGATTTATGAAATTGAAGGAATTTGATAAAGCGGATGACGCGGCCAGACGAAAGGTCACTCGCGAATTTGGCTTCAGACAGAGCAGCTATATTAATTGGCGTATAGAGTCAGGCTATTTTTTCTGTTTATACCATTTGACAAAAGAAAAAGCATATCTTACTGTCAAACCTATGTATGCAGACGATTTGTGGTGGGATATTTTCGGAATACCTGAAAACAAGCAGTGTCCTCAAAGTTTAAGAGGAACGGGCGTATTCAGCATCGAAGGCCAGACTATATCTCAGTACCTGCTCTTTACAGATGATGTCACATCATACACTGATACCGGGGTAATGGAAGAAATCTGGCGTGATACATTCAACAAGGCAGTCGCTGACATCAGGCATTTCATCGAATTGCATCCGGAAGCCGATTCTTTCATGCCTTCCGACAACACATCCGACCCGGACAGGCTATTATATCTCATGGCACTTTTACATCAAGGCAGGACGAACGAGGTATTACAGTTCATTCACGAAGCATTGGAGAAGAAGCATAGATGTCGGCTACACTCACTTAAAATGGATAGTTACGGACACATCATGAAATGGTGTGAGAAATTAGATACTTAATAAGACTTCCCGATAAAACAGAAATGTATTAATTATCGCAAATGATAATGACATCCATATACTCAATCAGAATCTTTCTGATAGAAAAGTATATGTGAGAAGAAAACTGCCGGAACAATTTCTCAGTCAAAAAGCAGCTTGCACGAGTCTATGGCCGAGAAGGTTATATTGATTATTCCGGTCACGAACAATACAATCGCCACCGCTGCCGTAGGAAAACCCACAGCTATCAGCATAAAGATAAATACCGATGAAATTATGGCATAGAGCAACAGCCCGCACTGGGAAGCCATTATCAGTATCCGGCTGCTGCTTTCTCTAAGAAGTGTACAGGCCATGACAAATATGCCGGCCATCACAAATTCGACTATTCCTTTCCTATCTACTGGCATTATAACAAAGACACTCCACCCTATAAAGAATAAAGCCTGTATCATCCACCACAAGAAAGAACAGCTATGAAATATTCCTTTGTTTAGACATTTAATCATTTCAAACGTAACTCAACTGAAAATATTAATTAAAGTTAGCAACTATCTGATTGATGTACAACGAAAAGACCAATTATTTTTGAATAACCGAAGAAACTCATGTATATTTGTGCCTATACATATCCATTATAGAGATTTTATATCAGAATATGACATTACACAGGTCCAACATTTCCGTCAGAGTATTTGCAGGCATTATTGCCATAGCTGCAGTACTCATGATCCTTAATTCTATCATTAAGGAGTGGGACATCGAGCAGGATTTTGGTCATGGGTATTTCCTCACTTCCGAAGGCGACATATTCTATCGTGATTCCGACCAGGACTATGAGTTCTGTATGATACCATTCGGCACATATCAATACGGCTTCGACGAACATTGGATCATCGTTGAGACAAGGACACGCTCCCCTTATCATCTTACCCCTCCAGGAGATACCATTACTGGGGAAGCATCCAACTATTGGATTATTGACAAGTCCATACAGGTCGATACAGACACTCCTTCAACATTAGATGATATTTATTATCAAGGTAATGCTTATTCTGTGATAAGGAAAAGTCTGATAGGCCCCCTTGATTCATTGTCTTTTGAAAAAGAAAAACAAAAGCGAGGTATAAGAGTTCAGTTTGAGAAAATCAGAAAATAATAGAAGCAAACTGAAACTATACAGAATGATAACCTTTCAAACGTTACTATATAGCACACGTATTACCGTGACTATGCTGCCTCCTTATTTTTTATTTGAATATTTAGAATAAAACAATTCAAAAGCATCAGCAGGTATTTCTACCTTAGAATTATCATAAACAATATCATACAATAAAAGGTTTTCTAAAAAATGAGGCATTCCTATTTCATCACCGGAAAATATAGCTTCTGAACATACCAACAAATGCCGGGAGACTTTTGAAGCGATTTGTTCCTCCTTCTTATCAGAATATGGAACTACTAACTCCAATTTATCTTCAGGTCTTAATACTTTTACAAACAAGTCTGGAGTAATAGTCGAGCCCTTTTCAATACACATATTACCTTCCCATTCTATCATAAAAAAATAAAAGTCTCCATATCTTCGATATAGTTTCTTGCGTAAGAGTTTGACCTTTGGTAATGCGTCATTCTCTTCTTCTATGAAGAATACAACTAAATTCTGTCCCGATTTATTTTCAATAATATGACAATACGAACCACTCGATGCGGTTTCATTATAGTCTCTCCAGACTGATATTTTAACGGAGTCATCAAGTGATTTTCTCTGGCGGCCATACTCCTCTGTCTTCAAATAGTCATACACCAAGGCACCCCCATTTATATACTCTCTCGCTTTGGAAAAACAAGAGAGCGACAGGAGCATTAATACAGCAATTATTGATAATTTCGCTTTACCCATGGTAATATCACTTTCATTATAAATTCCTCGTTTACAAATATACAGAACTTTCTTACAATATCACTTTACATAGAGCGAAATTATTATGAATCATACAATTTAATCAATGTAATTCATTACATTTGTAGATGTTGATATACGATATGCTTTATGAAGGTACAACTGTATTTTCCCCTTCTGACAGTTATATTTCTTGTTGTACACTCAACCCCATGTACAGCACAGGCAGTGTGTGATTCTATCAGCCACAAAGTTGTTTATTTACCAAAAGATGTGGATACTCCACCCGCATTTGTCAATGGCCCAGAACCTCTATTAAGGTGTATCTTCAATACTCATTATCCAGATAGACCTATCACTGGAGAGCCCGTAGTTATAATGATGCTGAAGATATTGGACGACGGAACTATTAGAAGAAATCGTGTTCTCAAGACTCCGAACGAACAGATAAGTAACGAAATGGTAAAAGTAATCAAGTCACTCAAAGAAAAGTTTTTCCTTCCAGCTATAATAAACGGAACGACTGTTACATGTTGGTTTCAATTTGGAATCAGCACAAAATTCTTATGAAACATTCTCTATAACTTGAATTTATTGCAGAAAGGAGATAAATGATGAGAAAAATCATATTTACATTGATATTTGGTATAGCTACCCTTTTATGTTACGGACAATCCTTTCTTTCCGAATATCCAAAACTCACCATACAAAATCTGGATGAGTTCTTTCTTGATTGGAAATCATATTCAGATAGCGTAGCGTCAAAACCAACCAAATATAACAATTTGATAGACAGTATCCAAAGCATAGAGTATGCTCCTAAGATACTGCAAGGATGCTCGTCACCATACTTTGTGCTTCCACAATACATCAAAATCGAAAGATACTACATGGACGTTGACACAGTAGCGGCAAAAATGGATTTAGGCTTTCCTTCCTTTATTCCGGATTTGAAGGATTATCAATATACGGTGGACAGTATAACTCCGGTTTTATCTTATTCAGATAGAGTTTTATATCTGACCTCAGATATTTATAAAGTATTGTCTGAATTTGCTGGCGGGTTAAAAAAGCGGAGAAAGACAACAAAAATCAATGAAAGCAATTTTCAAGAATTAAAGAAATACATACCGGTAGAGTATGGACATTGGGGTGGATATTGGTGGTTCACATCTTTTCCTGCAATTACTGGAATTTGTTATGCCAACAACCTGATAGCTGTTACAAGAAGAACCGGCTGCAGTACCGGCGACGTGATATGGTACATAAAAGTTAATGATATATTTGTAAGACGGCCAGTCCCTGTCTGCGAATGGATTGAATAAAATAATAATATAAGCCATAACCGTTTACCCTATATGTTTATTATATCACCTCTAATTATGGCATTTCAGGTGTCATATAAAACCAGATTGCGGGATCATAACTAAAATTTTTAACTTCATATTCATAGTCATTTTGAACTGACTTGATTTTTAAACGTATCATATCTATATAAGAATAAGAACTTATCTCTCCACTTTTTCTACTTTTCGTAGTGTCAGACAAACTAACATATACTTGTGATTCACGTTTACTCACAGGTATTTGAAATACATAATTAAAATTCTGGTAACCGAATCCAATCGAAGCTGAATCTCCAATAAGCAATTCTGTATATTGTACATCCCCTACATTATACTCGCTAAATACATAAATCGTATCGGACGCATATATTGCATTTGCAATTGAATCCGGGATTATTCTCCTTCTGATACTGTCCAAAGTTTCAGCATCAAAGGCATAATAAGTGGCTTTTTTGCATTTCTTTTGTGCATGGTAAATCAGATCATGTAGATTATTAATCTGATTCTTGCTTATCCTGCTGGGTGTGCTACATGATAAACATGCAATGCTTACTAATAGGAATGAAATAATATACCTCATAAAATATTACTTGTCTTTTTAATCCTTATAACTTGCTACAATTAGTTATGTCACATTTTTACGTTTAGCATCTATCTTGTCTGCCTTATCTATGCATTATTGTACAATGGTTCAAAGAGTATCATGCCTTATTGTTTCATTTCTTTAATCCTGATATAATCAATTGATTTTTCCGGAATATCAACATAATATCTCCACGATAAAACATCTTTATTTTCCCTATGCTCAAACCTCAGACCAGTGTACGTTTCTCCCTCTACGGGGTACTCCTTCCAGTAATTTAAGTATTTTATATCATCATATAAAAGCAGTGAATCAATACGAATCCCCATAGTCGTTTCACTCCATTTTGACACACAAGAGTACACCAATATACCGTACTCATTATATACTATCTGTTCAAATATCCCGCCGGGATATAACTTCAACGTATCATTACAGTTTATTTTGCTAACATATATACCTGCAGGCGACTGATTGGTCTGTCGTCCCATTCTGAATAGTATAAATACTGTAAATACAATAAGCAATGATATTACTATGTATGTCTTACTTGTTTTTCTCATTTATATGCTTAATTAGTATTATTGCTCCTATAGCTCGTTTGTTATTACTAATTTATTTTATGTGTACAACCACATCTAATTACAAGGTGTGTATGGATTGCCGCACAAATACTTTTTTTGTACCCAACCTTTGACTTCAGCATCATTGTAGCTGCAGCTCAATAAAACAAGATCTTTTTTTATACTATAGATTTTTCCTATAACAGAATGTGATATATGGGAAACTGCTACAGATGATGTATCAGCAGATAAATACACAGGTATTTCAATTGAATCGTAATTCTGAATCACGACACCAAGATCTCCAGCCTTAAGCCAGATATTCTTTTTCGGCAGCTCGCATTCAGATGGTAGTTTGACATAGAAGAAACCTTCTCTTTGCTTTTGTATTTCGACAATCCATCCGCCCTCAGTATCAGCTTGTAAATAGGAATAAAATTTATTGGGACTCTTATATGTAGGCACTTGATTTAAGTTATATGGGTGTGTAAACGCTTCAAGGCTAATCATTCTGCATGAACAAGCGCATAAAACCAAACCTAAAAATAATGCTATGCAAGTGGTACTTTTTCTATTCATAATAATCAATAATTTATCGGTAAGCATTTACCTAAGTATTGTATTTTTCTGACCAGTTTTATCACCATAAATACTGCAAATCAATGACTATTTACAAAGATATGAAACATTCAACATAATCTCAATAAAGTTCTGACTATCTTTATAATGATTGAAAACTCAATAGCAGTGCAGTCAAACTATAATACCCAATTAAATATAGCTTGTCCAAATGCTCTCTTGTTCCGGCCTCGTTATATCTATCGTTCAACATGCGTCTGAACAGTTAGAGACATTAGTTTATATATATTCATTTTTTATTAAACTATAAATAATGAGAATATATTCCAGTTGATTTATTTAGATTGTTTCAGTAACGTACAGTTTTCATCTTTATAGTCTTGTAGCTGGGAATTGTATATAAACAAATCCAGTCTTTTATGATTTAAGACCTCCAATGCAAAGGCAATTGAAATTGAATCTGTATCTATACAATATGTAGAATCGCATTGATAAAGCTCTGTTTCATCTGTACTATTATAATCAGACCTGAGACTCCCTTCAGGTATTTCTCCATCAATCATAATTAATGACGGAGTAAAAGCCAGTTTAGAGTTTGTCTCTTTATTTGAAATAATGAAACCTACAATGATATTGGACTTTTGTTTGAGCGTAATTTTGTATTTTTTATTTTCATAATTTTCATATGAAATACGTGATGACCAAGAATATGATAGAAGCACATTAAATAGCGCAATTAGATATATAAAACGTTTCATAATTCATATACTATCTGTCTCTTATACACATCTCCGAGCCCACGAGACTACGCTGCATCTC
>ENA-OZHH01001249-OZHH01001249.1-human-gut-metagenome-genome-assembly--contig:-NODE-1249-length-12423-cov-10.762371_pt1 | contig 12423 bp, 7 predicted proteins | sample MGYA00244045_ERZ653684 | MGnify/ENA primary metagenome ERZ653684 (study PRJEB26926, sample SAMN06165264) | human gut metagenome | biome: ENVO:00009003; feature: ENVO:2100002; material: ENVO:00002003... | reverse complement strand
CGGGAGATGATACATGAACTTGCCGATGATAATGTCTGTCAGAACCGAGGAGCCTGCCATACATTTGCTGACCGGAACAAGAGGTAGAGGGTGAATCAGAATCTGTCTTTCCTCGGGGTATTTATCCATATCGGACTTACTTATCACTTTGTGACGGACGGTCTTCAGGATATATACTTTTGCCGGAACACGTTCCAGGCGTGAACTCTCTTCCTTTCCGATTTCAATGAAATCATCCTTAAGACTGCCTTCCCCGTCTGTTGTTCCTTCGGGGTAAAGATCAACAACTTCTACCGGAAGAGAAGATGTATCCAAGGGCTTGCGGGCCGGCTTCTCCTTGACTTTTATGGTTCTGGTGATTTCTTCATCGCTTTTGCGGACTTCCTCCTCCATCCGGGATATTTCCATGGAGGACATTTCTTCTTTTGAGAACAGAAACAACTGGTTGGGATCAAGCGGAAGATTTTTTTCGCTCATCCGTCCGAAGACTTTTTTCCGGAGCCAGTACAGCGACTGTTCCAGCGAGGAAACCCTGCTGATAAGCGCTGCTTTATCCTGACGGAGCTTCTCTAATTCTTCCAATAAGGCTTTTTCCTGTTCTTCTGTAAGCATCTGCATCTCATTGTTTTACAATGTAAATATACTAAAATTCAATGACATACAAAAGCAAACAGAGTAAAAAACGGGTACTATTTTCGAAGTTTCTGCAGGTTTTCAAGTCTCGTGCGTCGCGAATCACGGGCTTCCATGATACCCTCCACTATCATGACAAGTTCCCGCCATTCTATATTTGCACAGACCTCATTGTCGTTGGCAGAATCAGGTGTACCTAAGGTACCGGCTTCCAGAAGTTTGGAATACAGTACCATGCCGCCAGGTTCCCAATGCAGGAGTTTTATTCGGTCACGGGCACGGTTTATGAAGATATACACGTTGCCGTTACAAGGGTCCTGCCCCATAGCGTCTGTGATGATACCGCTGAGGGTATGAAAGCTTTTGCGCATATCAGTCGGGCGGTTATACAACAGATAGCGCATACTGTCATTAAGGCTGAACATGGCTGCAGGCCTGGATGATTGAAAACAGTTCCTTTTCATTTAGCTCACCGCAAATGCGTATGACACTACCGGCCGGGGTACGTATTTCTATCTCTTTCAATCCGTTTGGCGTGGCCGGTGTGCTTTTCTGTTTCCGTCCGGTTGTACCAGCAAATGAAGGAACAGGAACAAAAGATCCGCTGTGCGGAAGCTCGATAAACTCACCTTGAACCGTTTTACCAGATGATTGCTCGGCGGCATAACGGGATTTGCTGTCATAAAACAGCCATACAGGGATATTGAGTTCCTCTAATCTTGACTTATAAGTCACTTTGTGCTCTTTGCAGTAGTTCATTATCTCTACTACTTCTTCTCGTGTCATCATAACTTTGTTTTTTGGACGTAAAGTTAATGATGGAAGTTTGAGGGAAAAATACGTGGTTTACCGAATGCTTACTTATGTAAAACGCCGAAGTCTTTTTTAAAAAGCTCTCGGGCTTTTTTCAGGTCTTTGTTTTATGTTCCGGCAGGGTCAGTTTCTGACCGGTAAACGCTTCCAGACGAAAGAAGGAATCAGTTTCCAGAAGAAGACCATGATCCGGTAACGCCAGTCGATGACGGCGATACGGCGGCGATGATGCAAGGCTGAGACAATTTTCCGTGCAACATAAGCCGTATTCATCAGCATGGGATAATGTTTTCCGTCGTTGAGCAATCCGGTAGCGACAAAGCCGGGACGGATATCTGTGAAGCGGATGGAAAGATGCTGCATGCAGGCCAGTTGTTCCAATGCATCCAGGTAGGTATTCTGAAAGCGCTTGGTGGCAGAATAGGCAGGAGCGGCTCCCAGTCCTTTAGTGCCGGCAATGGAACTGATTACGGCAATATGTCCGTTTCCCTGACGGGCAAAGTAACGGAAAGCAGCTGTGACCATTCTGGTAAAACCGGTACCGTTGGTTTCGAGTGTGTCCAGTTCGATGTCCGGAGAAAGTCCGTAGTTCTGGTGACCGATACCGGAGCAGTGCAGGTAAAGATCCATACCTCCCAGTTCTCCGATGAGTTCGTCCAGCTGGTTTGCGGCTTCTTCCCGGCGGATATCAATGCTGCGGATGCAAATGTGATCCGGAGCCAGCTTCTGCAACTCCTTGAGTTGTTCTTCCCGCCGTCCGGCGAGTCCGAGCTGATGGCCTTCTTTCAGTAGCAGAAGAGCCACTTCACGTCCGATGCCGGAAGTGGCACCGACAATGATGATGCGTTGGGAGGAATGTTTCGTCATATCGTTTTTCTTTTTTAGTTCATTCTTATTTCATAAACAAAATCCTGCGATACAGGTATGCCCTCATTGGGCTGGTAATAGAACGTCCCTTTGAATGGCATGTGCGGATTGACCGGTTTCAGTGTTTCCGACAAATGATTGCAGAAGGCTGCGTAGGAATGAGTATTCATGCAGGTTGCTGCATCATCGCGGAAAACCAGTACATAACGGTTCAGCGGACGGGCATGTACCAGCTGGTTGATCTGCAGGGCCAGATCGACAGCTTCCCGTGGAGAGATGCGGTCGAAGAGATTGGACAGGTTGAACAGGATCAGTTCCGTCACGACGGAATGGGTTGCCCAGAAAGCAGGCTTGACGGCGGAAAGCCGCGGAAGGAACAGTGCCTGAGCCGGACGGTAACCGTCTGTCTGGAAGAAACTTTCTGTAAGTTCTCCCATTTCCTGCATCGGATAGATGCCGAGGTATGTAAAGTCGGCGTGCGGTAAATTCCGGCAGGCATCCAGGAAGGCCATAGCCGAAGCTCCTGCTTCGTAGGAGAGATCGCAGAACACCATGCGTCCGGAAACCTGCCGGAGAAGGTCGGGCAGCCAGTTCCCGTTTCCGGCAAACAGCGCCCGGGCTGCGGTATATTGTCGCGGCATGTAATAACGGTTATATAATAAGGTGTATTCGGTCGGGGTGATTCCTTCCGGCAATGTCTGGAAGTCGGCCCGTCCGTAGGCTGTGATTTCCCGCCGGTAAGTTTCCTGTTCCAGACCGTCAGGAACACGTTCTGCGACGAGTGTCTGAAAGGCTTTCCGGAAACTTTCCGATAGGGGATAAGCAGTGTCATCCAGATCCCATTCGGCCTGATATTCCGGAATACGGAAGTTTCCTTTGCAGAAATCTTCGCAGGTGGTGTTCAGATAACCGTTATGCAGCCGGATGTATTCCATCAGTTTATAGAAAGTAATGTTGGCCCCCAGTATGTTCGGGTTTCCTGTCAGCAGAAGCTGCTTGCGGGCCCGTGTGATGGCTACGTTCAGTTTGCGGTCAATCAGGAACTCTCCTTCGCGGAACGTATTTGCGGTCAGGAAATTCAGCTGGGAGAAGTTGTGGATGGTGAAGGAGTAAATGATCACGTCACGCTGGCTTCCCTGATAGCGTTCCACCGTATCGATCGAGATCTCCAGCAGTTCGGGAATATGCAGCCGGCTGATTTCTTTCCGGATCATGGCAATCTGGTTGCGGTAGGGCACGATGACGCCTACGGTACGGTTCGGATCGAAATGTCCGGCCGTGAGCCGGTAAATGTGTTTCAGCAAAGTGGCCACGATACGGGCTTCTTCCGAATTGCTTTTTTCGGAAACAATCTGATCGGCGGCCGGTTCAGCTGGAATGAAAACCATGCGGCGGTTCAGAAGGAGCTGGTCCAGTGTGTCTTCAGCCTGTGGCGAATTTTCATACGGGCATGTTTCTTCCTGATGAGGCAGCGGAATCGGTTCCAGATGTTCCTGATAATAAAAGGTATGGTTCGGGAATTCGGCAATAGCCGGGTGCATGCGTCCCTGTTTGTGAAGAATGCTCCGGAAGTCTTCTTCGCTCTGGCGGTACAACCGTTCGAAGAGCGAGTTGCGGCAGTCGGTCAGTCCGATAGCCTGCAGAAGCGGATCGGTGACCGCTGCCTCATCGGCACTTTGCTGGGCGATGGCAGGCAACTGCTTGTAATCACCTACGAGGACAAACTTCTCGATGGCATTTTCCTGATTGTGGCGGGCAGACAGGATACCGATCAGGTCCGGTTCGAGAATCTGCGAAGCTTCGTCAATAATAGCCAGGTTGAACCGCTTGAGATTGAAGAGATGCAGGCGGTTATTGATGGCCGTCGTCGTACCTACAAAGATACGTGTGCGGCTGATTTTTTCCTTGATGTCTGTCAGTTTGGGATAGTCTTCCAGGCTGTGTTTCAGCAGGTAGGAAGTAAACCGTCTGTCACACGACAGTTCATGCCCGATCCGGATGAACGGAGTTTTCTCGGCAATTCCCGAATCAATCAGCATGTTGCAGATTTCATCGACGGCCCGGTTGGTGTACGACAGCAGAAGGATGGATGTTTCCGGATCGGTAAGTGCTTCTTCCACCATGTAACGCAAGGCACACGAAGTCTTTCCGGTTCCCGGCGGACCGACCAGCAGGAAATAGTCGTCGGCCTGCTTTTCTTTCAGGATCAGGGAATCAAACCGGCCGTAACTGCCGTTCAGCGTCCGTTCTTTCCGTAGCTCGGGAGTACGTGCTCCCAGCAGTAATTCTTTCCGGTCGGCACGTGCTGACAAGAATGCGTAAAGTCCGCGGAGTGCGCTTGTGGCCGACATGTCCGATGAATCATGTTCGATGGCAAACACTTCGTCTTCCCCTCCGATGATCTCTTTGTTCTGTTGTCCGTTCCGCAGCAGGATCGTCAGCCGGTCGGGATGTATTTCAAGGATGTTTCCTTTCATCAGGATCTGTTTGCGAACGTCCGGTTCATCCGTGTACGGATAAAAGATGATGATGTCTCCCTGCCGGAAGTTAGGCAGGAAGTCGTCTCCCTGTTCCGGAATCGACAGATCGATCAGGTCGTATCCTTTGTTGGGCCCGCTCTTGCGCTTGTCCGTGACCTTGAGCCCCAAGAGAATATTCCCTGCCTCCAGTTTTTCGTTGAGCGGGGTGTGCCACAGGCTGGCAAATCCGCTGGCCGGATCGGTTCGTCCGCCCATTTTGTTCAGGATCTGTTCCTTGGAAACGAAAGTAAAGAAGCGTCGGAAGTAGGCACGTTCCAGGGGCGTGCAGACTTTCAGTGTCTTGATGACCCTTTCCAGTTCGGGTTCCTGATAGTCATTCCACAGCTTGTTGTCCACCTGGAATTCGTTAAGCAAGTCTGTCGTCAGCTGTTCACATACCGGAACAATGGCACCTTCTCCAAAGGCCATCTCATTGGCCACGATGCAGTTGCGTAGCCGGATACTTTCCCTGAACAGACCTTCAGCGAAATGTTCGATCAGGAGTCCGTCCGTATATTTGGAATAAAGCAGGAAGGTCTGCAGATCCTCGGTCTCGTGGCCGAAGTTGTACATCAGTATGCCCTGGTAAAGCATCATCTGAATAAAATGATCTTCCTTATGCTTGCGGTTGTATTCATCACGTTTTCCTGATTTCTGTTCGATGAGCACTTTAAAGTCCTTCTGAAGCATGTCCACACGTCCCTGCAATCCCAGCCGTTCACAGATGAAGGAAGCTTCCAGCAGTGTTTTCTGTTTGTCAAAGGAGCGGATGTTGTGAGGCAGGATGTCGTGGACAAAGGAACGGATATTGATCATCTGCGACTGGGCCAGTGCGTGGAAATTGGCCGGCAGGTCGCAGGTACAGAATTCCAGAGCCGCACCGGCAAAGAACTTCTTGACCGTATGGCTGTACGTCACCGGTTCATCACCCCGTTCGTTGATGTAATCATCCAGAAATTGGCTGGCCAGGTTACCCATCAGAATGGGAGCCGTGTTGGCTTTCGGTTTGATCTTGTTGATGAAGAAGTTCAGCGGATGATGCCCGTATTCCCGGAAGCAGGCAGCCAGGGCACTGATATCAATCAGATAGTCCGGATAGATGACGATCAGGCCGGGGATGTAATGATTTTCTTCGTCCACCCGTACATCCAGCAGGTTCAGCGGCATGTTTTCAGTCAGCAGATCCTTGATGTAGAGTAAGTCGCCGTCATATCCGCCCCTAGCATAATTGATGATAATGAACGGATCGTCCTCCCGGTCTGTTGCGGCAAAGATCTGCGTATCGTTCCAGCTGGTGACTGATGCGCGGACATACGGAATGCGCGACAGGTGGGTTCCCTTGTACGGCCGGTTGGAGTGGGGCATCTCCGGGATGAAATAAGCGGGAATATCTTCTTCAAAAGCCAGAGAAACAAACCTCACCACTGCGCGGAGATCGTACAGATATTCTTCCATGTCCGGACGGAAATCATCGCGCAGCGCCGCGTTGCAGTTCCGTCGCATGGTCTGAATGGCATATTTGTCGGACGGAGTCATTTTCTTTTCCTTGCAGATATAGTCCAGCCGTGAGAACAGGTTGGCAAAGGAAAAGGTGACCCGGGCAGTCAGCTCATAGCAGGCCTGTTCCAGTACTTTGTAAAGCAGAATATATTTGGCGCGCAGGTTTTCGGGAGCGGCCTGAGGCTGCTGATGGATCTGCGCGATGCGGTTGAAAAGATCAAATGACTGTATGTCGATACGGGGGATAGAAGAATTTTGCATGTTGTTCGGTTCAGATATTCACTACAAAGGACACGGAAAAGCAGGCGGCCTCTGAAGAGAGAACTTCTTGCTTTTCCATGTCCTTGTTGTTTCCGGTTGTGTATTTTCCGGTCAGGTCATGAAGACTGATCCGGAGTGTTACTGGATGCTGTCTATATCCTGAATGCGGTAAGCCTGTTCCAGTTTGTCATATTCACCTTTGTACTGTGCTGTAACGTCTTCAGCAAAGGCATACGGCTGAAGGTCGGCAGAAGTATTTCCTTTCATCAGCATCATCAGGTGAAGGCTGGTCTGGTCGGCCAGGGTGATTCTGATGTCCTGATACAGGGTACCGTCTGTTGCATATAAGGTCTTCTTCTGGAAAGTTCCGGTGAGTGATGTGCTTGAAGGGCCGGGATAAATGACAATTCCGCCTTCGGTCAGATCCTTGTTGGTATAGGTGAATTCATATCTTCCTCCCTGTGTCATCAGGGCATCTTCCAGGATTCTTGCCTTGAGTCTGTTGATGTCTCCCTGTGTCATTTCTTCGGCTGTGATTTTTGCATCCACGCTTCCCAGTGTATAAGTAGCTTTCGGATTCTCAATCTGGATGGTCAGCAGATAGCTGTTTCCTACCAGGTCGCTGATCACGACTGTTGCCGTTCCCATACCTACCGGTACAAAAGTCAGAGTTTTGCCGTCGTAGTCACAGCGGACGATATTCTTGTTGGCATTATCGATGGTATACACACCGTTGCCGCCCTGAATGCGGAAAGTTTCTCCTTCACTGAAAGGATTCAGCAGAAGGGTGTTATTTTCGTTAATGACCAGACTGTCGCTGTTGTTGGCATAGACCAGCGTAACCGGCGAATAATCGTCGTCGCTGCATGCGGTGAAGCCGGCAAAACTGCCCAACAGGACCATACCGGCAAGAATTTGTTTCAGTTTCATTTGTCAATCTTTTTAAAATGGATTTTCAAATATACGATTAAATTTCGGATATGGTATAGTCTCCTGCTTTCTCACTCAGTATATTTTGTAATTCTTCAAGAGTTTTTTCATTTTCTGCATACTCCAAAGTGGCTGTGGGAGGGTTGAGTGTTACCGTCGCGGTAACTCCTTCCAGACTGTTCAGTACTTTCTCTACCCGCCGGCGGCAATGGTCACACATCATTCCTTCTACTTTATAAGTCTTGCACAAGGTTGCCTTTTTCTCCGGTTCCGGCATGATTTCCTGAACCGGGGATGAAGTTTCCGGCAAGGAAGAAATGGCTGAAGCATGGAAACGCTTGTTGCGTAACCGCAGACTGTTCGTAACGACACTTACGCTGCTCATGGCCATGGCGGCACCTGCCAGCATCGGATTCAGCAGAAAACCATTGATGGGGTAAAGGATTCCGGCTGCGACCGGTACACTTGCCAGGTTGTAGATGAAAGCCCAGAAAAGATTCTGCCGAATGGTGCGTACGGTCAGAACGGACAGGTGAATGGCATCCGTAATCTTGTGCAGGTCGGAAGATATGATGGTCATTTTGGCTACGTCCATGGCGATGTCGCTTCCTTGTCCCATGGCGATGCTCAGATCTGCCTGAGCCAGAGCGGCACTGTCGTTGATTCCATCGCCGACCATGGCCACGCAATGTCCCTGTTGCTGAAGCTCTTTAATGAAAGCGGCCTTTTGTTGAGGAAGCATTTCTGAGCGGAATGAAGTAATACCGACTTGTCCGGAAATGGCCTTGGCAGTCGCTTCATTGTCGCCGGTCAGCATGTATACTTCAATACCTTTCTGCTGGAGTTCCCGGATGGCAGCAGGAGAGGACGGCTTGATCCGGTCGGTAATGGCTGCCAGTACCAGTGCTTTTTCTGTATCGGCAAACCAGATAACTGTTTTGGACTCGGCAGCCAGTTGCCGGGCTTTGTTCTGTAAAGCATCTGAAATGGTTATGCCTTCTTCCTGAAGCAGACGAAGATTGCCGGCCTGATAACGCTTTCCGTTGATTTGTCCCCGTATGCCTTTCCCTGTGACAGATTCAAACTGTTCTACCGGCAAGGCTTTTTCGTGCAGATGTTTGCAGACGGCTTCGGCAAGCGGGTGTTCGGACAAACTCTCCAGGCTGAAGAAAGCTGCTTCGCACTTTTCCTGTTCGTTGTCCCAGATCAGATCGGTTACTACAGGACGTCCTTCGGTCAGAGTTCCGGTCTTGTCGAGGACGATGGTATCGACCTTGCGTGCGGTTTCCAGACTCTCGGCATCTTTGATCAGAATTCCCTGTTCTGCCCCTTTTCCGATTCCGACCATAATGGCAGTCGGTGTGGCCAGTCCGAGAGCACACGGGCAGGCAATGATCAGTACGGTGACAGCTGCCAGCAATCCTTGGGTAAATCCGTTGGATGGGGCAAGGATCAGCCAGGCAAGGAAGGTAATGAATGCAATCAGCATAATGGCCGGAACGAATACCGAAGCGATACGGTCTACCAGTTTCTGTACCGGGGCCTTGCTGCCCTGTGCATCCTGAACCATCCGGATGATGTGGGCCAGCATGGTATCGCTGCCTACCTTCTCAGCCTGGAAACGGAAACTGCCTTTCTGGTTGATGGTGCCGGCATAGACTTTGGAGGCTGTCTGTTTCCGGACCGGAACCGGTTCGCCGTTCAGCATGCTTTCATCCACATACGAACTGCCTTCGGTTACGACTCCGTCGACAGCGATCTTTTCTCCCGGGCGAACCTGAATGATATCGCCTGTGCAAACCTGTCCGATGGCGATTTCCTCCGGTTCTCCGGATGTACTGATTCGGGTAACAGTCTGGGGCTGAAGTCCCATCAGTTTCTTGATAGCGGTTGAAGTATTCCCTTTGGCACGTTCTTCCAGCAGGCGTCCCAGCAGGATAAAGGCAATGATGACGCTGGATGCTTCGAAATAGACATGCGGATGAATACCCCGGCTCAGCCAGAACTCCGGAAAGAAAAGATTGAACAGGCTGAACAGGTAGGCAATGCCTGTACTGTTGGCTACCAGTGTGTCCATGTTTGCCGAGCGGTGTCTGAACTGTTTCCAGGCACTGATAAAGAAATCACGTCCCAGCCAGAATACAACTGGGGTGGACAATATCCATAAAAGATATCCGGCTCCCGGCAAATCCATGAAAAACATACTGATGACTGAGATAGGGACGGCCAGGACAATGGCCCAGGTAGCACGGAACTTCAGCTGCCGGAATCTGCGGTTGTGTGCTTCATCGGCTTCCTGTGAAGCCTTTTCTTCCTGTGCCGTGATGACCAGGTCGTATCCGGCATTTTGTATGGCTGTCCGTAAAGCTTCGGGCGAACATGTTCCGGAATCATATTCCACAGTTGCTGTTGCAGCGGCATAGTTTACGCTGGCGCTGCATACTCCCGGCTGGCGGTTGAGCGTTTTTTCTACTCGTGCGGCACAGGCAGCACAGCTCATTTCCAGTACGGGGAAAGTTTGTCTGACGGTTTTTGATGCGTTCATATTATATTCTTCTTGATTCGCTGCAAAGATAGCGCTTTCAAAATGAAAGATTTTACTGAATTATGGAGGTGGTTTATATTTTAATGTTAACTTTGCCGCCCGTATACGATTTTACTTAAATATAATAATATGGAACTGATAGAAAATCTGTTTATGGGGTACCCCAATCTGTGGGGTGGCGGAGTGGCTCACTCTGTACTGATCCTGTCCCTTGTTATCACATTGGGCATTGCTTTAGGAAAAATAAAAGTGGCCGGCGTTTCGCTGGGAGTCACCTGGATTCTGTTTGTGGGTATTGTTTTCGGACACTTCAACATGAACCTGAATGAGCATCTTTTACACTTCCTGAAAGAATTCGGACTGATTCTGTTTGTCTATTCAATCGGTCTGCAGGTAGGACCCGGTTTCTTCTCTGCATTCAAGAAGGGAGGTTTTACGCTGAATGTCGTTGCCATGATTGTTGTGTTTACCGGTGTTGTGATGGCAATCGTCCTGCATTTTGTTACCGGAACACCGATCACTACAATGGTCGGTATCCTTTCGGGAGCTGTAACCAATACGCCGGGACTTGGTGCGGCACAGCAGGCAAACAGTGATTTGAACGGAGTCGATGCGCCCGATATCGCCCTGGGTTATGCCGTAGCTTATCCGTTGGGTGTGATTGGCTGTATTCTGTCTTTGCTGGCTCTGAAATATTTGCTGCGTGTAAAGACGGCACAAGAAGAGGCTGAAGCTGAACAGGGAATGGGACATATTCAGGAACTGACCGTACGTCCTGTGACGTTGGAAATCCATAATGGTTCCGTGAATGGAAAGACATTGCGTGAGATTCATCCGCTTGTAAAGCGTCGTTTTGTGGTTTCTTATATCTGCCGTGCTGACGGAGACGGAGAAATAGAAATGGCGGGTGCAGATACTGTGTTGCATCTGAATGATAAGATTCTGGTTGTATCTACTCCGATTGATGTGGAAGCCATTACCGTATTCTTCGGAAAACAAGTAGATATGGTGTGGGAAAAGCCTGATTCAAAATACATTTCCCGCCGTATTCTGATCACTAAATCGGAACTGAACGGAAAGATGCTGTCGCAGTTAAAGATCCGTCAGAACTTTGGAGCCAACATTACGCGTGTAAACCGTTCCGGTGTGGATCTGGTGGCATCTCCGGGACTTCAGTTGCAGATGGGTGACCGGGTAACAGTAGTCGGAAGCGAACTGGCCGTGAGTCATGCTGAAAAAGTATTGGGTAACTCATTGAAACGTCTGAATCATCCGAATCTGATTCCGATCTTCCTGGGTATTGCATTGGGATGTATTCTGGGTAGTATTCCTTTTGTGTTCCCCGGTATTCCGCAGCCTGTAAAATTGGGACTGGCAGGCGGACCGCTGATTGTTTCCATTCTGATCAGCCGTTTCGGACCGCAGTACAAGCTGATTACCTATACGACAATGAGTGCCAACCTGATGGTGCGTGAAATCGGAATTTCTCTCTTCCTTGCCTGCGTCGGACTTGGAGCCGGAGAAGGATTTGTGGATACGATCATTCACGGAGGAGGATATGTGTGGATTGCTTATGGTGCCATCATTACGGTTGTACCGTTGTTCGTTGCCGGACTGATCGGGCGTTATGCATTGAAGCTGAACTATTATACTCTGATCGGAGTCCTTTCCGGTGCAACGACGAATCCGCCTGCATTGGCTTACTCCAACGATCAGACTTCCTGTGATGCTCCGTCCGTAGGTTATGCCACGGTTTATCCGTTGACTATGTTCCTGCGCGTCTTGACCGCTCAGTTGCTGATCCTGTCGCTGGCTTAACAGGTTGTGATAACGGGTAAATAAAACTCATTAGTATTTACAAGCAAATGTGACTCTTGTGTTACAAACGAATATTTGGGGGCTTTCCCCATGAGTCATTTGTAGCATGAGAGTTTTTGCATACTACGTATCTTTTACGTATAGTTTCTGTTTACCTTATAAGGCAATGTGAGTAAATACGCTATAAATTCGACGCACTAGAATAGATTAATCATTCTCCACTTAAACACTTTTGTGCAAGTAGTATTTTTAGTATAAATGTTTAATCGGTAGATTATGGATGTTTTAATCCATTTAACGGCAACGGAAACATTTCTAAAAGAGGCTATTTTGATGCGATTCGTATAGAAGAATCTGAAGTCTTTTGCGCTTATTCTTTTTATAATCTTTTGTCAAGGTTTGTAATAAGTGCGGTCAAGAAAAGATAACTCATAAAATATATTTGTACTTCAGTGTAAGAATCAGTACAGAAGTACACGCACACAAAAGCTGTCTCTTATACACATCTCCGAGCCCACGAGACTACGCTGCATCTCG
>ENA-OZHH01001239-OZHH01001239.1-human-gut-metagenome-genome-assembly--contig:-NODE-1239-length-12476-cov-8.350213_pt1 | contig 12476 bp, 8 predicted proteins | sample MGYA00244045_ERZ653684 | MGnify/ENA primary metagenome ERZ653684 (study PRJEB26926, sample SAMN06165264) | human gut metagenome | biome: ENVO:00009003; feature: ENVO:2100002; material: ENVO:00002003... | reverse complement strand
AGCGTGAGCTGATCATCGGTGACCGTCAGACCGGTAAGACCGCTATTGCGATCGATACGATCATCAACCAGAAGGGTCAGAACGTAAAATGTATCTATGTAGCCATCGGTCAGAAAGCATCTACCGTGGCAAATATCGTAAAGACACTGGAGGAGTTCGGTGCCATGGCATATACCACCGTTGTGGTATCCACGGCAAGTGACCTGGCTCCCTTACAGTACATCGCTCCTTATTCCGGCTGTGCGATCGGTGAGGAGTGGATGGAGAACGGAGAAGACGTACTGGTAGTGTATGATGACTTAAGTAAACATGCTACCGCATACCGTACACTCTCCCTGCTCCTTCGTCGTCCACCCGGACGTGAGGCATATCCCGGTGACGTATTCTATCTGCATTCCAGACTGTTAGAGCGTGCGGTCCGCATGAGTGACGAATACGGCGGAGGTTCCCTGACGGCGCTTCCCATCATCGAGACCCAGGCAGGCGATGTATCCGCATACATTCCTACCAACGTAATTTCCATTACCGACGGACAGATCTATCTGGAGACAGAAATGTTCAATTCCGGTTTCCGTCCCGCGGTAAATGCAGGTCTGTCAGTATCCCGTGTAGGTGGTGCGGCACAGATCAAGGCAATGAAGAAGATCGCGGCGCCGATCCGTACCGAGCTTGCTCAGTACAGAGAGCTGGCTTCCTTCGCACAGTTCGGATCTGAACTGGATGCAGACACCAAGGAGAAGCTGGCGCAGGGCGAACGTATCAAGGAAGTGCTGAAGCAGCCTCAGTACCAGCCTATGCCGGTACAGTATCAGGTTATCATCATCTATGCGGTGACTAAGAGATTCCTGCTGGATGTGCCGGTAGAGGACATCACCAGATTTGAGAAGGAATTCTTCGATTATCTGGATACTAAGCATCCCGAGATCCCCGCAGCCATCGCTGAGGAAAAGGTGATCTCCGATGCTACGGAAGAAAAGCTTGTGAAGGCACTGAATGATTTCAAGGCAGAGTTTCTGAAATAAGTGTGTCAGCCGTGATATACGGCAGAATGAGAGGTAACTATGGCATCAATGCGTGATATCAAGCGCCGTAAGACCAGCATTCAGGGCACACAGCAGATCACCAAGGCGATGAAGCTGGTATCTACGGTAAAGCTTCAAAGAGCCAGAGCAGGTGCAGAACGTTCTCAGACGTATTTTGACTGTATGTATGATACCGTAAATAATATCCTGTCCAGGGTAGGTCATCTGGAACACAAGTATCTTGTTCCGGGGGCTTGTCCGAAAAAGGCGGTCATTGTCATTACCTCCAATCGAGGTCTGGCAGGCGGTTACAATTCCAACGTAGCCAAACTGATCACCGGACAGGAGGACTGGAAGACAGAAGACGTGGTAGTCTATGCCATCGGTAATAAGGGCCGGGAGATCCTGGAGAGAAAAGGATATACCGTGAAGGAATCCTATCCGGAGGTCATTGAGGAACCGGCTTATGCGGAAGCAATGCTTCTGTCACAGAAGCTGTTGACATCATTTGCAGCCGGAGAGATCGGAGAGATCTATCTGGCATATACACATTTTAAAAACACGGTGAGCCATGAGCCGAAGCTGTTGAAGCTTCTGCCTGTGGAATATGATGCAGACGCGAAAGCCCCCGCAGAGGGTGCTGACGCACTGATGAATTTTGAACCGGAAGATGTGGAAGCACTGGATATGATCATACCGAAATATATTTCCAGTCTGATCTATGGTGCACTGATGGAAGCGGCAGCCAGTGAGAACGGTGCCCGTATGCAGGCCATGGATAATGCCACCAGTAATGCGGAGGATATGATCAGTGATCTGTCACTGAAGTACAACCGCGCAAGACAGGGAAGCATTACCCAGGAGCTTACAGAGATCATTGCAGGCGCAGAGGCGCTTTAATTATTGGAACATGCCCATCAGTGGGCAGGAAAGAGGTAGAAATGGCAGGAGAGAATAAAGGAAGGATCACCCAGGTCATCGGTGCCGTACTGGATGTACGCTTCGATGAGGGCAAACTTCCTGAGATCAATGACGCGATCCGCATCCCTACCAGAGATGGAGGAGAACTGGTAGTAGAAGTCTCCCAGCATTTGGGTGATGATACTGTCAGATGTATCGCCATGGGTACTACCGACGGACTGGTAAGAGGAATGGAGGCAATCGCCACCGGAGCCCCGATTTCCGTACCGGTAGGAGAAAATACCCTGGGCAGAATATTTAATGTACTGGGTCAGCCGATTGATAACAAGCCGGTACCGGAGGGGGTATCTTACGAGCCTATCCACCGTGCTGCACCGACCTTCGCAGAGCAGTCTACGGACACAGAACTGCTGGAGACCGGTATTAAGGTCGTTGACCTGCTCTGCCCTTATCAGAAGGGTGGTAAGATCGGTCTGTTCGGCGGTGCCGGAGTAGGTAAGACCGTACTGATCCAGGAGCTGATCCGTAATATCGCTACCGAGCACGGCGGATATTCCGTATTCACCGGTGTAGGTGAGCGTACCCGTGAGGGTAACGACCTGTATCACGAGATGCAGGAGTCCGGCGTACTGGACAAGACCACCATGGTATTCGGACAGATGAATGAGCCCCCCGGAGCGAGAATGAGAGTCGGTCTGACCGGACTGACCATGGCAGAGTACTTCCGTGACAAGGGTGGTAAGGATGTGCTGCTGTTCATCGACAACATTTTCCGTTTCACCCAGGCAGGAAGTGAGGTATCCGCACTGTTAGGCCGTATGCCTTCCGCAGTAGGATACCAGCCTACATTACAGACAGAGATGGGTGCGCTGCAGGAGCGTATCACATCCACCAAGAACGGATCCATTACTTCCGTACAGGCAGTCTATGTGCCTGCGGATGACCTGACAGACCCGGCACCTGCGACCACATTCGCACATCTGGATGCCACCACGGTTCTGTCCCGTTCTATCGTAGAACTGGGAATCTATCCCGCAGTAGACCCTCTGGAGTCCACATCCCGTATCCTGGATCCCAGAATCGTAGGTAAGGAGCATTATGAGACCGCCCGCGGTGTACAGGAGATCCTGCAGAGATATAAGGAATTACAGGATATTATCGCCATCCTCGGTATGGACGAATTGTCCGAGGAAGACAAGCTGGTCGTATCCCGTGCCCGTAAGATCCAGAGATTCCTGTCCCAGCCTTTCTTCGTGGCAGGACAGTTCACCGGTCTGGAAGGAAAATATGTACCTATCAGCGAGACCATCCGTGGATTCCGTGAGATCCTGGATGGCAAGCATGATGATATTCCGGAGAGCTACTTCCTGAATGCCGGAAGCATCGATGATGTACTGGCAAAGGTTCATGTATAGCATGAGAGGGGAGTCCAGATATGGCAGATAAAGATTTTCAACTTCGTATCATAACCCCGGAAAGAGTGTTCTATGAGGGAACTGTGGATATGGTAGAATTCAATACCACGGAAGGACAGATCGGTGTCCTTCCGGGACACATTCCCCTGACGGTGATCGTGAAGCCGGGTATCCTGCATATTACGGAGAAGGACGGAGAGAAGGAGGCAGCACTGCATTCCGGATTCGCCGAGATCCTTCCCGAGGGAGTTACCATTCTGGCAGAGATCATCGAATGGCCCAATGAGATCGATGAGAACCGTGCGGAGGCAGCACTGCACCGTGCGGAAGAGAGACTGCGCAGCAAGACGCCGGAGACGGATATTGCCAGAGCAGAGACGGCATTGCAGAGAGCAATGGCGAGAATTCAGGTGTTGCGATAATTTTCGCAGCACCTGTTTTTCACTTTATAGAGAGAAAATGCATATGCTATAAAAAAGCATGAGGCATTTTAAAATGGTAGCAAGACCGTTTTTTATGACATTGCCCGGATATCCCGGAAGAATGGATGAAAAAGAAATATTAAATGACTTGGAATATCTGCAGCAGACCTATCCCGGAGAAGTCAGACGCTGTCAGCGCAGGATTGCGGAAATATTGGACAAATACGATTACGAAGGAAGTATGATCTATGACGAATATCCGGACCGCTTCAGCCTCTACCGGATCGCTGATACCATTGGTAAGATCCTGGAGCGGGAATCGGGAAAAGTCTCCGGAGATCTGATCCAGGTACTGGTGTGTGATGAGATCTACAAGAGAAGACACGGCGGAAAACGCGGAATGATTGCATTTTTATAGCAAAGAGGAAGCATTTATGTTACAATGAACACTGTGAATTCATCAGGCATGAAGCGTATGGAAGCAGGATAAACTATGGAAGAATTGAGAATACTTTTACAGAAAATTTTGAATAAAGATCTGCAACAGATCATTCTAAGCAACAGTCGTAATCCGGAACAGATACAGAAAGTAAAGATCCGACCGGTATTGATCCGGGACGAATTATTGTTTCAGGAGACGAGATACAAAGGAACGCAGGTATTTCATGAGAATTATACAGCGGCGCAGATGACGGACGGAATCTGTGCCGCATTGCAGGAACAGTTCCGGCAGGGAGAATTTACGGCAAAAAGCTTACAGGCTACGGCGTTAGTCAGTAAAAAAGGAAAGCTGACTCTGAAGGTGAAAAATAACGGTGCATCAAAAGCGGGGAAAAGTACCGCTCCCGAACAGGAGGATCTGCAGGTACTTTCGCATAACCGTACCAAGCATTATATCTTAGAGGAAGGAAAGCCTGTGGATTTTCTGGTGGGACTGGGTGTGCAGACGCCGGACGGCCGTGTGACGAAGGCGAGATTCGATAAGTTCCGCCAGATCAACCGCTATCTGGAATTCATCGAGGATGTGATCAATGAACTGCCGACAGACCGGACGATCCGGATCATTGATTTCGGCTGCGGCAAATCTTATCTTACTTTTGCCATGTATTACTATCTGCACGAATTACAGCATAGAGATATTCAGGTAACCGGACTGGATCTGAAGACTGATGTGATCAAACATTGCAATGAACTGGCGGAGAAGCTGGGCTATGACAGATTAAAATTTGAACGGGGAGACATCAGCACCTATGAGGGAACGGATGTCGCGGATATGGTGGTGACACTGCATGCCTGTGACCTGGCAACGGATTATGCCCTGGACAAAGCGGTAAAATGGGGAGCCAGAGTTATCCTGGCGGTACCCTGCTGTCAGCACGAACTGAACAGACAGATTAAGTGTGATTCTCTGAAGCCTGAAATATGGGATCATCAAGGAACGTATCGCGGCACTGCTTACAGATGCCCTCAGAGCGAATCTCCTGGAACAGCAGGGGTACGAGACACAGATACTGGAATTCATCGACATGGAACATACTCCGAAGAATCTGTTGATCCGTGCGGTGAAAAAGGGTAGCATGCGCCCGAAGCACAGTACGGATATCCGTACTGTGGAGGAAATGCTGCATGTGATGCCGACACTGGACAAACTGCTGAATAATAAATGAGTGAAGAAGCAAGAATGAAGAAAACGATTATTAAAATTGCCGTGTGCGTTGTGGTGTTTATAGCATCAGCGTTTATCATCGGCGGCATTATGAATCAGGGACATAATAACATGACCATGGAAATGGCTCCGGCTACACTTCCCGTGATCACCATGGAGAGCGGCGGTGTGGCATGCAACGAGCTGCATGGCAACACAGTGGAAATGGATGTCGCATACCAGAAAGATACCGTGACTATGCTGGGTGCGGGCAGACAGGCAAATTTTACCGCGGATACCTATGGCAGAGAAATCACGGGAATTTCCATGGAAGTCCGCAGCATTGACGGTTCCCGACTTATAGAGAACGGAGAAGTCACCGGATGGAAGGCGGGAGGTAAAAGCTTTCCGGTCACGCTGACTTTAAAAGACCTGATCGATACCAATACACAGTACAGCCTGACCCTGATCCTGGAATTGGAAGGGGAACAGAAGGTCTACTATTATACGACGATTCTGTGGAACGACGACCTGCATATCGCAGAGATCCTGGAGTTCGCATCGGATTTCCATGGGAAACTGTATGACAAAGAAGCGGCAAAGGAACTGACTAAATACCTGGAACCGAATTCGAAACTGACGGATAACGGTACTTTTCACAAAGTGAACATCCACAGCAATTTCCAACAGATTACCTGGGGGAACCTGGAGCCTGCCCAGGAGGGAGCAGCTTCCCTGCGCCTGGTACAGGTGAATGGGAACATTGCTTCCCTGCTGATGGATTTTGTAGTGTCTACCGGTGAGGGGAAAAATAAGATATATTATAGCGTGGAAGAATACTATCGCGTCAGATATACCTCGGAGAGAATGTATCTGCTGGATTATGAGCGGACCATGACGCAGATCCCGGATACCGGGCGGATGTATGCCAATGATAAGATTCTCCTGGGGATCACGGATGAAAATGTGGACATGATGGAGAGCACCGATGGAAATACCGTGGTATTTTCCGATAGGGGACAGCTGCTTTGCTATAACGCGGTGACCAATGGGCTCACGGTGATCTTCTCTTTCTATGACAAGGACAATGCAGACTGTCGTACGCTGTATGACCATCACGGTATCAAGATCCTCGATGTGGACGAGGGCGGCAATGTAAAATTTGCCGTATACGGCTACATGAACCGCGGAAGACATGAGGGCGAGACCGGCATTCAGATCTTAAGTTACGACAATTCGCTGAACACCATCGAGGAAGAGGTCTATATTCCATATTCCAAGAGTTATGCGGTGCTGAAAGACGAGATGGGCCAGCTTTTGTACCGGAACAGGCAGCAGCATCTGTACTTTTTCCTCGAAAACGGTGTCTATGATGTGGATCTGGAGAACCGAAGCGCAGAGCAGCTGGTAAGCATCCGGCAGGATGACAGTCTTCAGGTATCGGAGAATCATGAGATCATCGTATGGCAGGAAGGGGACGATATCAATCACAGTAATCAGCTGAATGTGCGGAACCTGAATACCGGAGAACAGACCGTGATCCGGGCTGAGGATGGGGATGCCATTCGTCCTCTTGGCTTTATGGGAGAGGACATCATCTACGGAGTGGCAAGGGAGAGCGATATCCGCACGGAGAATTCCGGACAGATCTTCTATCCTATGTATAAGGTATGTATCAGTAATTCTTCCGGTGCCAGCCTGAAAGAATACGGGCAGGAAGGAATCTATGTCGTGGGATGTACGATCGAGAGCAACCAGATCACACTGTCCCGCCTGCAGCGGACAGAGAACGGCAGCTACCAGGAGATCCTGGATGACCAGATCATGAACAATGTGGAAGAAGAAGCCGGACAGAATAAAGTGGTCACGGCAAATATCGATATTTGTGAGCGCTATGTGCAGATTCAGACGAAATCTTCCATTGATGCGAAGACCATCAAGGTGCTGAACCCCAAGGAGGTTGTATTCGAGGGCGGCAGAGAGCTGGAACTGGATGCGGTCAGTGAAGTGCCCCGGTATTATGTTTGCAATGCGTATGGCGTATGCGGTATCTACAGTGCTCCGGGCACGGCGGTGAAGGAAGCCTATGACACGTCCGGCATTGTGACCAATGACCGCGGAGTTACGGTATGGCTCAAAGGAAACCGTGTCAGCAGGAATCAGATCATGGCCATCAAGGAAGAGAGCGTCACGGAGCAGAAGAACAGCCTGGCCGTATGCCTGGATAACATTCTCAGACATGCCGGAATTACCCGTAACACCGAGTACGATCTGGCGCAGGGCAAGACTGCCACTACGATCCTGTCGGAAAATATGACGGGAGTACAGGTGCTGGATTTAAGTGGCTGTACGCTGGATGCGGTGCTGTATTACGTGAATCAGGATATCCCGGTATTGGCGATCCTGGAGGACGGGGAAGCAGTGCTGGTGACAGGATTTAATGAATTCAATGTGGTCATTATGGAACCTGCCACCGGCAAGCTGTATAAGAAGGGAATGAATGATGCCACAGCGTGGTTTGCTGAGAATGGCAATCATTTCATCACGTACATGAGAACAGAGAATTAAATTGCTTATTTCTGTACGTCAAAAATGTATTTGCGATATTTCTGCAACACGGTACGAAGCAGCATACCCAGGATACCGCAGGAGATCACTTCCCCGATGCCTACGGTCAGCATGAAATAAGGAATGCCACCCTCTAAATGATACACATAAGCCAGCACGAAAGGAACGATGATGGTGTTGGCGATGATGGGAGGCAGAGGAGCCAGCCATTTGTTCTTATCACGCAGCAGATAAGTGCCAAATGCACCGATCAGCGTTGCCAGGCTGCCGAAGATAATGTCAAGCAGCATGCAGCCGGTCATGGTATTGCTGATGATACATCCCAGGAAAAGTCCCGGTATGGCAGCAGGGGTAAATACGGGAAGAATCGTCAGGGCTTCCGAGAAGCGGACCTGAATGGCATAATTAGCCAGTCCCAGAGCGTTGGCTAACATGGTCAGCACAACATAGAGAGCAGCGATCACCGCTCCGTGTACGAGGTACAGTACTTTTTTGTTCATTTGTTTTCTCCTTTAGTTTTGTTTTACGAGTGGAAGGTCACGAACACTCGATTCATTTTACGCCGGGAATCGGCGAGCCCTGTAAGACCTTGTTTTTATGGGCTGTACAACTGTTTTAGTATAACAATAATCTGGGAAAAGTCAAGCCCTGTGTCAAAATATCCAATAGTTGCATTTTCTGCGTAAAAATGCGAAAATATAAGATAACGCATTGATTGCAAGAAAGTAAGGAGAAGTATATGTATATTATCGCAGGGCTGGGGAATCCCGGCAAAGAATATGAAAATACGAGACATAATATCGGTTTTGATGTCATAGACAGATTAGCAGAGGAAGAAAATATTGCTGTCATGGAGAGTAAACACAAGGCGTTGATCGGCAAAGGCTACGTGGCAGGGCAGAAGGTGATCCTGGCGAAGCCCCAGACCTTCATGAACTTAAGCGGAGAGAGCATCCGTGAGATCGTGGATTATTATAAGGTGGACGATACCTCGGAGCTGATCGTGATCTCCGATGATATCAGCCTGGATGTGGGACAGATCCGCATCCGCAAAAAGGGCAGCGCCGGCGGACATAATGGACTCAAGAATATCATCAAGATGTTAGGGCATGATACTTTTACCCGTGTCCGCATGGGCGTAGGTGAGAAACCGAAGAATTATGACCTGGCAGATTATGTATTGGGACATTTCCCGGTGGAAGAACGTAAGGTTATGGATGATGCTACGAAGACCGCCGCAGAAGCGATCCGTATGATCCTCACAGAGAGCGCGGATGCTGCCATGAACCATTTTAACAGTAAGAAAGCGTGAAAAAATGCAGGCACTACTTGCGCCATTGAAAGAACTGGCGGAATATGATGAGGTCCGTAAGATCGTCAGACAGGGAAAGGGAACGGTTGCCCTGTCCGGATGCGTGGACTCCCAGAAACTTCACATGATCTACGGACTCAGCGATGGCCTGAAATACAAGGTCATCGTTACTTATAATGACTTAAAAGCCAAGGAGATCTACGAGGAATACCGCTTTTATGACAGAAATGTCATGCTGTATCCGGCGAAGGACCTGATCTTTTTCCAGGCAGATATTCACGGTAATCAGCTGGTACAGGAGAGGATCAAGACCTTGCGCAGAGTCGTGGAGGGCAAGCCTGTCACCATCGTCACCACCTATGCGGCATTGATGACACCCCAGGTGCTGTGGGAGGAGAAAGACATCATCCACACCGAGCGGGGCGGAAGCCTGGATGAGAGCAAACTGGCATCCCGGCTGGTAGCTATGGGATACGAGAAAGCCTATCAGGTGGAAAGCCCAGGGCAATTCTCCGTGCGTGGCGGTATTGTGGATATTTTTGACCTGACGGAGGAGAATCCCTACCGTATCGAACTGTGGGGGGATGAAGTGGAATCCATCCGCAGCTTCGATATCTTAAGCCAGCGTTCCATTGAGAAGCTGGAGAGTATCACGGTCTACCCGGCGACGGAGTTCGTGTTGTCTGAGGAGCAGATTCGCAAGGGAATCGCCAGACTGGAGAAGGAAGCCGCCAAACAGGAGAAAATTTTCCGGGATGCCCACCAGCCGGAGGAAGCCCACAGGATCGCCACCCAGGTAAGCGAGTTGAAGGAACAGCTGTTGGAATTCCAGAGCAAAGCGAACCTGGAAGGATATATCCGATATTTTTATGAAAATACGGTGACTATGCCGGAGCTGCTGGCGGATATGGCGGGACGATCTCTGGTCTTCTATATTGATGAACCGGCGCGGGTGAAAGAGCAGGCTGATGCTATAGAACTGGAATTTCGGGAGAGCATGGAGCAGCGTGCGAGAAAAGGCTATGTGCTACCGGGACAGATGAATATTCTCTACAGCGGAGAGCAGGTGGCGGCCACATTGGAGAAAAATGCCGTGGTGACACTGGCTACCATGGAGACCAAGTACGGCTATTTCCGGACGGAAAAACATGTGGATATTGCAGCCCGCAACATTGCCCCCTATAACAACAGCTTTGAATCCCTGGTAAAAGATCTGAAAAAATATAAAAAAAGCGGATATCGGGTGCTGTTACTGTCCGGCTCCCGTACTCGCGCAAGACGTCTGGCAGAGGATCTGCGGAATGCGGAAGACGGCGGTGCGGGACTCACGGCAGTATATACGGAAGACCCCATGCGGGAAGTACAGCCCGGAGAGATCCTGACCTATTATGGGCATGTGAATAAGGGATTCGAATACCCATGGCTGAAATTTGTAGTGCTGTCCGAGAGTGATATTTTCGGGTCGGAGAAACGTAAGAAGAAAAAGAAAAAACTCTACCAGGGGCAGAAAATCAACGATTTCAATGACCTGAAGATCGGTGATTACGTAGTGCATGAGACCCACGGATTGGGGATATACAAAGGCATCGAAAAGGTAGAGGTGGAAAACATTGTCAAGGACTACCTGAAGATCGAGTACCGGGACGGTGGCAATCTGTACATTCTCGCTACCGGACTGGATGTGATCCAGAAATACGCCTCCGCCGATGCGGCGAAGAAGCCGAAGCTGAATAAGCTGGGTGGCAAGGAATGGGAACATACCAAGACCAAGGTCCGCAGTGCGGTCAGCGCCGTGGCAAAGGATCTCGTGGAGCTGTATGCGGTGCGCCAGCAGAGTGAAGGCTATGCCTTCGGAAAAGACACGGTATGGCAGCGGGAGTTTGAGGAAATGTTTCCTTTCGAGGAGACGGAGGATCAGCTGAGTGCTATCGCGGACACCAAGGCCGATATGGAAAGCCATCGGATCATGGATCGTCTGATCTGCGGAGATGTGGGATATGGTAAGACAGAGATCGCGATCCGCGCTGCCTTCAAAGCAGTACAGGAGGGCAAACAGGTGGTATACCTGGTGCCTACCACCATTTTAGCACAGCAGCATTACAACACTTTTGTGCAGCGAATGAAGGATTTCCCGGTCAATATTGCCCTGATGAGCCGGTTTCGCACATCTTCGGAGATCAAAAAGACAGTAAAAGATCTGGAAAAGGGAATGGTGGATATCGTCATTGGTACTCACAGAGTATTGTCGGCGGATGTGAAGTTCAAGGATCTGGGGCTTTTGATCATCGATGAGGAGCAGCGTTTTGGCGTGGCTCATAAGGAGAAGATCAAGAAACTAAAAGAGAACGTGGATGTGCTGACCCTGACGGCAACACCGATTCCCCGTACCCTGCACATGAGCCTCATCGGTATCCGGGATATGAGCGTGCTGGAGGAGGCTCCCAACGACAGGCTGCCGATTCAGACTTTTGTCTGCGAATACAACGACGAACTGGTCAGAGAGGCTATTGTCCGAGAGATGGCCCGGGGCGGACAGGTCTACTATGTCTATAACCGTGTGAATAATATTGCGGATATTGCGGCACAGATCGCAAAACTGGTGCCGGAAGCAAATGTGGCCTATGCCCATGGACAGATGAAGGAGCATGAACTGGAACGGATCATGTTTGATTTCATCAACGGAGAGATCGATGTGCTGGTGTCCACTACTATTATAGAGACCGGGCTGGATATCTCTAATGTAAACACCATAATCATTCATGACTCGGATAATCTGGGGCTGTCCCAGTTGTACCAGCTCAGAGGCCGCGTGGGACGCTCCAACCGGAATGCCTATGCGTTTCTGATGTACAAGCGGGACAAAATGTTAAAGGAAGTAGCGGAGAAACGGCTGGCGGCGATCAAGGAATTCACAGATCTGGGCAGCGGTTTCAAAATTGCCATGCGGGACCTGGAGATCCGTGGAGCCGGGAATCTGCTGGGGATGAGCCAACATGGCCACATGGAAGCCGTAGGATACGACCTCTACTGCAAAATGTTGAATGAGGCGGTGCAGAATCTGAAGGGAATCCATACGACGGTGGATTTCACCACGGTGATCGACCTGGATGTGGATGCATATATTCCTGTCTCTTATACACATCTCCGAGCCCACGAGACTACGCTGCATCT
>ENA-OZHH01001215-OZHH01001215.1-human-gut-metagenome-genome-assembly--contig:-NODE-1215-length-12663-cov-7.568449_pt1 | contig 12663 bp, 9 predicted proteins | sample MGYA00244045_ERZ653684 | MGnify/ENA primary metagenome ERZ653684 (study PRJEB26926, sample SAMN06165264) | human gut metagenome | biome: ENVO:00009003; feature: ENVO:2100002; material: ENVO:00002003... | reverse complement strand
CTCGACTAGTCGTCGGCAGCGTCAGATGTGTATAAGAGACAGGAATACAAGTCTTATTTAGTATTTTTTATCATTAGTTACAGTTGTTTATTTATATTTATTGAACTCCAGGATCTTCTTCGCATTCTGAATTCTCTCCTCGGTGGGGGGCTCCACACCTTCCAGCTTATAGGGAATTCCCAGCTCTTTCCATTTGTATGCCCCTAATGTGTGATAGGGAAGAACTTCTACCTTCATAACGGTATCCAGAGTGTCAATGAATTCTCTTGTTTTCTTCAGATATTCGTCATTGTCAGTGATTCCGGGTACCAGCACATGACGGATCCACATGGGGATACCCTGTTCGGAGAGGTATCTTGCGCAGTCCAGAATGTTTTTGTTGGTATGGCCGGTGAGTTTTTTGTGCTCCTCATCATCAATATGCTTGATGTCCAACATGACAAGATCGGTATATTTCAGTAATTCGTTGAATTTGGAGAAGAAGGGCTCTTCTCTGGTAAAAGGCTGTCCGGAAGTATCAAGGTCGGTGTTGATGCCTCTCTCGTGAGCCTTACGGAAGAGATCGATGAGAAAATCAATCTGTAATAAAGCTTCGCCGCCGCTGACGGTGATGCCGCCTTCTTTGCCCCAGTAGCTGCGGAAACGCTCTGCTTTATCCAGAAGCTCGTCTGCTGTCATCAGATTGTCAGTGTCGGGATTCCAGGTATCTACATTGTGGCAATATTGACAACGCATATTGCAGCCCTTGAGGAAAATAAGATAGCGGATTCCGGGTCCGTCTACTGCGCCGAAGGATTCTAATGAGTGAATTCTGCCTTTGATCATTGTAATAATCTCCATTCTCTGCCATGCAGGCAGCTGAGGGGTGAGTGTTACGAATAGTATATCCAAAAAGGGACCGGACATTACTGCCCGGCCCCATATACATCAATTATCTCAAAACCTGTAAGAATTACAGACTCTTATGGCAGGTTCTTGCGATAACATCATCCTGCTGCTCCTTGGTCAGGCTGATGAACTTAACAGCATAACCGGATACACGGATGGTGAAGTTAGCGTACTCAGGCTTCTCAGGATGAGCCTGTGCATCTAACAGCTTCTCGGTACCGAATACGTTAACGTTGAGGTGATGAGCACCACGATCGAAGTAACCATCCATTACACGTACCAGAGTTTCTTTCTGCTCGTCAAGGTTGTGACCAAGAGCGGAAGGAGCCATGGTCTGGGTATTGGAGATACCATCCAGAGCATACTCATAAGGCAGCTTAGCTACAGAGTTCAGAGAAGCCAGCAGACCACTCTTCTCAGCACCGTAGGAAGGTGATGCACCGGGAGCGAACGGTGTGTAAGCTGCTCTACCATCGGGCAGAGCACCGGTAGCCTTACCATATACAACGTTAGAGGTAATGGTCAGTACGGAAGTGGTAGGCTCAGAATTTCTGTAGGTGTGGTTCTTCTTGATCTTCTCCATGAAGGTCTTCAGCAGCCATACAGCGAATTCATCAGCTCTGGGATCATCGTTACCGTACTTAGGGAAGTCGCCTTCAATCTTGAAGTCTACAGCACAACCCTGATCATCACGGATAACCTTAACCTTAGCATACTTGATAGCGGACAGGGAGTCAGCTACATGGGACAGACCTGCAATACCGGTTGCGAAGGTTCTTCTTACATCGGTATCGATCAGAGCCATCTCAGCTGCTTCGTAGTAGTACTTATCATGCATGTAGTGGATCAGGTTCAGGATGTTAACATACAGAGATGCACACCAGTCAAGCATGATGTCATATTTATGCATAACTTCGTCGAAATCAAGGTACTCGGAAGTGATAGGAGCGATTTCGGGACCACACTGCATATGTTTGCCGTCCTTGTCCAGATGCTTCTCATCCTTACCACCGTTGATAGCGTACAGTAAGCACTTAGCCAGGTTAGCACGAGCACCGAAGAACTGGATCTCCTTACCGGTCTGAGTAGCGGATACGCAGCAGCAGATGCTGTAGTCATCACCCCAGATAGGCTTCATAACGTCATCGTTCTCGTACTGGATGGAAGAAGTATTCACAGAAATCTTAGCTGCGTACTTCTTAAAGTTATCAGGCAGAGCGCTGGAGTACAGAACAGTCAGGTTCGGCTCGGGGCTGGGTCCCATGTTCTCCAGAGTATGCAGGAAACGATAGTCGTTCTTGGTAACCATATGACGGCCGTCCATGCCGATACCACCAACTTCCAGAGTAGCCCATACGGGGTCACCGGAGAACAGCTGGTTGTAAGAAGGAATACGAGCGAACTTAACCATACGGAACTTCATGGTCATATGGTCGATCAGCTCCTGAGCTTCTTTCTCGGTCAGGGTGCCTTCCTTTAAGTCTCTCTCAATATAGATGTCCAGGAAAGTAGAGATACGTCCAACGGACATAGCTGCACCGTTCTGGGTCTTGATAGCTGCCAGGTAACCGAAGTATAACCACTGGATAGCTTCCTTAGCGTTGGTAGCGGGGCCGGAAATATCGTAACCGTAGATCTTAGCCATTTCCTTCATTCCCTGCAGAGCCTTGATCTGATCAGCGATCTCTTCTCTCAGACGAATGATATCCTCGGTCATAACGCCGGTACCGCAGTTCTTCTTATCCTTCTTCTTCTCCTCGATCAGGAAATCAATACCGTACAGAGCAACTCTTCTGTAGTCGCCTACGATACGTCCACGACCATAGGTATCGGGAAGACCGGTAACGATATGGGTATGACGAGCAACCTTCATCTCATCGGTATAAGCATCAAATACTGCCTGGTTGTGAGTCTTGTGATACTCATTGAAGATCTTGTCATACTTTTCATTTACTTCGTAGCCATAGGTGCTTGCAGCCTGCTGAGCCATTTTGATACCACCATAAGGCATGAATGCTCTCTTTAAAGGCTTGTCTGTCTGCAGACCAACGATCTGCTCCAGATCCTTCATAGATTCATCAATATAGCCAGGGCCATAAGCGGTCAGACTGGATACGATCTCTGTTTCGCATTCCAGAACGCCGTTATGCTCACGCTCTTCCTTCTGTAACTCCTGAAGTCTGCCCCAAAGCTTATCAGTTGCTTCGGTAGGTCCCTCCAGGAAGCTCTCATCTCCATCATACGGAGTGTAGTTGGTCTGGATGAAGTTACGTACATTGACGTCTACATCCCAGTGGCCATCTCTTTTAAAGCCTCTCCATGCTTCTGCCATGAAAATTTACCTCCTTCTAGTAAAAACAATTAATATTATCAACTGAGAGTACCAGTTGCGCCGGCATCCCAAGCTGTTTCTTTACGATAAAAGTGTACTACCTGACAAGGGTAAGTGTCAACAGTTTTAGGTAATGTACGCGCTTTTGTACATCAGCTCTGACATAAAAAGACCATCCCCTGGTGAGGGCGCCATTTGTGAAGCAAATGCTTTTATGAATGTGGTTCGCGGCAGAGCTGATCCCGGGGGAGGAACAAATGCTGATGCACAAGAATATTCTTGTAATCTTTTGGGGAAAGTATTATACTAAAAAAGCCTTATACGGCAGAAAGGAGACCGATATGACCGGAGTAACAAAAGACATGACCATTGGTGAGATCTTACGTGCCAATCCTGAAGTAGCTCCCGTACTCCTCGATGCAGGAATGCATTGCCTGGGATGCCCTGCTTCACAGGGAGAGACCCTGGAAGAGGCAGCTATGGTACATGGCATTGATGTAGATGAGCTTATGAAAGTGATCGAGGAGCTGTAAGCTTTGTATGTCTGTTTTGGAAACATCACCTGACCGGGGCACACAGGTGAAACAAAGTATTTATGGAATTTCATAGCTCAGATTTCCGCGCAATCGAAATGTGTCCGCCGATTGCGCGGATTTGAGAAATCTAAAGAATTCAAGGAACTCAGATCATCGGCCTCTGGCCGTCTTTTTTTTTGCCTTTTTCCCTTAGATAAATTATCTGATCCGATATTATGAAGTATGACTGGCCCGGTAGATTCTTTCAGGGGAGGCTAATCCTGTGGTACTTTCAGTTCCCAGCCGGAATAAATCAGAGCAGGGTTGCGGATCAGTTCCCGGTTCAGGGAGATGATCTCGGCCACGGAGCAGCCGTACTTTCTGGCGATTTTCCAGAGGGTGTCGCCCTGTCTGACGATGTATATCCCACTTTTCTTATTCTCAGGCAGAACAGCATCGGGAGTGCCGCCTGTGATAGGCGCTCCGCTTTGGGGAATCTTAAGCTGCCAGCCGGCGTGAATCCGGTTCGGGTTCTTGATCCGGTCACTGTTGGCTACCATGATCCCGGTTATGGAGCAGTTGTATTTTCTGGCGATTGCCCAGAGAGTGTCACCTGCCTGTACGGTATAGGTCATATAGGAGGTGGTGTTTTTCATGACAGGAGAGGGATTCTCACGGTCAGCCTTTTCCTCGGAGCCGCTGTCAGTACTTTCCTGTTCGGTGTCAGCATTCACATCATAGTAGAGCTTCAAAGTCACGATATCCTCCGGACCGCTGATCTTCTTTAACGTTCCGCTGGCGGTGGAGATTGCCGGATTGTAGGTAAAGCCTTCATAGGTTTTCGGCGTTGCTGTGACGGTATCACCTGTCTTCCCTGCGGAATGTTCTGTTTCCGCCAGCGTGTAGCCGCTGCCGTCCGTCTTGTAGTGCTCCACGATATAATTGATCGTGTTTCCGGAGATGATGGGAGTCGTGTTTCGCGTCCACTTTGCATATAGCGTTTTATTTCCCGTATCGGTAGCTGTGATCTCTCTAACGGGCAAACCGGAAAAGCTGCTGTCTGCGTACCAGCCGTCAAAGCGGTATCCCTCGCGGGTAATATCATTGGTGGTAGGAAGAACTGCCCCGGTGCCGTAAGTGTAGCCGGTTACTTCTTTTCCGCTGGCAATCGTACCGCCGTCTGTCTGCAGCGTTACGGAATAGGTGGAGAGTTCCCATTTTGCCTTGAGGGTCATAGTGCATTTGACTGTATCCGTGTCAAAGTTCCATTTTGTTTCTGTACCATTGTTATCATAATACCAGCCGTCAAGACTATGCCCCTCTTTGGTGGGAACGGGATCCGGTGCGGTGAGTGCCACTCCGTCTTTACTCCAATTCACTTCCCGTGTGATGACCGGCTCTCCGTTGTTCGGTTCAAAAGTGATCACGAGCATACCGTTCAGGGTGGCTTTGCTGAAATCACCGCCTGAAATTGTTCCGTCCTTGTTCTCAACTGTGCCGGTAAATGTGCCGCCGTTAATGGTACCACTGCTCTCATTTATGACCTCACTCGTGAATGTGCCCTTCCGGATGGTACCGTTGTTGGTCACTTTGCCCTGAAACTCAGTGCTGTCGGCAGCACCCTCACTGCCGGTGATCGTGCCGGTGCCGTACCTGTTGGTATCGTTCGTCATTGTGCCGGCTATTCCGCCGCCGTCAGCATTCAGGATGCCAACGTTTGTTACATTTGTGTAGATTTTTGCGTTGCCGCTTATAGTAAGAGTAGTCTCCTGACTGGAAGTATTGTATACATGGCTTGCGTCATTCTCATTATCCGGATCACCGATTGTGCCCCCTGTCATGGTGAACTGATTATCATTCCTCACCCCGCCGCTTGAAGCATCCTGGGTGCTGATGCTGGCTTTAATCGTACCGCCTGACATAATAAAGGATCCAGAGTTGTCCACACCGCCACTGTATAATCCTGTGCATGTACGGATTGTTCCGCCGTTCATGATAAAGCGGCCGATGATATTTGAATTCCACAGGGCGCTGATGCTCACACCACCACCCCCGGATTGTGCGTTGCAGTTGCGGATCTCAGAGCCGGAACCCATGGTGAATGTGCACCCCGGGGAGACAGACACACCGCCGCCGTTTTTTGCCGCGCAGCCGATAATACTTCCGCCCGTCATGGTGAATGTGCTGTTCTTGCCGATGGCAGAATCATAGGCAAGGCGTACACCGCCGCCGAGACCAACTGCCGAGCATCCGACGATGCTGCCACCGGTCATGGTCAGTTTACCGCCGGCATTAACAAGCACACCGCCGCCATCACTGTGGGCAAAATCACCGCCACCGCCCGTAATAACCCCACCGAAGACGGTTTCCGAGCCGCTATCGTCCAGCTTCCACATGTCAATGTGCCAGGCCGGTTGTTTATAGTTCGGGTAAAAATTGTGCCGTGTGGTTATGTTGCTATCCTGAATCGTCAGATCGCCGCCCGACTCTACCTTGATTACGCTGAAGCCGCCGGTCATTTTCAGTACATTACCGTTCAAATCCAGTGTCACAGTACGGTTGACCGTCAGTGTAGAGCCGATATCGATATTCCCCTTTAGTGTGATTCTGGAAATACTGCTATCTGCCAGTGCGGAAGTCAGTTCCTGCGCTGTCGTCACCTCTGCCTCACCATTTGCGATCGGCAGTGCTGTGTACAGTCCGTTCAGAACCGCTGCAGCTTCATTTCCCGATGTACTTTCTGGGGAACCCGGACCCTCTGTGGATGTCTGGGGATTCGGCATCTGTTCGGTTTCTGCTGCCGATACCGGCGTGGAGACCAGAGAAAATACCATGGAACTGCAAAGCAGCGCCGCATAGAACCGAATTTTTTGCTTTTTCATGAATTTTTTTCCTCCCATTGTTGTGATGCGTTTCCTTTTCCCGTGCCTTGTCCGCGGTGTTCTCTTTCCCGGAGTCTGTTACACAGCACAGTGATCATGACTGCTGTGGAGAAAGAAATTACCCCAACCAGCACATAACCGCCGGCGTCTTCATGCAGCAGGATAGAACCGTACATTCCCCGGGCGGTGATCTGCGTCTGGCCGGCTGCTGTGTGCACCGTTCCCACAAGGAACGCAGACAATGCTGTGCACAGGGCAGACAGCCGGCAGATCCCGCGGCGCTTCTTCCGGCGATATTTTTCATGCACCCGTTTTTTCACCAGTTCGACCCGCTTTTCTGTATCATACATATCGTTGAAAACCTCCCTTCGGAAAGTAAAGTCATAAAATACATATGTCCTTCATCTAATTAGGTACAAAAAAGCGAAAAAACTCTCACCTGAAAACCAAATTTTTTCAAAAAAAAGGAGCTGCCGGCAGCAGCTCCGCAAAAGACAGGATTCAGTTGTGATTCTGGGTAAGGCGGCGGGTGATCAGTTTCCCTGCCGTCAGGATCAGCACAGGCAGAATGTATGCGATATACTGTATCGCACCGCCATAGGCGATCAGAAGATTATAAATTGCATGAAAAGTGATGGCTGCCCCGAGCAGACCGCAGGTTCCGGCGATCTTCAGCCAGGTGCGCTGCCATACATACGCCAGTCCACCGCCGACGATGGCACCACAGATCACGTGCATGGCACCCGTTCCAATGCCCCGGAAAAAGATAAAGGAAAAATGTCCGGCTCCGTTTTGAATCAGATAGCAGACATTCTCAAAGGTGGCAAAGGAAAGTGCAACGATGATGGCAGCATTTTTTATCGGCACCGGTTCAGGCTCAAATACAAGAAGATAAAAGAGCAGCGGCAGGAGTTTCATCACTTCCTCTACCACAGGTGCGATCTCCGCAGTGGCGGCAATCGTATCTGCTGCGTAAAGAGCGGCAAAGAAGGTATTGATGTAAGCGGAGAGCAGGCATGCCCCCATTCCTGCAAGACAGCACAGAAAGAATTTGGCCTGCCGCCTACCCATGCACAGGGCGGCGATCAACAGGGGTGAGGCCATACAGATAAATACATTTTCAATATAGGTCATGTCCGCACCGCCTTTCCTGTGGCAGGCAGCAGCCCGAAAAGGCAGAACGTCAGCAGAAGATCACACCAGCAATAGGGACTGAAGATAGAGTCGCCCGGCCAGAAGCAGCCGGAGGTCCACAGAGCGTATTCTACCGCAACATAGCAGAGGATTCCGATGTGAAAATACCGCAGGTTCCGTCCTTTTCCCGTCTGTGTCTCTGCGTAGACAAGACCGTGGATGGAACGATAGGAGACAAGGATCATCATGCCGCACCAGAGCAGGTTGGAGAGAATGTCACCAAAGGTACAGTAAAATGCGCACAACGGAACTCCGATCAGCGGAGCCAGCAGGGATTTCCGACAGGAAAAGCTTCTTTCCTCCGGGGAGGAGAGAGTATATTGTAGGAGACAGAGAAAAATAACGCTGGAGACCCAGCCGAATTCCGATACATAAAAGATCCGTGGTGTTTCGGAAAACAATAACAGATACAATGTCCAGTACAGGGAGCCCAGTGCAAAACAGCCATAAAAGCAAATCAGCAGAAAATATGACAGTGTCCGATGTCTCAGATAACGAATGCCGCTCAGACAGAAGCCCAGCAGGGTGACGAAAAATTGCAAAAGATTAATGATCAATTCCATTGGCGTGGTCCCCCCTCTGCTCTGCCTGATCTTCTTTGTCCAGCAGATGGACACGAAAACACAGGATCGTCACGCATACGCCGAGAAGAAATGAAAGCACCCCTATTATGATATATTCAGGTGCAGCACCTCCGCCGAGGATCGTTGCCGCCGTTTCATATCCGGAGGAGTTCCCCGGCACCATTTGCCCGGAAATCCCGGACATGACAAAGGAAGCCCCGAAGATCACAGCAAGGCATGCCGCTATGCAGGAAATAGCAACGATCCGCCGCTGTTTCCGTTTTTTTTGTCGTTCTTTTTCCGTAATCCTTCGTCGGACTTCTGCGATCCGTTCCTCATGACTCCGCATTTGTAATTCCCTCCCGTTCCAATAATCCCCGCAGACGCTCTTTTCCCCGGTACATTATATTAGTGATCTGCTTCACGCTTTTCCCCATAACTTCAGCAACCTGCCGGTAACTCATACCCTCAAAATAGGTCAGATAAAGAGCCTCTCTATAATCCGGATGCAACTCACCCATACATAAATGCAGGATCTGATTCCGTTCTTTTGTCCGGATCACCTCATCCACCAGTTTCCCGCCTTCCGGCTCTTTGGTCAGATCATCAAGACAGAAGTGATGTCGCCGGATGCTTTTGTGGCGCAAAGCCATGTGCCGCGCCGCTTTATACAGGTAAGCCCTGAATCCGCCATCCCGGATAGGGGGCCTTTTGGCGAACAGGTAGGAAAATACTTCTATCATCAGGTCCTCCGCCTCGTGAATGTCATGCAGATAGCCATTGATGTATAAGGTCAGTGGATTGTCGTATTTTCTTATCAATTCTTCCAGCCCTGTTTCATCGCCGCTTAAATATTGTCGGTATAATTCTTCATCGGAAATCATATCGTGTACATCCTTTCCACTGTAGCCGGCGGTTCGTCCCTTTGTAATCCCGAATGTGTATGGAATTGCGTAAGCTGCATGCCTACGGATTGCTTCGTATATTAAACATCATTATATGCGAATAAGGTAATATTTTCAAGTTATGCATTTCCCGCCTCCTTTCCCGTAGCCCCGCCGCTAGGGAAAAGAATAAAACAGCTATAAAAATAAAATAAGAGAGTCCCCACAAAGTGGGAACTCTCCTGAATGTTACAATCTGTTGTTACATTGAAGTATTAGAAAGACGCTGTAAAGCATGTTCGGCGATCAGTGTGGAACAATGTTCCTCAAGAAAAGTAAGGCTTGCCGGTGTGGAACGCTTGGGAATACCGTATTCAGAGATGACATTGCAGACACGGTCGAAGACCTCGCGATCTTCTTCGCCCTGCGTCAGGATCAGATAATACCCGTCGGTGCCCTCTTCGTGATACAGCGTGCTGAGCCCATGATAATGGCTTCCGGCTATTACTGCCGCATTGATCACCTGTTTCAGAGATTCCATACGGAACAGGCGGGAACGTACACTGTCACTCTCCTCGGGAGCGGACGCGGAAGGAGCTTCAGGAGCGCTTGCGGTATTGTCTTCGCTCTGGATACGGCGGAACAGATCCAGAACCTCGTCTGCAGTGCTCTCATCACTGTCCTCATCACTTTCTTCCGTAACGGAAGGAGCAAAACGGGAAAAACGGGTATCCAGTTCATCCGGGTCTTCTACTTTGGTAATGATCAGCACGATGCAGTCCGCATTCAGCGGGATGGCCTCGATCATCAGAGGGATGTCTTCGGCTTCAAAGCCAAATTCAAAATTGGCCTGCTGCATCATGTCACGGAATAGGGATTTTGCCTTTTCCGTACCGTAGGCAAGCTCACTTATTTTTAATTCGCGGCTGGCGAGATCCTCGCGGGTCAGCGTGCAGCGAATCTGATTTTCATTTACTTTTTCTATTTTCATGCGACAACACTTCCTTTCTGCCTTCGCATTGGTATGGTATATAGCTTATACTTTCCCTATATTTTAGTCAATAGAAGCCTTTCACAGTTTAAAAAAATTTAATAAAAGAGCTTGTCAAACAAGACATTACAGTATATAATCTCACCTATAGATGCCTCTGATACTCCGGTACGGAGAGGAGGCTGACGGATTTCTTATTTTCTTGTTGATTTACGAGGAACGATTCGTTCCGTTTCATCCCATTTTTATTTGTATTCACAAAACGATGGAGAGCATTTATTGTTTTGTAAAATATAGTATGGAGATGTCTTACAGGCGTATACGTGTCTGGTCATAATATTTCAACGAAATTTTTCACAATCATAATTCCAATGTTTTATTTGAACTACCTTAAAGAAGTACCGTCAGAGGCATTTATGTTCATAAAGTACCGGAAAACGCAGCAGAAGGATAAGTGTTTCACGAATACTTTTTGGTCCAAAGCTGCTGTGGATGGCCCGGAACTGTCATTTAGGAGGTGTCAGCACCCGTATGGCCGGAACGGTCAGAGGGGAAGGAACATACGCTGCGGGACCGCAAAATGGGATTGCCTCTCTGGCTGTGTCCTGCAGTGTGTGACCGGATGAGTATTGTTCCTTGTATTATATGCGGGAATTGTGATAGAATAAGACTGTTCTGCCGGGAGACGGACGGAACGAAAGAAGAGGCAAGAACAATGCGGGGAATCCCCTGCGGATGGGAGCACATATGAAGAAAAAAGTATTACCGGTGATCGTGGCGATCCTGCTGATCCTTGTGATCGGTGGCTGCGCACTGGGCAAAGTGCTGTTGGATAAATATTCCTACAGCAAGGAAGAAGCCGACTGGAATGAATTCTATCAGGTGTCAGAGAACGACAGGAGTGCCATTATTTTACAGAATGAGATGGTGGAGGAACAGGCACTGATCAAAGACGGTGTGTGCTATTTCGACCTGGCAACTGTTCATAAATATTTGAACGAAGTATTTTATGCGGATATGACAGAGAATCTGTTGTTATATGCTACTCCGACAGAAGTGATCCGGACAACATTCGGAGAGACTGCATATACGACAACGGAAGGAACACAGGAAGCCGGTTATGTGATCAGCTTCGCGGACGGAGATAACGTATATGTGGCAGCTGACTATGTAAAACTGTTTACGAATTATTCCTATGAATGTTATGACAGACATGTACAGGTCAATACCGAATGGGGAACCAGACAGGTAGCACAGCTGAAAAAGGATACCGCAGTCCGGCTGAGAGGCGGCGTAAAGAGCCCGATCCTGACACAGGCAGTCAAGGGAGATACCCTTGAGATACTGGAACAGATGGAGACCTGGAGTAAGGTAAAGACAGCGGATGCAGTCATCGGATATGTGGAAAATAAACGCCTGGGTGAGATCACGGAGGAGACGGAAACACCGGTGACAGATTATCAGGCACCGGAGTATACATCCCTTACCGCAGACAGCAAGATCTGCCTCGGCTGGCATTCCATAGGAGGTGTCGCAGGTAATGATACCTTATACTCTATGGTGTCCGGCACGAAAGGAATGAACGTGATCGCACCTACCTGGTTCAGTATGACGGATGAAAACGGAGCGTTCCGAAGCTTTGCAACAGCGGGTTATGTAACGACCGCCCATCAGATGGGACTGCAGGTGTGGGGTGTGCTGGATAATTTTAATTATGCGAATGAAAACGGCATATCTATCAGTACATTGAATATGCTGTCATCCACCACGGCCAGACAGAACCTGGTGAAAAATGTGACGGATACGGCAGTGGGACTGGGACTTGACGGGATTAACGTGGATTTCGAACAGCTGAGCAGTGACTGCGGACCGCATTATGTGGAGTTCTTAAGAGAACTGTCCATAGAGTGCCGCAATAAGGGACTGGTACTGTCAATCGATAATTATGTACCTTTTAATTTCAATGACTACTATCGCCTGGATATTCAGGGAGAAGTTGCGGATTATGTGATCATCATGGGATATGATGAGCACTGGCACGGAAGCAAGGATCCCGGAAGTGTTGCAAGCATCAGCTATGTATCGGACGGACTGGATAGAACGCTTCAGGAAGTACCGGCGAATAAAGTAGTGAATGCACTTCCCTTCTATACGATCCTGTGGAAGACGGAAGGAACGGATGTGACAGACGAATATATCACAATGCGCAATGAAGCAGACTTCATGAGTAAAGCAGGCGTGAGTGCAGAATGGGATGAAGTGACCTGCCAGAATTATGCGGAATGGACTTCCGGTAGCGTAAATTATCAGATCTGGCTGGAGGATGCGGAATCCATTGCTGTGAAGCTGAATATGATGACTACCAAGAATATCGGTGGAGCTGTCTCTTATACACATCTCCGAGCCCACGAGAC
>ENA-OZHH01001188-OZHH01001188.1-human-gut-metagenome-genome-assembly--contig:-NODE-1188-length-12951-cov-4.772333_pt1 | contig 12951 bp, 14 predicted proteins | sample MGYA00244045_ERZ653684 | MGnify/ENA primary metagenome ERZ653684 (study PRJEB26926, sample SAMN06165264) | human gut metagenome | biome: ENVO:00009003; feature: ENVO:2100002; material: ENVO:00002003... | reverse complement strand
CGTCAGATGTGTATAAGAGACAGATTATATAATTATCATTAACTATGATTTCGAAAACAAGGAGGAAACTATGAAGTTATATGAGAACGGCGCATACCTGGTCAACGGCAGGGATGTTGTCATTAATTCACCGGAAGCGGCATCTGCTGTCAATGCAAAGACAGGAAAGACTGTTACACCGGAAGATGCAAAGAAACAAACCATTGCATATGGAATTTTAAAGAACCACAATACATCCGGCAACATGGAAAAACTGCAGATCAAATTTGATAAGCTGACTTCCCACGATATTACATTTGTCGGCATCATCCAGACCGCCAGAGCATCAGGTCTTGAGAAGTTCCCGATTCCTTATGTACTCACCAACTGTCACAACAGTCTGTGTGCAGTCGGTGGAACCATCAACGAAGATGACCATATGTTTGGACTGACATGTGCAAAGAAATACGGTGGAATCTATGTTCCTCCTCATCAGGCAGTTATTCACCAGTTCGCAAGGGAAATGCTTGCAGGCGGCGGAAAGATGATCCTTGGATCAGACTCCCATACCCGTTACGGGGCACTGGGAACCATGGCAATTGGAGAAGGTGGTCCGGAGCTTGTAAAGCAGCTTTTGAATAAAACCTACGATATTGATATGCCGGGAGTTGTCGGCATTTACCTGACAGGTACCCCGCAGAAGGGTGTCGGACCGCAGGATATCGCGCTTGCCATTATCGGTGAAGTATTTGCCAACGGATTTGTAAAAAATAAAGTGATGGAGTTTGTCGGACCGGGCGTGTCCAATCTGAGTGTTGATTACCGTATCGGTGTTGATGTTATGACAACAGAAACAACCTGTCTGTCTTCTATCTGGAGAACCGATGACCAGGTGAAGGAATTCTATGAGATTCACGGAAGAACCGGAGATTTCGAGGAACTGAATCCGGGAGAAACTGCATACTATGACAGCTTTATCGAACTTGATTTAAGCGAGATTAAGCCAATGATCGCCATGCCGTTCCACCCAAGCAATACATACACGATCGAGGAATTAAATGCAAACCTGATGGATATTCTCGATGACTGTGAGAAGCGTGCACAGGTAAGTTTTGATGGAAAAGTAGACCTTGACTTAAAGAGCAAAGTAAAGAACGGAAGACTGTATGTAGATCAGGGTATCATTGCCGGATGTGCCGGTGGTGGATTTGAAAATATCTGCGACGCAGCAGATATCTTAAAGGGTTCTTCCATTGGAGCGGACGAGTTTACGCTGAGTGTTTACCCGGCTTCCACTCCGATTTATATGGAACTTGTTAAGAACGGTGCCGTTGCCAATCTGTTAGAGACAGGTGCCATTGTCAAGACTGCATTCTGCGGACCGTGCTTTGGTGCCGGAGATACACCTGCAAATAATGCATTTTCTATCCGTCATTCTACACGTAACTTCCCGAATCGTGAGGGATCTAAGGTACAGAACGGACAGGTTGCTTCCGTAGCACTGATGGATGCGCGTTCTATCGCTGCAACCGCTGCAAATAAGGGATTCCTTACCGCAGCTACCGATATTGATGTAAACTACAGCAAGCCGAAATACTTCTTTGATAAGACCATTTATGAAAACCGTGTATTTGACAGTAAGGGTGTGGCAGATCCGGACGTAGAGATCCAGTTTGGACCAAATATTAAGGACTGGCCGGCTATGAGCCCGCTTCCGGAGAATCTTGTGCTGAAAGTTGTTTCCGAGATTCACGATCCGGTGACCACAACGGACGAGCTGATTCCTTCCGGTGAGACATCCTCTTTCCGTTCCAACCCACTGGGACTGGCAGAGTTTGCACTTTCCAGAAAGGATCCGGAATATGTTGGACGTGCCAAGGAAGTACAGAAGGCACAGAAGGCTGTCGAGGCAGATACCTGTCCGGGGGATGCACTTCCGGAGATTCATCCGGTTATGGATACCATCCGTGCAACGTTCTCCGATGTCAACCGCTCAAACGTTGGTTTCGGAAGTACGATTTTTGCAGTAAAACCGGGAGACGGTTCTGCGCGTGAGCAGGCGGCTTCCTGCCAGAAGGTACTTGGCGGATGGGCAAACATTGCAAATGAATATGCGACCAAGAGATACCGTTCCAACCTGATTAACTGGGGTATGATCCCGTTTGTTATTGATCAGGGAGAGCTTCCGTTCCACAATCTGGATTACCTGTTTGTTCCAAAAATCCGTGAGGCAATCGCAGACGGAAAGACAGAATTTGAGGCATATGTGGTAAAGGATGGTGCCTTAAAGCCATTTACCCTGCGTATGGGAGAACTGACACCGGATGAGAAAGATATTATTCTTAAAGGCTGCCTGATCAATTATTACCGTGGATAGGAGATCTTGTATGACAGACGTGGAAAAACAAAAACAGATGGAACAGATCAAACAGAGTGAGGATGGCATGCGTCAGACGGTTCTTCTGATTAAAATCGGATTGATGGTATTTCTCACCTTTGCCTGTTGTACCGTATTTTTCTTCCTGGTGCTCCGGTACAAGGGGGTTGCAGATACCTGGCATCTGATTACAGGTGCATTGCAGCCGATTATTATCGGACTGGGACTTGCTTATCTGCTTAACCCGGTTATGAAATTTCAGGAGCGGCACTGGCTGCCGTTTCTGAAAAAGAAAATGAAATCAGAAAAATCAGCGGCTAAAGTGGCACGTGGATTGTCCATTGCCGGGGCAATCCTGTTTCTTCTGGTGATTCTGGTACTTTTGATTGCGGCAATTGTTCCTTCGGTGGTATCAAGTGTTACCGGGCTGGTGGAAGCACTGCCTGGTAATGTGGAGAGCCTGATCCATATGGTGAAAAGTGGAAAACTCGGAGCCTATGGAGTGACAGATACCATCAGTGATATGCTGACAAAACTGACGGATCAGGTGGAAAACTGGGCAACGAAGGATCTGCTGCCACAGATGCAGCAATATCTGCTGCAGATTACTTCCGGCGTAATCACGATGGTCAAATCCATATTAAACTTCATCATTGGGATCATTGTCGTTGTTTATGTCTTATCCATTAAAGAAAGCCTGGTGGGACAGAGCAAAAAGATTGTGTATGCGATCTTTAAACCGAAACATGGAAACATTATTATCGAAGTTTTCCACAAGGCAGATGAAGTATTTGGTGGTTTCATCATTGGAAAGATTATAGATTCTGCCATCATCGGAGTAATCTGTTATTTTGGATGTCTGATTCTGCATATCCCAGATACGATACTGGTTGCAGTTATCATTGGTGTGACGAATGTCATTCCGGTGTTTGGCCCGTTTATCGGTGCGGTTCCGACACTTCTTCTGGTGGTGATCCAGAGTCCGCTGCATGCGTTGTATCTGTTGATATTTATCATTATTCTGCAGCAGGTGGATGGAAATATTATCGGACCGAAGATTTTAGGTGATTCCACCGGATTATCCGCGTTCTGGGTAATGTTTTCGATTCTGATCGGAGGCGGACTGTTTGGATTCCTGGGAATGCTGCTTGGAGTTCCGGTGTTTGCAATGATTTACTATATCATCCGCAGACTGGTAAACCACAGCATACGAAAGAAAAATCTTACAACCGTAACGGAGGCATATGTGGAGGCGGCCGGTGTGAATGAGGCAACCGGTGTGATCATATATTACGGGGAAAAACAAAAGAAAAAGAGAACTTTAAAAGATTCCAGGAAGAAAGACGAAACAAAGAAAAACCAGTAATTTCAAGGGCTGTACGCGTTTGCGTGCAGCCCTTTTTTTCGGATTATTTTTTGACACTAATTGTCGCCTATGGTATACTGAACAATAGACAGATAGACCTATTTGGGGATACTTTAAGGAGATAACAATTGGACAAATACGAATATAATCTGAAGCTTGATCAGATGAAATCCCGCTATGCGGAAGAAAAATATGATGAGGCAGCAGATATTGCAGATACTATCAATTGGAATAAGGTTAAAAATGTAAATGGTCTGGTAAAAGCTGGGGAAGTGTACGAAAAAGTACAGCGTTATGAGGAGAGCCGGGAAGTTTTGCTGATGGCATATGATCGCTCGCCGATCGGAAGAATGATTATTTACCGTCTTGCGGAAGTGGCGGTCAAGATGAAAGATTTTCAGGCGGCACAGGATTATTACGATGAGTTTGTGGAGATTGCGCCTCATGACACCCTTAAATATGTACTTCGCTATGATATACAGAAGGCACAGGGGGCTTCTTATGAAGAACTGATACCGATTCTTGAAGAACTCAAGGAGCAGGAATATACGGAAGAGTGGGCATATGAGCTTGCTTATCTGTATCACAAAGCAGGGATGAGTGAGAAGTGTATTGATGCATGTGATGAGCTGGTTCTCTGGTTTGGAGACGGGCCATATGTAGAGCGTGCATTGGAACTGAAAATGCTGTATCAGCCATTGACAAAAACACAGGAAGAAAAGTATCGGTCGTTTTGTCAGGCAAAAGATGACAGAGCAGGTTTGACACACATTGATGTGGAGGAGATGGCGCGTGCCGGGGAGACCGTGCATGATCCGGTCGCAATTCCAAAAGTAGAAGTAAACACAGAACGGTTTAATACCGTCAATCTTCAGGCGGAAATTGCAAAGGGAATGCAGCAGATCATGGATGCAACCGAAAAAGAAACCGTCACGGATACGCTGGACAATATCAATCGTATGGTGGAAGATGTCCCTTATCTGAAAATGCAGATGGAGGAAGAAAAGCCTGAGGCACAGCCGGAACAGAATACACGGCACATTGAGACCGATGAGGAGATTGATGGTTCACTCAAGACAAATTTCAAAGAGTTGTTGGGAGAAGACTCCGATGGTCAGATGAGCATGATGACAAATGAGAAAAACATGATTGAGCATCAGATCACAGGCCAGATGACAATTGAAGAAGTGCTGAGTGAGTGGGAGAAAATGCGCAAGGCTGCGGAAGCTGCACTGGAAGATGCCAGAAAGCGGAAACTCGAATCCGCAAAAGCGCGTGCACTGCAGGAGGCAGGCGATATTATGGACCGCCTGACAGGAGTATTGCCAAAACTGGATGCGGTACTGGCAGAAAAGGCGGATATTGTGGAAGAAACGACGGAAACACCGCCACAGACGCCGGAAAGGGAAACACCGCCGGAAGCGGATGATCCAAAAGAACGAAAGGAAGAAGAGGAAGAGAACAAAAAAGAGGAACAGCTTGCCAGGGATACAGATGCCGAAGAACTTTGGCCAGAGGGAGCATCTTTAGAAGAAATGGTACGTTCCCAGCAGAAAAAAAAGACGGAAACTGCCGCACAGAAACTGGCAGAAGAGACATCCGATGTGACAGAAGATGATAAAAACTTAAATGAGAATCGTGGTGTAGAAGAAATGGAAACAAAGACAGAATCAGATACAACAAAGAAAAAGGATTTTGAGGAGGTTCCGATCGAGGATCTGCCACAGAAACCAACACTTGCACAGGAGAGGGAAGAAGAGTTTGCTTTTGTAAGAAGAAAAACAGATCGTTCTTCCTGGAAAGGAAAAACAGTACATATTCCACAGGTGGATACACCGGTGGATCTGGCGAAAGAAGAAAAACAGAATATCCCGCTTGTAGAACTGACCGATGAACAGAAAGCGATTTTTTCGTATTTTATGCCGGTGAAGGGCATGGAGGATCAGCTCTGCAAAGCGTTGACAGTTGCTTCGTCCCATCTGAAAAATAAGGAAACTGCATCGAGGGGGAATCTCGTAATTAAAGGCGGACAGGGAAGTGGAAAAACAACACTTGCCACCAGCATGATCAAAGTCCTGCAGCAGGAGACCGGGGTTTTGGATGGAAAGATTGGAAAGATCCATGCGGAAGCATTAAACCAGAAAAATGTCAGCGGGCTGCTGGATAAGGTGTCAGGGGGATGCCTGATTATTGAGCAGGCGGGGGATATGGAGAAAAAAACTGTATCGGAATTATTCCAGAATAAAGTCCAAATCTGTTTTTCATCTTTTATTTTCCACAAATTATAAAATTTCAAACTTTTTTTGTTCTCGTTTAGTAATGGGGATTTTTTCAACCCAAATGTATTACGTAACAAGAAATAGTACGTAAGCGGAGGGCAAAAGATATGTTTGAATGCAGAACGTTTATATCAGTAAAAGAGATCTGTCAGGTATTGAGTGTTTCCGAATCAAAGTCATATGCAATCGTTCGTGACTTAAATAAGGAACTTTCTGATAAAGGCTACATGGTAATTCCGGGTAGAGTAAGCAGAAAGTATTTCGAAGAAAGATTCTACGGAGTTGATTCATTTGAAAAGGAGGACGAAGATGGCAGTTTATAAAGATAAGAAGAGAGGCACTTGGTATGTGTCGTTGTATTACACCGACTGGACGGGCAAGCAGCAGAGAAAATTAAAGCGTGGCTTCTCGACTAAAAAGGAAGCATAGGACTGGGAACGTCATTTTTCATTGGAAAAGGCCAGTAGCCTTGATATGACCTTTGGGGATTTTTACAAACGCTATACCGATGATGTAAAGCCAAAGCTTAGAGAGAATACGTGGAAGTCCAAAGAATATGTAATCGAGTTAAAGATACTACCGTATTTTAAAGATTTGGTAATGCGTGAGATTACACCGAGAGATGTTATTGCTTGGCAAAACGAGATGCGTAAGTGTGAGTCGCAGGATGGTGAAAAATACAAAGGAACCTATCTTAGGAAGATGCAGGCGGAACTTTCAGCCATATTCAATCATGCGGTGAAGTATTACGAACTGCCAAAGAATCCGGCTGTAATTGCTGGTCCACTTGGACAACATCATGCGGATGAAATGCTTTTTTGGACAAAGGAAGAGTATATGCGCTTCATTCCCGAGGTCGCGAATAAAACCTATTCCTATATGGCATTTGAGCTTTTGTATTGGTGTGGGATCCGAATTGGTGAACTGATGGCTTTAACTCCTGCGGATTTTGATTTCGATAAGAATAAGCTATCTATCACAAAGTCATATCAAAGGATAAGTGGAAGGGATGTTATTACAAAACCTAAAACTCCAAAGAGCGTGCGTATGATATCTATGCCGGAGAATGTGGCATTAGAAATGAAAGATTTCCTTGATAGCATTTATGGCATTGAACCGAGCGATAGGATCTTTGTAATTTCAAAGTCTTATCTGCACCATGAGATGGATAGGGGTGTAAAGGCAAGTGGGGTAAAGCGTATTCGTCTTCATGATTTAAGACACAGCCATGTATCGCTTCTTATAGATATGGGATTTTCAGCAGTGGCTATCGGTAACCGTGTAGGCCATGAGAGTTCGGATATTACTTATCGTTATGCACATATGATGCCGTCTATTCAGGATGATATGGCAGAGGCTCTTGATGAAGAATGGAAGGAGGGATTCGATGTCAGCGAAGAATCTTGATCCAAAAGGAAGATTGCGAAGTGAGACTATTGCTTACCGTTGTTCTCCTGCTGAGAGAAAGGAATTGGATAAGCGATGGAAATTGCTTGGCTATGCGACAAAGTAGGACTACGTTCTTGATTCGGTATTGCATAACAAGGTTACGGCGAAGGGAAATCCCATGATGCTGGTTAATTTCCGTAAGGAGCTGTACGGGATTCTCGAAGAACTGGAGCGGTTAGAAGAAGCTTCCGAGATAGACGAGGAGCTTTTTACACCGATCCGCACTATGCTTGAGATCTTGGAAGCATTTAAGGAAAACGAACAAAAGAACAAGAAGAATAGAAACAGAAGAAAAGATAAGTTTTTGGAAAGGAGAGTTTACCGCGATGTGTAAAGTGATTATTTGTGCAAACCAAAAAGGAGGAGTAGCCAAGAGTACATCTGTTGTAAATCTTGGTATCGGACTCGCAAACAAAGGAAAAAGGGTTCTTGTTATCGACAATGATCTCCAGGGATCTCTCACGGAAGCATTAGGATATCCGCAGCCGGATAAGCTGGAAATCACACTTGCCAATGTAATGGAATGGGTGTTAAACGAGGACGATTATGATCTGAAAGCCGGTATCCTGCATCATGAGGAAGGTATCGACCTTATGCCGGCAAATATCGAATTGTCCGGTGTGGAAACATCCCTTGTTGGAATCATGAGTTCGGAGACAACGCTTCGGGAGTATATCGAATCTGTAAGAGACGATTATGACTATATTCTTGTGGACTGTTCTCCGAATCTTGGACAGCTTACCTTAAATGCCCTTGTAGCGGCGGATGAAGTAATCATTCCGGTGCAGGCGGCATACTTGCCTATAAAGGGCTTAGAACAGCTGTTAAAGACCATCAGTCGTGTGAAGCGTAAGATGAACCCTAAACTTCATATTATGGGAATTTTGATTACGATGGTGGATTACAGAACCATTTATGCTAAGGAAATCACGGAAGTGCTGTATGAGCACTATGGAAGCAGTATCCATATTTTCGATGATGTGATTCCGCTTTCCGTTAGAGCTGCGGAGGCATCTGCCGAAGGAGTCAGCATCTATAAATATGATGGCAAGGGTAAAGTAGCAGCTGCGTATGAAAAGATTGTAGAGGAGGTTTTAGCCAATGAGCAGTAAGGGATTATCAAACAGAATCAAGCTTTCCAGCTATGATGATATGTTTTCAGCGGAGAATGATGGTAATACCACAGCAGAAGCAAAACCTGTTGAGGGACAGATAGTAGAGATTCCTTTATCGGAACTGCATACCTTTGAGAACCATCCTTTTCGTGTCGTAGACGATGAAAATATGGAAGAAATGGTGGAAAGCGTCAAGGAGTATGGCGTGTTGGTTCCGGCTATCGCAAGACCGAGAGCAGAAGGCGGATATGAACTTATATCCGGCCACAGAAGAAAGCATGCATCCGAACTGGCAGGTAAAGATACCATGCCGGTTATTGTTCGTGACTGTGATAATGATGAAGCCGTAGTGATCATGGTGGATGCCAATATCCAACGTGAGGATATTCTAGTCAGTGAGAGAGCGAAGGCTTATCAGATGAAATATGAAGCCATGAAGCATCAGGGCAAGGCTCAGGGAAACTCTTTACAGGAAATGAGTGAGCAGGTTGGAGAAAGCATGAAAACCATTCAGCGTTTGATATGTATCGCCAGCTTAGACGAGAAATTGCTTGCCATGGTGGATGAAAAGAAGCTGGGTCTTCGTCAGGGCGTGGATCTTTCTTTTATTCCGCAGGAACAGCAGAGAATCGTATATGAAGTGATTTCGGAGATGGGAGTGTCACTTAGCCAGGAACAGAGTGCGAGAATAAAAGAAGCATCACGAAAAGGGTATTTGAATGCAGACTTCTTAAGAGATTTTCTATCAGAAAAGAAACCTAAACCGCGTAAAGTAGTGTTTAATCAGAAGAAGTTAGATAACTATTTTACTCCGGATATGAGCAATGAAGATATTGAGGAGCTAATTGTAAAGCTCCTAGATGAATGGAAGGAGAAAGGGGAACCGCGTTAATGGAGAGGCTTAAGCTGGAGTTTTATTATGGGCAGGAGGCAGAGCAGTTTACGTTCTACCGCCTGCCGAAGGCTTTGATAACAGACAACAGGTTTAAGGATATATCGAATAATTCCAAGCTTTTGTATGGACTGATGCTTGATCGTATGTCACTTTCCGTCAGAAGCGGATGGTTTGATGATCAGAACAGGGTTTATATCAAGTATTCGATAAAAAGCATCATGGAAGATCTTAATTGTAGCAAGATGACAGCAGTAGGTCTTTTGAAGGAATTGCAGGCTATTGGCTCAGTGGATATTGAGCAGAGAAATGGGCTTGCAAATATCATCTATGTTAAGAACTTCGTATCCGGAGGGGAAGAAGAGTCATTAGACCGGTCAGAAAATTGTACAGGTAAGGAAAATGAACCAGTGGCAGAACACCAGTCTAAATATTCTACCGGTACAGATATTAGACCAGTAAATATGAAAGACCAGTCAGATGTTAATACCGGTACCGGTCAGGATTCTATACCGGGGGCAGTACAGAAATCAGACCCGAATAATAATGATTTTAACAATATTGAATTTAGTGATACTGATCATATCATTCAATCCGGCGAGCGTATGGATACGCCTATCCGCGTTACGAGGATGGATCAGATGGATGAAACCACTTCATACATGGAGCTTATTCGTGAAAACATTGATTATGACATCATGATGAGCAACAAGAAATGGTCTGACAGAGAAATGTATGACAAGCTATATCAGCTGATCTGCGATGTGGTCTGTGTTCCGAGAAAGACTATTCGTATTGCAGGGGAAGACTATCCGTATAACTTGGTGAAGAGCAAGTTCCTGAAGCTCAATTCAACGCATTTGGAATATGTCATCGGCTGCATGAAGAATAACACAACAAAGGTATCCAATATCAAAGCCTATTTGACAACAGCACTCTATAACGCACCGAATACCATTAGTCATTACTATACTGCTGAGGTAAATCATGACATGTATGGTACAATATAGCTGGAGGAAAGATTATGGCAAAATATATCGTCGAAGAAACGAAGACAAGTAAATACGAGAAGAACTTTAAATTCCCGTTGATAAATCTGATTCCTGCAATCGTTTGGTGCATTCCGGTTCACCAGAAGTTATCACCGCTGGCAGGGACGATGGGGGCATTCATCGCAGTAGCAGCTTTCTTTATATTGTATGTTCTCTTATCATATGTTCCGATAGCGGCTCTGGCTCCGGGTGTGGCAAGCGTTATCATGATGACTGCGATGCTTTGGGCACCTGCAGACCATATTGGGAATAATGTGGCAAGAATCATTGTGAAGGCAGTAATCCTTATTATAGCGATAATGATAGAGTTCTGTATCGTGATTAATGCAACGTTACCTTGGTTAGAAAGAAAGACTGCGACACCGCCAAGGGTAAGAAAGATTGAGGATTAAGATGGTGAATATGGCATATAAAGAGAGAATCCGGGACAAGTGGACTGGATTCTTTTTTTATGACTTACACTGTTGAAGGGTGATAAGGCTATCAAGGTTTGCAAAATACCCCCCAATCATAGTCTGCTCTTCGATAGATTTTGGCATGATCATATCAGTATCTTGAAGTGCCGACTTTGAAATTGATGTAACTTTTATTCCCTGCATCAGCGGCTTTAACTGATTATGATATGCAGGAGAATTGATATAGTAGCCCAGGAACATCGGACCATATTTTTCCTTTGGCCGACATGCTACCGTATGAAGTCCTGACAATAGTTTCAAGCCTTCGGAGCCCTGTATTTCTGTACATTTACCCACAGTATCATCCTCTGCTGTATCTGCAATTATAATGTCCCCATCTTGCAAAAAAGAGTTCTTAAACTTATCGGCTTTAGCATCATCGGATATATACGGCAGATCTGTTCTGGAGGCATCAATATAGTCACCAAACTTTATCAGCACATCACCGTAATGAACATTCTTAACAGTACCGTTTTCATAGTTTAAATCTGCTCTCGACAGGGTATTATTCTGCAATCCTTCAAAGACCGAAACAAACTTACGCTGTTCCCAAACGATTGTGTTCCTGCTCTATAAATGCTATAATTGAGCTATGTTTATGCGGAGGAAGTGCAAGATGGATTTATCTAATGAAATCAAGAAAATACGTCAAAAATCGTTCATGACGCAGGAAGAGTTTGCCTCTGAGTTCGGTGTGGCATTTTCAACTATTAATCGATGGGAAAATGGGAAGACTGTGCCCAATATGAAGGCGATGAAACAGATGAAGGATTTTTGTGAAAAAAATGGGTTTTCTTTTGGTGAATTGGAAAAGGCATGGCTTGAGCAAACAAAGAATAAATAATCGGAGGCAAAGAAATGAACAAACAACAATTGGCAGCGAAGATATGGGAGTCTGCAAATAAAATGCGGTCTAAAATTGAGGCGAATGAATATAAGGATTATATCCTTGGATTCATCTTTTACAAGTTCCTTTCAGACAAAGAAGTAAAGTATCTCATCGAACTTGGATATACTAATGACGACATGGATACTGTCACAGAAGATGACAAAGAAATAGTTGAGAATATACAAAAGAATATTGGATATTTCATAAGCTATGATAATTTGTTCTCTACTTGGCTTGCAAAGGGTAGTGACTTTAATGTTGCAGATGTAAGAGATGCGCTTTCAGCATTTAGTAGATTGATAAACACCTCTCATAAAAAGGTTTTCGATGGAGTTTTTGATACATTGCAGACTGGTTTGTCAAAACTAGGAGACAGTTCAAATTCACAGACAAAAGCTATAAGTGATCTGTTGCATTTAATAAAAGATATCCCTATGGATGGAAAGCAGGACTATGATGTCCTAGGTTTTATCTATGAGTATCTTATCTCAAACTTTGCAGCAAATGCCGGAAAGAAAGCAGGAGAGTTCTACACCCCGCATGAGGTATCACTCCTTATGTCTGAAATTGTCGCAGACCATTTAAAGGACAGAACAGAAATAAAGATCTATGATCCTACGTCTGGTTCGGGCTCTTTACTTATTAACATTGGTAAAGCAGTTGGAAAACATATGGGCGACAGTGACAGAATTAAATACTATGCTCAAGAATTAAAAGAAAATACATATAACCTTACGAGAATGAATCTCGTTATGAGAGGTATCCTTCCGGATAATATTGTCACAAGAAACGGAGATACACTTGAAGAAGACTGGCCATACTTTGATGAGAGTGATCCAGTTGGTACATATGACCCATTGTATGTGGATGCAGTCGTATCAAATCCTCCGTATTCACAGAACTGGAATCCGGCAGATAAAGAAGCAGATCCAAGATATGCAAGATTTGGTTTGGCGCCAAAAGGTAAGGCGGATTATGCGTTCCTTCTTCATGATTTGTTCCATATCAAGAATGATGGAATCATGACTATAGTATTACCTCATGGCGTTCTGTTCAGAGGCTGTCTCTTATACACATCTGACGCTGCCGACGACTAGT
>ENA-OZHH01001164-OZHH01001164.1-human-gut-metagenome-genome-assembly--contig:-NODE-1164-length-13128-cov-5.005125_pt1 | contig 13128 bp, 6 predicted proteins | sample MGYA00244045_ERZ653684 | MGnify/ENA primary metagenome ERZ653684 (study PRJEB26926, sample SAMN06165264) | human gut metagenome | biome: ENVO:00009003; feature: ENVO:2100002; material: ENVO:00002003... | reverse complement strand
CGTCGGCAGCGTCAGATGTGTATAAGAGACAGCCGTTATAGCCTGCTGTTTGAGCGTTTCCTGAACCCGGAACGAGTTTCCATGCCGGATATCGATATCGACTTCTGTTATGAACGCAGACAGGAGGTCATCGATTATGTCGGACGCAAATATGGAAAAGAAAAGGTTGTGCAGATTGTCACATTCGGTACGCTGGCGGCAAAGGGTGTCATCCGCGACGTCGGGCGTGTCATGGATCTGCCGTATTCCTTTGTGGATTCGATTGCAAAAATGATCCCGAACGAGCTGAACATGACGATTGATAAGGCACTGTCAATGAACGCAGAGCTGCGCAAGCTTTTCGAGAGCGATGAACAGGTGCACGTGCTGATTGATATGAGTAAACGGCTGGAGGGATTGCCGCGCCACACCTCGATGCACGCAGCAGGGGTTGTGATCTGCCCGGAGGCGGCAGATCATTTTGTACCGCTTTCACGGGGGTCGGATGGTTCGATCACAACGCAGTTTACGATGACGACGCTGGAAGAGCTCGGACTGTTAAAAATGGACTTTCTGGGGCTTCGAACCCTGACAGTAATCGACCACGCGGTCAAGATGATTGAGCATGACACCGGTGTGAAGCTCGATATGGAGCATCTGGATTATAACGATAAAAAAGTGCTGGATTCGCTCTGCACCGGCAGGACGGACGGCGTGTTCCAGCTGGAAAGCGGCGGGATGAAAAGCTTCATGAAGGAGCTAAAGCCCCAGAACCTGGAGGATATCATCGCGGGTATTTCCCTGTACCGTCCCGGGCCGATGGACTTTATTCCAAAATATATTAAAGGAAAAAACAATCATGACGAAATCACCTATTCCTGTCCGGAGCTGGAACCGATCCTGTCTCCGACCTACGGCTGTATCGTGTATCAGGAGCAGGTTATGCAGATTGTGCGCGACCTCGGCGGCTACACGATGGGACGAAGCGACCTGGTTCGCCGTGCGATGAGCAAGAAAAAGCAGTCTGTCATGGAAAAAGAACGGGCGAATTTCGTTTACGGCAATCCCGAAGAGGGCGTGCCCGGCTGTGTGGCCCGGGGCATTCCGGAAAAGGTCGGTCTGGAAATTTACGCGGAAATGATGGATTTTGCAAAATACGCGTTCAACAAGTCCCACGCCGCATGCTACGCGGTTGTCGCTTACCAGACGGCTTACCTGAAATATTATTATCCGGTGGAATTTATGGCGTCCCTGATGACTTCTGTAATCGATAACCCCGGAAAAGTGGCGGAATACATTCTGGTCTGCCGCCAGATGGGAATCGCGATTCTGCCGCCGGATATCAACGAGGGAGAGCCGGGATTTTCGGTATCGGGAAAATCAATCCGGTACGGACTGACTGCGATCAAGGGTGTAGGACATCCGGTTGCGGACGCGGTGATCGCAGAGCGGAAGCAGCGGGGCGTGTTCAAAAACCTGCAGGATTTTCTATCCAGAATGTCCGATACGGAAGTCAATAAGCGCAACGTGGAAAACTTCATCAAAGCGGGTGCATTCGACAGCCTTGAGGGAACACGCAAGCAGTTTATGAGCGTATTTGTGCAGCTGATAGATCAGAATCAGCAGAATCGGAAAAATAATATGGCGGGACAGCTTTCTTTATTCGATCTGGTGGACGAGTCGGAAAAGAAAAACTATGAAATCCGCTTTCCGGATGTCGGGGAATATTCGAAGGAAATTCTTCTGACCTTTGAAAAAGAAGTCCTCGGTGTGTATGTCAGCGGGCATCCGCTGCAGGAATACGAGCAGCTCTGGCGCAGGAATATTTCCAATACGACGGCAGATTTTATGCTGGATGAGGAGACAAACAGCGTCCATATTCAGGACGGAGCAAAGGCGGTCATCGGCGGAATTATCGAGGAAAAGAAGATCAAATATACCAAAAACGATAAGGTGATGGCGTTTTTACAGGTGGAGGATCTGGTTGGAACGATTGAAGTTATCGTTTTCCCGAAAACCTATGAGCAGTACGGCAGCAAGCTGATGGAGGATGAAAAGGTTCTCCTGCGGGGGCGCGTTTCCGCAGAGGAGGACAAAGACGCGAAGCTGATCTGTGAATCCGTGCAGACGTTTGACGAAATCCCCAAAAAGCTCTGGATTAAGTTTCCGACGATGGAAGCTTATCAGCAGCAGGAAAAAAAGCTGCTTTCGGCAATCGCAGCTTCCGACGGCAAGGATACCGTGGTGATTTATGTGGAAAATCCGCGCGCGATGAAGCAGCTTGGGGCGAATCAGACCGTTCATGGGGACGAGGCGCTTTTAAAGCAGCTGGAAGAGTTGTTTGGAGAAGAAAACGTAAAGCTGATGTAAGTTTCACAAAACCATTGAAAAGAAAGCCCGTTTCGATTAAAATAAAAAATGGTTTTACGGATTTTGAAATCTTAAGATTGAAGTCCAGCCCGCAGCGGCAGACAGGAGGAACAATGGCAGCTAAGATAAAGACAATTGGAGTTCTTACAAGCGGCGGAGATGCGCCGGGTATGAATGCGGCAATCCGTGCGGTTGTTCGGAAAGCGATTTGCAACGGCGTCAAAGTAAAAGGCATTAAAAAAGGCTATCAGGGCCTGTTAAATGAAGAAATCATAGATATGGATGCCCGCAGCGTTTCGGATACCATCCAGAAGGGCGGTACGATTCTGGGAACCGCACGTTGTCTGGAATTTAAGACCGAAGCCGGACAGAAAAAGGGCGCGGAGATCTGCCGCAGACACGGCATCGACGGTCTGGTTGTTATTGGCGGCGACGGCTCTTACAGAGGTGCGCAGGCGATGTCCAGACTTGGGATCAATACGATCGGTCTGCCGGGCACGATCGATCTGGATATTGCATGTACCGAATATACGATCGGTTTCGATACGGCAGTCAATACCGCGATGCAGGCAATCGATAAGGTAAGGGATACTTCATCTTCACATGAACGCTGCAGTATTATCGAAGTAATGGGCAGAAATGCCGGTTATATCGCACTGTGGTGCGGCGTCGGCACCGGCGCGGAGGATATCCTTCTTCCTGAAAAGTACGACTATGACGAGCAGCAGCTGATTAACAATATTATCAACAACCGGAAAAAGGGCAAAACCCACCATCTGATCATCAATGCAGAAGGTATCGGTCATTCTACTTCCATGGCGAAGAGAATTGAAGCAGCAACGGGTGTGGAAACCAGAGCAACCATCCTGGGGTACATGCAGCGAGGCGGCAGCCCGACCTGTCTGGATCGTTATTATGCTTCTATCATGGGCGCTTATGCGGCAGACATCCTCTGCGCAGGCAGCTCGAACCGTGTTGTGGCTTACAAACACGGTGAATTTGTAGACTATGATATCGAGGAAGCACTTGCGATGCAGAAAGAGATTCCCGAATATCATTATCAGGTCAGCAAAGCGCTGGCCACCTGACGATACAGGACGCAAAGGGGCGGCTGCACACGAAACGTGTGTGGCCGTTGTGCGTTTTCATAAAGATCAACGGAGGAACCTGCATGATTACTGCAGCATCCAACAGCCGGATCAAAAGGCTGGTACAATTGAATCAAAAGTCGAAGCTGCGCAGAACGGAGGACGTTTTTCTGGCAGAGGGTGTGAAGATGTTTCTGGAAGCACCGAGAGAGCAGCTGCAGGAGGTCTATGTTTCGGAATCCTTTCTGGAAAAGTGCAGCTGCAGGGAGCATCTGGAAGAGGTTGGCTACGAAGTTGTTTCCGACAGCGTTTTTTCTAAAATATCGGATACCTGCACGCCACAGGGCGTTTTATGCGTGCTGAAACAGTTTCACTATAATATAGAAGAAATGCTGCGGGACAAAGCACCGCTGTTTCTGCTTCTGGAAAATATACAGGACCCCGGCAACCTCGGTACGATGCTGCGAACCGGTGAGGGCGCAGGCGTTTCCGGGATTATCATGAGCCGGGATACAGTCGATTTGTACAATCCGAAGGTTATCCGTTCAACGATGGGCAGCATCTACCGCGTTCCGTTTTATTATGCGGACGATTTTGCGGCGGCGGTTCATCAGGTGCAGCAGGCGGGTGTCAGCGTATACGCGGCGCATCTACGCGGGAAAAATTCCTATGCCTGTCAGGATTACACAAAGGGGACAGCATTTCTGATCGGTAACGAGGGCAATGGCCTGCGGGAAGAGACTGCAGAGCTTGCGGATTGTTATATCCGGATTCCGATGGAGGGCAAAGTGGAGTCGTTAAATGCAGCGGTGGCGTCTTCGATTCTGATGTATGAAGCGCATCGGCAGAGGGCGACGATTGAAAAATAACATTTTTCGAGCTCGGGATTTGTGTATGCGCGCACTTGACACAAACTCGACATGCGCAAAAAGCGTGCGCAGAAATGAGAGGAAAAAATGATAAGAGAAAAATATGAATCTCTGGCAGTGCATGATCTGAAGGAGATTGCAAAAGCAAGGGGGATAAAAGGACTTTCTACAATGAAAAAGGCGGAAGTCATTGATGCGATGCTGAGGTTGGATGCCCAGGAGAATGCAGAAATCAAAACAGAACGCAGCGTCCCGGAGAACCGCCCGGCAGAGCGTAAGGATACCCCGGAAAAGAGCGCAGCAGAGCGCAAGGATGCTCCGAAGAGGGACGCGGCAGAGCGCAAGGATGCCCCGGAGAAGGACGCGGCAGAGCGGGAGGATGCTCTAAAGAGGGACGCAGCAGAGCGCAAGGATGCGCCGAAGAGGGGCGCGGCAGAGCGCAAGGATGCCCCGGAAAAGAGCGCAGCAGAGCGGGAGGATGCTCCGAAGAGGGATGCGGCAGAGCGCAAGGATACCCCGGAGAAGGGCGCAGTGGAAAAGCAGGATCCTCATGACGGTGGGACAGAACCGGAGAGCAAAGCAGGGGATCGGGAGGAAAGACGGCAGCAGAGAACAGGAAAGCGCTTCATCAGCAATGGTTCTTATCATAATGGACGGACAGGAAGCCGCGACAACAATGGTGCGCGGGAAAATACTGCAGCTGCAGTGCCCCGTACTGCTGCGCCTGTGGCAGAAGAGGCACAGAACCGTGTGAGCGCGCCTGCACCTCGTTATAATGAGCGCTACAACAGTCCGTATAATCGCGGAACTGCACCGATCCAGAGTCCAGAGGACGACAAGTTCCCGACAGAGCTGGACAGCGGCATTACGGTAAAGGGTATCCTGGAGGTCATGGCTGAGGGCTATGGCTTTATCCGCTCGGATAATTATATGCCGGGAGATAATGATATTTACGTGGCACCCAGCCAGATTCGTCGGTTCAATTTGCGGACAGGCGATATTTTAGAGGGAAATACCAGAGTGCGGACACAGAATGAAAAATTCTCTGCCCTGCTTTATGTCAAGACGATCAATGGTTATACCACAGAGGAAGCATCCAGACGAAGCAACTTTGAAGATATGACGCCGATCTTTCCGAACAGCAGACTGAAAATGGAACGCTTCGGCTGCCCGGTGGCGATGCGGGTCATGGATTTGTTAAGCCCCATCGGTAAAGGACAGAGAGGTATGATTGTGTCCCCGCCGAAGGCTGGTAAGACAACCCTATTAAAAGAAGTGGCCATGTCGGTAAAGAAAAATTATCCGAACCTGCATCTGATCATTCTCCTGATCGATGAACGTCCGGAGGAGGTAACGGACATGAAGGAGACGGTGGCAGGGCCGAATGTTGAAGTGATCTATTCCACGTTTGATGAATTACCGGAACATCATAAACGAGTTTCCGAAATGGTTATTGAGCGTGCAAAGCGTCTGGTCGAGCATAAACAAGACGTTATGATCCTGTTAGACAGTATTACCCGCCTGACCCGTGCCTACAACCTGGTGGTTCCGCCCAGCGGACGTACCCTGTCCGGTGGTATTGACCCGGCGGCATTGCATATGCCGAAGCGCTTTTTTGGTGCAGCCCGCAATATGCGCGAGGGCGGAAGCCTGACGATTCTGGCCACTGCACTGGTGGACACCGGATCCAGGATGGACGATGTCATTTACGAGGAATTTAAAGGAACCGGTAATATGGAGCTTGTGCTGGATCGAAAGCTGTCTGAACGCAGAATTTTCCCTGCCATCGACATCCCCAAAACCAGCACGAGAAGAGAAGATCTGCTGCTGAGTGCAGAGGAGATGGAAGCAATCAACGTGGTGCGCCGCGCGTTGAATGGTATGAAATCCGATGAAGCTGTGGATAAGGTGCTGGATCTGTTTGCAAAGACGAAAACCAATATAGAGTTTGTGCAGACGGTGAGAAAGATGAGATACCTGTAAAAATACAGCGCATGCAATAAAAGTTACAGTTCACACGCGCCATTCGCAATACAATAGAATGCTCGCTCTGCGAACATTCTATTGTCATGAACCGCGTCTTCGACGCTCTCCGCTGCTTCGCAGCTCATTTTTTATCCGTTCATTGAAAAATCAGCACCGAATGTTCTTCTTTTTCAAGGAAATCAAAAAAATACTTGCATAGGGCAAAAGTTTATGCTATATATAGTTGCATAAAATATACAACGAAAGGAAAGCGAACGATGAAGCTGCAGGAAACACTGGAACATCTGAATTTTTCAAGGCTGGAAGCACAGATTTATATGGCATTGATCGGTTCTGAGCCCATGTCTGCCTATCAGCTGGCAAAAAAAATCGCAATTGCACGCCCTTCTATTTACAATGCGCTGGAGCACATGCTGGATAAGGGGATGGTGGAGCTGGTTCCGGATCAGACAGCACTGTATGCCGCCCAGGAGCCGGAGGTGCTTTTGGGGCGGATGCAGGCGGAAATGACAGCAAACCTTTCTCTCGCCAGGCAACAGCTGAAAGAATATGAGACGGCGAAGCAGCCGGAGGTGCATTTCGTATTCCGGGGCTTTGAAACGGCGATGGCAAGGGCAGGGAAGCTTCTGGAGGATGCCCGGGAGGAGGTTTATCTGAATGCGGATTTTGATCTTTCCCGTTTTGCAGAGACCTTCCATCGGCTAAAGAAAAAAGGCGTGCGGATCGTTGCGTTTTCCTTTTATGATCTTGGACTGAACCGGGAGGATGTGGAGTTTTATACCCACGGAGGAATGCTGACAGCACATCAGCCCTCCCGTCTGATGCTTGTGACAGACAGGCAGATGACACTGACAGCGGACTGCGGTGCATTTGCCAACTGGAGCGGTACGGTCAGCAACAATGGGCTGATGGTGAAAATTTTGTCGGAGCATATTCAACACGACATCACCTTACTGCAGCTGCAGGAAAAGTATGGACTGGAAATGTATTGAAATGAGATCGGCTGCAGTTTAAAAGGATGCAGCCTGGAAAAAGGAGGTCTGAACATGATTCATTTAGAAGCGGTTTATCATAGAGCGTCACAGCAGTTTTGCTATGCATTGAATGAGGAAATTTTGATGGTAGGGCTGCAGACCGGAGAAGAAGTGGAACAGGTTTGGATTCATTATGGCGACCCGTTTTCTACTGGTATTCTGGGCGGAAACGAGGCTTGGGAAGGCAGTCGGGAGGAGATCGTGACAAAAATGCGTCTGCCCCAGCACCTCTGGTGGGAAATTCCCGTGCAGCCTCCCTATAAACGGTGCCGGTATTTCTTTGAGCTGCAGGCAGGAGCAGAACGGGTCTTTTATTTTGAGGATGGCTTTCATTCGCCAGAGGATATGAAAAACGGACAGCTGGGACAGTGCTTTACGTTTCCGTGGATGAATTCGGTGGATATCAACGTGACGCCAAAGTGGGTGCGGGAGACGGTCTGGTATCAGATTTTTCCGGAGCGCTTTTGCAACGGCAACAAAGAAAATGATCCGGACTGGGTAAAGCCCTGGGGATACCATACCGTAAGTAATCTCGATTTTTACGGCGGCGATCTGGATGGAATTCGTCAGAAGCTTCCTTATTTACAGGAGCTTGGTATTACCGGACTGTATCTGACGCCGGTGTTTGAATCTCCCTCAAGTCATAAATATGATACGACAGATTACCGGAAGATCGATCCGGGCTTCGGAGATGAAAAGACTATGAAGCTGCTCGTTAAGGAGGCCCATGACAGAGGCATTCGCGTGATGTTGGACGGTGTATTCAACCATTGCGGCAGTAACTTTTTACCGTGGCGGGATGTGATGGAAAAGGGGCCCAAGTCCCCCTATTACGACTGGTTTATGATCAATCGCTGGCCCTGCCGGGAGCAGGAGGGCAGCACCCGGGATGGACGCTATTATTCCTTTGCCTTTGCGGAGCGGATGCCAAAGCTCAATACGAGTGAAAAAAAGGTGCGGGACTATTTTTTGGATACCGTTCGTTATTGGATTGAGACATTTGACATTGATGGACTTCGGTTAGATGTTGCAAACGAAATTTCCCATCTGTTCTGCCGTGAGCTGCGGCAGATGACAAAGCAGTTAAAACCGGATTTTTATCTGCTGGGGGAAATCTGGCATGACGCAATGCCGTGGCTTGGCGGGGACGAATTCGACGCCGTTATGAACTATCCCTTTGCTGCAGCCATCCGGGAGTTTTGGTATCAGCCGGAAAAGACGAAATCGGATTTGGAAGAGGCGATTCATGAAAATCTGGTGCGTTATATGCGTCAGACGACAGAGGTTTTGTTTAACCTTCTGGATTCCCATGATACAGATCGGCTGATCCATCAGACAGGTGGAAATCAGGATCTCTTTTTCCAGCAGCTTGCAATGCTCTTTACAATGCCTGGAAGTCCCTGTATCTATTATGGAACGGAAATCGCGATAGAGGGCGGCACTGACCCGGATTGCAGACGCTGTATGCCATGGGATCAGATCGAACAGGGAAACTATGCAGAGATTACGGAGCAGATAAAGCAGCTGATAGCCCTTCGAAAAGAGCCTGCGGCCCGCAGCATGGAAATCACATTTGAAAATAATAACAGCTCTGACCGGGTGGTGGAATATGTCAAAACCGGGGCAGAGGGCAGCAGGCTCCGGGTTGTGTTGAACGCATCCGGAAAAGAGACCGATATGGAGACAGAGGGCAGCGTGCTGTTTGCAAGAGGTTATGAGAATGGGGTGCTGCGCGCAGGCGGCGCATTGGTGGAACGGCTGTAAAACAAGGATTTCTGGTCAAACCGCAGCGAAAGAGGACAAAAAATTTCACCAAAACTTTACCGGCATGTATATTGACAGAAGACTTTGCATATGATAACCTTACTGCTAAACAAAATTCCCTGTGAGGGAGTAGCGAGCGCAGCAAGTGCAGCTGCCGGAATGAAACAGAGCCGGCGGATCGCCTTTGCATCAGCGTAACAAGTCAACAACCCCGATCCTATGCCGATCTGGCTTGTTTTAAATTGCGAGACTCAGATACTGTTTTCTTTTTGAAAAGCAGTATTTGGGTCTTTTGTGATTTAAGACAATAGAGCGATCACGAAGTGAGAGATCTATTGTACGAAAAACACCATCGGGAGGAAAAAGAATGAAGTATTATTGTGAAGACTCACAACAGGTACTGCAGGAGCTGAACAGCCAAAAAAGCGGCCTGACGGAAAAAGAAGCGGCAGAGCGGCTTTTGCAGAACGGAGCAAATGAGTTAAAAGCGGCGAAGGGAAAATCCCTGCTGCGCCGGTTTGCGGAACAGGTGGCAGATCCGATGATCGTGATCCTGCTGGCGGCAGCGGCCATCAGCGGTGTGCTTGCAGTCCTGGAAAATGACAGCTTCGCGGATGTCATCATTATCCTGGCAGTGGTCCTGATCAATGCCGTGCTGGGTGTGTATCAGGAAAGCAAGGCGGAAAAGGCGATCGAAGCGCTGCAGGACATGGCAGCGGCCACCTCAAAGGTTGTGCGGGACGGGAAAATGTCCTCGATTTTGAGCAAAGACCTTGTGGTGGGGGATATCATCTGTCTGGAAGCAGGGGATGCGGTTCCGGCGGATGCAAGGATTCTGGAAAGCGCAAGCCTGAAAGCAGAGGAAGCTGCACTGACAGGAGAATCCGTGCCGGTTACGAAGCTGATCGATCAGATCTTTTTGGCAGACGGGGAACGGGATGTGCCCCTGGGCGACCGTAAAAATATGGTCTATATGGGAAGCACGATCGTATATGGACGTGCTGTGGCAGTCGTAACGGCCACCGGTATGGATACGGAAATGGGAAAAATTGCGGATGCGCTGTCTCAGGCACAGGAAGGACAGACACCGCTGCAGAGAAAACTGACACAGCTTTCGAAGGTGTTGACAAAGCTGGTGATCGGAATCTGCGTACTGGTTTTTGCGATTCAGATGATCCGGGCAGGCAGCCTGAATTTTGAGGTTGCGCTGAACTCCTTTATGATTGCGGTTTCCCTTGCAGTGGCGGCGATCCCGGAAGGACTTGCGGCAGTTGTGACAGTCGTACTTTCCATCGGTGTAACGAACATGTCAAAACGAAACGCGATTATCCGCCGGCTGACTGCAGTGGAAACCCTTGGCTGTGCCCAGGTGATCTGCTCGGATAAGACCGGAACGCTGACGCAGAACCAGATGACAGTTGTAGATTCCTTCGGAGCAGAAGAGAAGGAGCTTTCGGCAGCAATGGCACTGTGCAGTGATGCAGAGCTGGATGCAGACGGCAGTGTGACAGGAGAACCGACGGAGGCTGCCCTGGTTGTCTGGGCGAACCGGATCGGGCAGGATAAGAATCTTTTAAAACAGAGTATGCCCCGTGTGCTGGAGGCTCCCTTTGATTCCGGACGAAAAATGATGTCCACGGTCCATAAACGCAAGGACGATTATATTCAGTTTACAAAAGGGGCGCCGGATGTGGTTCTCACCCGTTGTGGGTTTTATCTGGAGGATGGACAGCTTCTGCCCATGACAGAAGAATATCGGAAAAAGGTTTTGCAGGCAAATAAGTCCATGGCAGATCGGGCACTGCGTGTGCTGGCATGCGGACAGAGAGTCTGGACGAAAAAACCGGAAAGCGAGGATGCGGATCTGCTGGAGCAGGAGCTTTGCTTTTTGGGACTGTGCGGTATGATCGATCCGGTGCGTCCGGAGGTAAAGGCAGCAATTGACGAATGTCGGGAAGCGGGTATCCGACCGGTTATGATCACGGGCGACCATGTGGATACGGCAGCAGCGATTGCAAAAGAGCTTGGTATTTTGCAGGATGGCAGCCTGGCAGTGACCGGAGCAGAGCTGGAAAAAATGGACGATGCAGAATTTGCAGAGAAGTTCCGGAACATCAGCGTTTATGCCCGCGTACAGCCAGAGCACAAGACCCGTATTGTAAACGCCTGGAGAAATGCCGGCTATGTGACGGCAATGACCGGTGACGGCGTTAACGACGCGCCCTCCATCAAGGCTGCGGACATCGGCATCGGAATGGGCATCACAGGAACGGACGTTACCAAAAATGTGGCAGATATGGTGCTGGCGGACGATAATTTTGCAACGATTGTCGGCGCGGTGGAAGAGGGCCGCAGAATCTATGACAACATCCGGAAGGCAATCCAGTTTCTGTTAGGCTCCAATATGAGTGAAGTGCTGAGTATTTTCTTTGCGACACTTCTGGGCTTTACGATTCTGCAGCCGGTGCATCTTCTGTGGATCAATCTTGTAACGGACTGCTTCCCGGCGCTGGCACTTGGTACGGAAAAGGCAGAGCCGAACATTATGAAGCGCAAACCCAGAGATGCGAAGGCCGGGATTTTTGCAGATGGAATGGGCTTTGATATTGCTTATCAGGGACTTTTGGTAACAGCACTTGTCATGGTTTCTTATTTTATCGGACATTTCATGGAAACCGGAGAGTGGACCATCACAAACAGCGCCCATGGCACTACGATGGCGTTTGTCACAATGTCAATGGCGGAAATTTTCCACAGCATGAATATGCGTTCCCAGAGAGGAAGTATTTTCAAGCTTGGCTCGAAAAACTGGCTTCTGCTTGGAGCGGCAGTGGTTTCGCTGCTTGCAACCACTGCAGTGTGTGAGATCCCGCTGCTTGCCGGGGCATTCGGCTTTACGAGTGTGGAGCCTGCAGAGTATCTCGTTGCACTACTTTTGAGTGTGCTGGTAGTTCCCATCGTGGAGCTTGTAAAGTGGATCCAGCGGCGCAGTGCGAAACACGAGGACTGATCGGCGCAGGTTGAACCACAGAACTGTAACCTGTTTAGAGTCAACAGATGCGAATATACGCAACTGTTGACTCTGTGCTTTTTACGGGATATAATTGGAAAGAGCTGCAGCTGTTGAAACCAATAGACTGCAGGTTTATCAGGATGCGGCAGGCTGCAGACAGCACTGTAGTATCCCAAGAGAAGCGAGAGGGACAGGCATATGAGCAAAAAGATTATTTTAACGGGGGATCGCCCCACAGGACGTCTTCATGTGGGCCATTATGTAGGCTCTTTGAAGGAGCGTGTAAGACTGCAGAATTCCGGTCAGTTTGACGAGATTTATATTATGATTGCGGATGCACAGGCGTTGACAGACAATGCAGAGCATCCGGAAAAGGTACGTCAGAACATTTTACAGGTAGCGCTGGATTATCTGGCATGCGGCCTTGATCCGGAAAAGGCAACGATTTTCATTCAGTCGATGGTTCCGGAGCTGACAGAGCTGACCTTTTACTATATGAATCTGGTAACGGTTTCCAGAGTACAGAGAAACCCTACCGTTAAAGCAGAAATCCAGATGCGTAATTTCGAAGCAAGCATTCCGGTTGGATTTTTCTGCTATCCCATCAGCCAGGCTGCAGACATCACTGCATTCCGTGCAACCGCGGTTCCGGTTGGCGAAGACCAGCTGCCGATGCTGGAACAGTGTAAGGAAATCGTACATAAGTTCAACAGCGTTTACGGGGACACCCTGACAGAGCCCGAGATCATCCTGCCCTCCAATAAGGCATGCCTAAGACTGCCCGGTATCGACGGCAAGGCGAAGATGAGCAAATCCCTTGGCAACTGTATCTATCTGTCTGACACAGAAGCAGATGTGAAGAAAAAGGTTATGAGCATGTTCACAGATCCGAATCATTTGCGTGTGGAGGATCCCGGAAATGTAGACGGAAACCCTGTATTTATCTATCTGGATGCGTTCTGCAGACCGGAGCATTTTCTGTCTCTTATACACATCTCCGAGCCCACGAGACTACGCTGCATCTC
>ENA-OZHH01001153-OZHH01001153.1-human-gut-metagenome-genome-assembly--contig:-NODE-1153-length-13288-cov-7.467014_pt1 | contig 13288 bp, 10 predicted proteins | sample MGYA00244045_ERZ653684 | MGnify/ENA primary metagenome ERZ653684 (study PRJEB26926, sample SAMN06165264) | human gut metagenome | biome: ENVO:00009003; feature: ENVO:2100002; material: ENVO:00002003... | reverse complement strand
ACGAGATGCAGCGTAGTCTCGTGGGCTCGGAGATGTGTATAAGAGACAGCAAATAGACAAGATAGAAAAAGAGATTCTGGATATTTACGAAAAGGCACTGGACGAGGTTTTGCCCGTTGCCTTCTCCATCGTAAAAGAGACGGCCAGACGTTTCTCCGAAAATGAGGAGATCGTAGTGACCGCTACGGAGTTCGACCGCCATCTCGCCGCTACCAAAGACTTTGTACGCATCGAAGGCGACAAAGCCATTTACCAGAACCACTGGGTGGCCGGCGGCAACGACACGCTATGGAACATGGTGCACTACGATGTGCAGCTGTTTGGCGGTGTGGTATTGCACAAAGGCAAGATTGCCGAAATGGCAACCGGTGAAGGTAAGACATTGGTTGCCACCCTGCCGGTATTCCTCAACGCACTGACCGGAAACGGCGTACATGTGGTAACCGTCAACGACTATCTGGCAAAACGTGACTCCGAATGGATGGGCCCGCTCTATATGTTCCATGGTTTGAGCGTGGACTGCATCGACAGGCATCAACCCAACTCCGACGCACGCCGCCAAGCCTATCTTGCGGACATCACTTTCGGTACGAACAATGAATTTGGTTTCGACTACCTGCGCGACAATATGGCTATCAGCCCGAAAGACCTCGTACAGCGCCAGCACAATTACGCAATCGTCGATGAGGTGGACTCTGTATTGATTGACGATGCCCGTACCCCGCTGATTATCTCCGGCCCGGTTCCCAAAGGCGACGACCAGCTCTTCGAGCAGCTCCGCCCGCAAGTGGAACGTCTGGTGGAAGCGCAGAAGAAACTGGCCACGCAATACCTTGCCGACGCCAAGCGCCTGATAGCATCGAACGACAAGAAAGAACAGGAAGAAGGTTTCCTTGCCCTCTACCGCAGCCACAAGTGCTTGCCGAAGAACAAGGCATTGATTAAGTTCCTCAGCGAGCAGGGCATCAAAGCCGGTATGCTCAAGACCGAGGAGATCTACATGGAACAGAACAACAAACGCATGCACGAGGTCACCGACCCGCTGTATTTCGTGATTGATGAAAAACTGAACAGCGTAGACCTGACCGACAAAGGCGTAGACCTGATCAGCGGTAACTCCGAAGACCCCACATTCTTCGTACTCCCCGACATCACCGCCCAACTCTCCGAACTGGAGAACGAAAAGGAACTGACGGACGAAGAACGCCTTGCCAAGAAAGATGCCCTGATGACGAACTTCGCCATCAAGAGCGAGCGTGTACACACCATCAACCAGTTGCTGAAGGCCTACACCATGTTCGAGAAAGACGACGAATATGTGGTAATCGACGGACAGGTGAAGATTGTAGACGAGCAGACGGGACGTATCATGGAAGGCCGCCGCTATTCCGACGGTCTGCACCAGGCTATTGAAGCCAAAGAAGGCGTGAAAGTGGAAGCCGCCACACAGACTTTTGCAACAATTACTTTGCAGAACTACTTCCGTATGTATCACAAGCTGTCCGGTATGACCGGTACTGCCGAAACGGAAGCTGGTGAACTTTGGGACATCTACAAGCTGGACGTAGTCGTTATCCCGACAAACCGCCCCATTGCCCGCAATGACATGAATGACCGCGTTTACAAGACCAAACGCGAAAAGTATAAAGCCGTCATCGAAGAAATCGAGAAAATGGTAGAAGCCGGCCGCCCTGTGCTGGTAGGTACCACCTCCGTAGAGATCTCCGAAATGCTGAGCAAGATGCTGACCATGCGTAAGATTGAGCACAACGTTTTGAACGCAAAGCTGCACCAGAAGGAAGCCGACATCGTGGCCAAAGCCGGTTTGAGCTGCGCCGTAACCATTGCCACCAATATGGCAGGTCGTGGTACGGACATCAAGCTGAGCCCGGAAGTGAAAGCTGCGGGCGGTCTTGCCATTATCGGTACGGAACGCCACGAATCGCGTCGCGTAGACCGCCAGTTGCGTGGTCGTGCCGGACGTCAGGGCGACCCCGGTTCATCCGTATTCTTCGTATCTCTGGAAGACGACCTGATGCGTCTGTTCTCCTCCGACCGTATCGCCGGCGTAATGGACAGGCTCGGCTTCAAGGAAGGTGAGATGATTGAGCACAGCATGATCTCCAAATCCATCGAACGCGCACAGAAGAAAGTGGAAGAAAACAACTTCGGTATCCGTAAACGTTTGTTGGAATATGACGACGTGATGAACAAGCAGCGTACCGTAGTCTACACCAAACGCCGCCACGCTTTAATGGGCGAACGTATCGGCATGGATATTGTGAACATGATTTGGGACCGTTGCGCCAATGCCATCGAGGCTCCTACTTATGAAGACTGCAAAATGGACCTGCTCCAGACCCTTGCCATGGAAACTCCGTTCACTGAAGAGGAATTCCGCAACGAGAAAAAAGAGAAACTTGCCGACAAGGCCTTCGACGCCGCTATGGAACTCTTCAAGCGCAAGACCGAACGTATGGCGCAAATCGCTTATCCGGTCATCAAGCAGGTCTACGAAAATCAGGGACATATGTACGAAAACATTCTGATACCTATCACCGACGGCAAGCGCATGTATAACATCTCCTGCAACCTGAAAGCGGCCTATGAAAGCGAATGTAAGGAAGTGGTGAAATCATTTGAGAAGTCGATCCTGCTGCACGTCATCGACGAGGCATGGAAAGAAAACCTGCGCGAGCTGGACGATCTGAAACATTCCGTACAGAATGCCAGCTACGAACAGAAAGACCCGCTGCTGATTTACAAGCTGGAGTCTGTGAACCTGTTCGACACAATGGTAGACAAGATAAACAACCAGACAGTCTCCATCCTGATGCGCGGACAAATCCCGGTACAGGAACCGCAGGAGGTTCGTCAGGCCGCCCCCGAACAACGTCAGGACCTCAGCAAGTATCGCGAACAAAAGCAAGACCTGAGCGATCCCAACCAACAGGCTGCCGCCCAGCATGACACACGCGAACAGCAGAAACGTGAACCTATCCGCGCAGAAAAGACAGTGGGACGCAACGATCCCTGTCCTTGCGGAAGCGGCAAGAAGTATAAGAATTGCCATGGGAAAAATGCGTAAATAGCGGAATAGTGATTAGCGGTTCACTAATCACTTCACTAATCACTAACAAAAGCCTCGAACGGTTAAAAACTGTTCGGGGCTTTTATTTATTCAAGTAAAAGATTACTTTTGTTTTCAGAACAAAGAATAAAGGCTATGGCTAAATACTATCATTATCTGTTATTGTCTTGTTTGCTACTTTTGGCAGGCTGCCAAAGCGTTGAATATCTCGCTATCGACTATATGCTACCGGCGGATGTCAGTTTCCCGCCAAGCCTGAAGCGGGTGGGCGTCGTCAACAACATGCCCGAAGTTCCGGAAAACAAACCTATCCTCGCCAAAGAGAAGAAGAAAGACGACTTTGAAATAGCCCGGAAGGTGGACTATTACAACGGCAATGCCACCATTGCCACCGAAACACTTGCCGAAGCGCTTGCTGATGAGAACTACTTCAACGAAGTGATAATCTGCGACTCTGCCCTGCGCACCGGCGACATCACTCCGCGAGAGGCAATGCTATCACAGGAAGAAGTGAACCGGCTGGTGGATAATCTGGACGTAGATTTCCTCATCGCACTGGAAAACGTGCAGATACACACCACCCGCAAAATAAAGTATATGCGCGACTGGGGTGTCTACTACGGAACGGTGGACGCCAAAGTCTATCCCACCGTCAGTGTCTATCTGCCCAATCGCGGCACACCTATGGTGACCGTCAACAGTAAAGACAGCATCTTCTGGGAGGAAGCCGGAAACGGGCCTTTCGTACAGTCCCACCTCATCAGCGAAGAAGACGTGATAAAACAAGCCTCTGAATTTGCCGGAACCATCCCCGTAAAGAAGCTGTTGCCCTATTGGAAAACAGCCGGCCGATACCTCTTCTGCGGCGGTTCGGTGAATATGCGCGATGCCGCCGTATATGTCAGGGAGAAGCAATGGGAAACCGCCATCGACTTGTGGAAGCAGACCTACGCCACCAAAAAAGGGAAGAAAAAGATGCAGGCTGCCTATAATCTGGCTGTCGGCTACGAGATGCTGGACAGCATCACCACTGCTGTCGGCTGGGCTTTGAAAGCACAAGCCGAAGCACGCATTGTGGACGGCGTAGACAAAAAAGATTTGACTCACCTGACCCAGGCAGACCTCCCCAACTACGTCCTCACAACCCTTTACGTCACCGAATTAAAAGAACGTGAAGAAGGCTTGGCACGCCTAAACATGCAAATGCAACGATTTAATAATGATTTTTAGTCAAATACAGTAAATGTAACTGTTTTTTTTATACCTTTGAACATCCATTTAGTAAAGAAAAGCAATTATGAAACTCAGTCAACCGGCATTATCTCTCCTCGAAGAAACCATTAAACAGGCAATCGGCAAGTACACTTGCGGTTGCGAACAAACAATCGTTACGGATATTCATCTGCAAGCAAACCAAAGTTCGGGCGAATTCTGCATTTTCGATGATGACGACAGGGAGCTTTCCAGCACCGTTATCGAAGAATGGATGACTTATGAAGGCGATGACTTCTATGAGAACATAGAACGCATCCTGAGCAACCTGCTCTGCAATATGAAGAGCAAGGATACCTTTGACAAGCTGACTATCATGAAGCCTTTCTCCTTCGTGCTGGTGGATGATGACAAAGAGACCATAGCCGAACTCCTGCTGCTGGACGACGACACCCTGCTGGTAAACGAAGAATTGTTGAAAGGGCTGGATGAAGAGTTGGACGCTTTTCTGAAAGACTTATTGGAGAAATAGGCAGTCGGAGTTGCCAAAGACCATAATCGGAAAGTAACTATATATTGCCTTACAGTGTGAATCCTTGTTAAACAATAGAGTATATCAAACTATAATCCCCCTATAAACAATTAAAGATTTATAGGGGGATTTGCTGTAAGATAATATAGTCACCTATCGGAAATACCGCTTACGCCTTTTTCAAAGCAGCAATGCTTTCTTTCAATGAGTTGATGATGCTCTCTGCATCCGCCTGTTTCTTGCGTTCCATTTCAATAACGGCAGCCGGAGCATTGTTCACGAACTTCTCGTTGCTCAGCTTCTTCAAGACTCCCTGCAAGAAACCCTCCTTATGTTTCAGTTCGGCTTCCATACGGGCTATTTCGGCTTCCACATCAATCATGTTACCCAAAGGAACGGCATATTCCGTTGTACCCACCATGAAGGCGGCAGCACCGTCGGCTTTCGCCTCAACCACGCTTATGGCAGAGAGGTTGCACATCTTCACGATGACGGCGTCGAAAGCAGCCACCGGATTTTCGCCGACAACCTGCAACTCCAATGCCTCCTTCTGGGCAATGTTCTTCTGCAGACGGATAGAGCGTACATTACTGATGACCTCTTTCACCACCTCGAACTGCTGCACAAAGGCTTCATCAACTTCCGTTGACATGGAAATAGGACTCACCATAAGGCTCTCCCCGTCTTTACGGTCGATGATATGCTGCCACAGTTCCTCGGTGATGAACGGCATGAACGGATGCAGCAGATGCAACAGGTTATCGAAGAAGCCGATAGTCGTTTCGTACACCTTTTTGTTGATGGGCTGACCATAAGCAGGCTTGATCATCTCCAGATACCAGGAAGAGAACTCGTCCCAGAAGAGCTTGTACACTGCCATTAACGCTTCACTCAAACGATACTTGCCAAACAAGTCCGCCACTTCGGCAGCTACGGCATTCTGTTTGGACTCAAACCAGCGCATTGCCAGTCCGGCAGCTTCCGGCATGGGCACTTCGGCACTTACTTCCCAACCCTTGATCAGACGGAAAGCATTCCATATTTTGTTGTTGAAGTTACGTCCCTGTTCACAAAGCGCATCGTCAAAGAGGATGTCATTGCCGGCGGGAGCCGAAAGCATCATACCCATACGCACACCGTCGGCGCCGTAACGGTCTATCAGATCCAGCGGGTCGGGTGAATTGCCGAGCGACTTGGACATCTTGCGTCCCAGTTTGTCGCGTACGATACCGGTGAAGTAAACATTCTTGAACGGCATCTTGCCTTCGTATTCATAGCCCGCCATAATCATGCGCGCCACCCAAAAGAAGATAATGTCCGGCCCGGTCACAAGGTCGCTGGTGGGATAATAATAGTTGATTTCCTCGTTGCCCGGATTCAGAATGCCGTCGAACAGAGAGATGGGCCACAGCCAGGAAGAAAACCATGTGTCGAGGCAGTCCTCGTCCTGACGCAGATCTTCCGCTTTAAGAGCAGGATTTCCCGTCTTCTCCTGTGCCAGCTTCAATGCCTCTTCGGGAGTGGCTGCCACCACATATCCGCCTTCCGGCAGGAAATAGGCAGGAATACGGTGTCCCCACCACAACTGGCGGCTGATGCACCAGTCCTTGATGTTCTCCAGCCAGTTCTTATAGGTATTCTTGTATTTGGCAGGGTAGAATTTCAGGTCATCGTTCATCACCGGAGGCAAAGCCATGTCGGCAAAGTGCTGCATCTTGAGGAACCACTGCATGGAGAGCTTCGGTTCGATTGCCACATTGGTACGCTCGGAGAAGCCGACCTTGTTGGTATAGGCCTCCACCTTTTCCAACAGTCCAGCATGCTGCAAATCCTTTTCTATCTGCTCGCGTACATCGAAACGGTCCATACCGACATAGAGTCCGGCAGCTTCGCTCAATGTTCCGTTGTCATTGAAGATGTCGATGGCAGGCAGGTTGTATTTCTCGCCCAGCATATAGTCATTTACGTCGTGCGCGGGAGTTACTTTCAGACAGCCCGTACCAAACTCTACATCCACATAATCGTCCTGTATAACGGGGATAACCCGGTTCACCAGCGGCACAATCACTTTCTTGCCCTTCAACCATTGGTTCTTCGGGTCGGCAGGGTTAATGCACATCGCCGTATCACCCATGATTGTTTCGGGACGCGTAGTAGCCACTACGGCATAACGCCTGCCGGAAGCATCACGATGAACCACCTCACCTTCGGCCCCCGTCTCACCGGACATGTCATCATCGGCAACGTAGTATTTCAGATAATACAATTTGCTATGTTCTTCCTTGTAGATAACCTCTTCATCGCTGAGGGCGGTGAGCGCCTTCGGATCCCAGTTCACCATGCGTACGCCACGATAGATCAGGCCTTTATTGTAGAGGTCTACAAATACTTTGAGCACGCTTTCGCTACGCTTCTCGTCCATGGTAAAAGCAGTACGGTCCCAGTCGCAGGAAGCACCCAGCTTGCGGAGTTGTTTCAGGATGATACCGCCATGTTCGTCCGTCCATTCCCAAGCATGTTTCAGGAATTCATCACGAGTAAGATCCGTTTTCTTGATACCCTGTGCGGCAAGTTTGTTCACAACCTTGGCTTCGGTGGCAATGGAAGCGTGGTCCGTACCCGGAACCCAGCAGGCGTTCTTGCCTTCCATACGTGCGCGACGTACAAGAATATCCTGAATGGTATTATTAAGCATGTGTCCCATGTGGAGCACACCGGTGACGTTAGGGGGCGGAATGACGATGGTGTAAGGCTCACGACCATCGGGTTTAGAACTGAATAATTTGTGGTCCAACCAATACTGGTACCACTTTCCCTCTACGTCAGCGGGATTGTACTTACTTGCTAATTCCATGTTTCTAAAATCTATATTTTGTTATAATGGGCGCAAAATTAATAAATTAATAGCTTTATACGGCAAAAGCAATGAAAAGAATTACATACCTTTGCTTCACAAATGATAATTTTATATGAAGTTATCGGAACAAGCACGCAGTGCCGCACCGGTTTCAACAGATGAAACTGAAAATCCAAAGCATGCGGCAGGCGAAGCACATAAGGGAAAAGTAAGATGAAGCATAACATAGGCATATCAGGAATAAGGGTCAAAAGCAATTCATTACTTTTGGCACTTTTTTTACTGCTTGTATGGTGTGTACAGATAGTGCCCGGCTTGGGAAATGCTTATGCCCAATATGTGTATCCGGCTATTGCCCGGGTACTTTCCTCTTTCTCCCGACTGGTACCATTTGCCATCGGCGACTTGTTCATTGCGCTAAGCATTGCCGGCCTGCTTCTTTACCCTGTCTATGCGCGCCACATCCGCAAGCAGAGGTGGAAGTCCATTCTGCTTGCAGACGCCAAGTATCTTCTATGGGTGTACGTATGGTTCTATCTGGCATGGGGATTGAACTACTCGCAAAAGAATTTCTACGAACGGACACACATCCCCTATATCGCGTACACTCCCGAAAACTTCCAGAAGTTTGTAGACAGCTACATCAAAAATCTGAACGGTTCTTACACAGACATTACATCCATCGACGAAACGTTGGCGTGCCATGAAAGCGTACGGGCATACAATCAAATCAGTGACTCGTTAGGAGTGCATCGCCCTTTTCACCAACCACCCCGCGTAAAGACAATGCTGTTCACCCCCTTGATTTCGATGGTAGGCGTCACCGGCAGCATGGGGCCTTTCTTCTGTGAATTCACCCTGAACGGCGACTTGCTTCCTTCTCAATACCCCGCCACTTACGCACACGAGCTTGCTCACCTGCTGGGCATCACCAGCGAAGCGGAAGCCAACTTCTACGCCTATCAGGTATGTACCCGTTCGCAGGTGAAGGAGATTCGCTTCAGCGGCTATTTCTCCATATTGCCGCATGTGCTGGGCAATGCCCGGAGACTGATGAATGAAGAAGAATATGCACAACTCCTCCAGCGCATACGTCCCGAAATTATCGGACTGGTGCAAACAAACAGCGAATACTGGATGAAGAAATACAACCCCGTAATCGGCAGTATTCAGGACCGGATATACGACTTATACCTGAAAGGCAACAAAATAGAAAGCGGACGGAAAAATTATTCGGAGGTAGTAGGTCTGCTGATTTCGTATGAGGAGTGGAAGAAAAATCGTATCTTTGCACCAGTCATTAACCAACAGTAATCCATGCAACATACAAGAAAAGAACAAATGGAGGCTTTCGGCCGCTTCCTCGATATACTCGACGAACTGCGGGTGAAATGTCCCTGGGACAAGAAGCAGACCAATGAAAGCCTGCGTCCCAACACCATTGAAGAGACTTATGAACTTTGTGACGCCCTGATGCGCGACGACAAGCAGGAAATCTGCAAAGAACTGGGAGACGTATTGCTTCATGTGGCTTTCTACGCCAAAATAGGTTCGGAAACCGGAGATTTTGACATAAAGGATGTATGCGACCGCCTTTGCGAGAAGCTGATTTTCCGTCATCCCCACGTATTCGGCGATGTGAAAGCCGAGACTGCCGGACAAGTTTCCGAGAACTGGGAACAGCTGAAACTCAAGGAAAAAGGTGGCAACAAAACGGTACTAAGCGGTGTGCCCGCCGCCCTACCCTCGCTCATCAAGGCATATCGCATTCAGGACAAAGCCCGCAATGTGGGTTTCGACTGGGAAGAACGCGAACAGGTGTGGGATAAAGTGAAAGAGGAAATACAGGAATTTCAGGACGAGGTGGCCCACATGGACAAGCAGAAAGCGGAAGAGGAATTCGGAGATGTGATGTTCAGCCTCATCAATGCCGCCCGCCTGTACAAAATAAATCCTGATAATGCCTTGGAACACACTAACCAGAAGTTTATCCGCCGCTTCAACTATGTAGAGGCACACAGCATCAAGGAAGGCAAAAACCTGCACGATATGACACTGGAAGAGATGGACAAACTGTGGGAAGAGGCCAAAGCATTGGAGAATAAAAAATAGATCATCCGTTTGGGTCAAACAGATGATCTATCAGCCTTCAACACATCATCCGTTTCGTACAAACGGATGATGTGTTTTTATCTCTTGTCTGGTTGGCGTTTCGGAGCCTTACCTTTGTTGTCATTATGCCGCATCCCTTTCAGCAGCTCCCGGTGAAAACGCATCTCGGCTTTCTGCACCAGATATAGTTTCTTGGCAGACAATATCTTCTTGAACCTAACGAAATAAGTCTTATCCAAACGGTCGGAAGCGATACGTGCATCATACACGCCTTCCATAATCGCATCATATTGGGCTTCAGTGGTCTTTTCGTCTTTTCCCTGACGGATCAAGTTCCACGCCTTATCGTTCTGCTCTTTCTTCTTGTCCTGCAATTCAAAGTAAAGGGGGAAAAACTTAGCCGCCTCTTCCTTGGTCAATCCGGCTTTCTCTGTAATATATGCTTGCTGTTTGGCACGAAACTCTGTGGGAGACAAATGCTGCTGGCATCCGTCCGCAGCCCAAAGCACCGGTGCGAAACCGCACATCATAATTAGTAAAACAATCAGCTTTTTCATTTCTTCTTCAATCGGTTAAAGTTATTACAGCCTCATTCTGCATCAGAATCGGCCAAATAGACGTATAATGAGTAGTCGTCAAGCATAGTGTTGTCCACTGCCATGTCGATGTATTCCATTTCTACCTCGGTTTCATCGGCAGCCATACAGTCTGATGCAGCCGGAGCATGGTTGGAGGAAGCTACGCGGATAATCAATGCCGCACCTACAAACATGGCCGCCATATATACCCAAGGCTTTGCTCTTTCCCACATTGTAACCTCTTTCTTCTCGGAAGCAGGTTTCTCTTTTTCGGGAAGCCGGTTCATAATCTCCGAAGTGAGATTCTCAAAGTATCCTTCGGGAACATGAAAAGCATTTTCCGTCCCAATCTTTTTGAGCATGTAATCTTCTTCTTTCATAAGCTCTTCTCCTCTCTGTTTGGTTAGACTTTTTTTCACGTTAAAGGTTTAATCATCTTCTCCTAATATCTTCTCTATTTTTTTCACCGCATGATGATAGGATGCTTTCAAAGCGCCTACGGAAGTACCGAAGATCTCGGACATCTGCTCGTATTTCATCTCCTGGTAGTACTTCAGGTTGAACACCATGCGTTGCTTTTCGGGCAAGGTGAGCAACGCTTTCTGCAAAGCCATCTGAGCCTTGTCGCCCGAAAAGTAAGGATCACTCTCCAGCCTCTGAAGGGAATCGGCTTCGGGATCGTCCAATGAAACGGTGTTGGCCGCCCGCTGTTTATTCAGAAAAGTGAGGCACTCGTTCAGCGCAATACGATAGAGCCACGTGGAGAGCCTCGCCTCCGCCCGGAAATAATCGATATTGATCCATGCCTTGATAAAGGTGTTCTGAAGCAAGTCGTTAGCATCTTCATGCGAAAGCACCATACGCCGGATTTGCCAGTATAACTGCTCGCTGTATTGCGCCACAATCATCTCAAACCCCTGCTTCTGCGTACTTTCCTCCTGAAGAAGTGCCAGCACTTCACGTTCATTATAAGAAGGATTCATATATTCTATTCACATTTATAGCTTTACACCGACAAAGATAGTAAAAGTTTAATTCACACCGATATGCAAAGCGTTTCTTTGGCAAGCTGTGTATTCGGAAAAAACGGACGCGCCTCTTCCAGCAGCACCTGCTCGTCATCGTAACGGGCTGAAAAATGACCTATCAGCAGCTTCTTCACTTCTGCGTCGCGAGCTATCTGTGCGGCCTGCGAGGCAGTGGTATGAAAAGTCTCTTTAGCACGCGGAGCGGCATCCTCGGCGAAAGTGGCCTCATGGAAAAGCAGATCGACTCCTTTTATCTGTTCCGTTATGGAAGGAAGATAAATCGTATCCGAACAATAGGCATAACGGCGTGGAGCAGCCGAGGGACGGGTGAGACGGGCATTGGGTATCACCTCTCCTTCCGGCGTAACGTAATCCGCACCGTTCTTGATACGGTTCAGCTCGTACACCGGCACTTGATAGAAGTCTATCATGTCGCGCAGGATATGATTGGGGCGCGGCTTCTCGGCAAACAGAAAACCGCAGCAAGGCATGCGATGCCGCAAAGGAATGGTTGTCACCGTAAGCGAACGGTCTTCATAAATCAAGGCGGCTTCTTTCGTCTCGAACGCGTGGAAGAAGATTTTATAGGTCATCTGATGATTGAAGAATGCAAGCATCGGCGTAAGAAGTTCTTCCAAACCTTTGGGAGAGTGTATATGCAGGTCAGCTGTACGCCCCAAGAGATTAAGCGTGGATATCAGTCCCAGTAGCCCGAAACAGTGGTCGCCGTGCAGGTGGGAGATGAAGATACGGTTCAAACGCGAGAATTTGAGGCGTGACTTTCGGAATTGCAACTGTGCGCCTTCTCCACAGTCTATCATAAAAAGTTTGTCACGTAAGTTCACTACCTGCGAAGTAGGAAAATGACGGGTGGTAGGCAATGCCGAACCGGAGCCGAGAATATGTAGTTCGAATTTCTCCATGATGATGCAAAGATAAGGGTATTCATCACAGAATATATAGATTTTACGTTTTTTTGTTGAGATATGGAGTTAATCCCTCCCCTGTACTCCTCCTCCCAAAAAGAAAGGGTACTTGTGTTTGCCACAAGCACCCTTACCTTATTTATATAGAGAAGCAATTACTTCTTTCCGGCTTCCATCTGCTCTTTCAAAGCAGCCAAAGCGTCGATGTCGCCCAAAGTAGTAGAAGCAGCCTGGTTTTGGATTGAAGCAGAAGCTTCTTCTCTCTTACCGGTAGACTTCTTGGCAGCTTTCTTTTCTGCTCTTTCTTCTGCCTTAGCTACATCTTCGAAGATACGGCTGTGAGACAGGATGATGCGCTTAGCGTCCTTATTGAACTCGATAACTTTGAATTCGAGTTTCTCGTCCAACTGAGCTTGTGAGCCGTCTTCCTTAACGAGGTGTTTCGGAGTAGCGAAACCTTCTACACCATAAGGCAGAGCAACTACTGCACCCTTATCCAGCATTTCGATGATAGTACCTTCGTGTACTGAACCTACTGTGAATACAGTTTCGAATACATCCCAGGGGTTTTCTTCGAGTTGCTTGTGACCGAGGCTCAAGCGACGGTTTTCTTTGTCGATCTCCAACACCTGTACATCGATATCCGCACCGATCTGAGTGAATTCGGAAGGATGTTTAACCTTCTTAGTCCAAGACAGGTCAGAGATGTGGATCAAACCGTCAACACCTTCTTCGATTTCTACGAATACACCGAAGTTAGTGAAGTTGCGAACCTTAGCCGTGTGCTTAGAGCCGATAGGATATTTCTCTTCGATAGTTTCCCAAGGATCAGCTTTCAGTTGCTTGATACCGAGAGACATCTTACGTTCTTCGCGGTCCAAAGTCAGAACTACTGCTTCAACTTCGTCACCTACCTTCATGAAGTCTTGTGCAGAACGCAAGTGCTGTGACC
>ENA-OZHH01001142-OZHH01001142.1-human-gut-metagenome-genome-assembly--contig:-NODE-1142-length-13393-cov-18.208502_pt1 | contig 13393 bp, 16 predicted proteins | sample MGYA00244045_ERZ653684 | MGnify/ENA primary metagenome ERZ653684 (study PRJEB26926, sample SAMN06165264) | human gut metagenome | biome: ENVO:00009003; feature: ENVO:2100002; material: ENVO:00002003... | reverse complement strand
CAGCGTAGTCTCGTGGGCTCGGAGATGTGTATAAGAGACAGATGTATCTGTATACCCCGGAGGCTAATATAACTAATGTGGCAGTTGATAAACAATATAGAAGAAAGAATGTTGCAGAGCAACTTGTTGATAACATTATCAAAAAAGGAAAAGAACTGGGTATTACTGATATTACATTGGAAGTAAGGGAAAGTAATGTTGGGGCCATAGCTTTATACGAAAAATTAGGCTTTGAAGAAGCGGGAATACGAAAAAATTTTTATCAAAGACCAACTGAAAATGCTTTGATAATGTGGAAACATAATCTATAAACGGAATTACTTTCCACTATGAATTTATAATGGGAAAATATAAAATGACATTATTATGCATTAGGAGGAAGGTATGCGAGTATATAAGGAACAAAAACTGCAAAAGATGTATTGTAACAACTGTGGAAAGAGCATAGAAATAAAAAATAGCATAATTATTGAGGGAGTATTTACTGTAGATTACAGGTGGGGATACTTTTCAGAAAAAGATGGAAAGAAACACAGCTTTGATTTATGTGAAAAATGCTATGATGAAATAACTAAAAAGTTTAAATATAATGTTGAAGAACGGGAATACACGGAGTTCTTTAACAGTTGACAGAGAGGCAATGCCGTCTCTGCCAAATTTAGGAGGAAAAATGTTAGATGTATGTTTGCTGGGTACAGGTGGAATGATGCCCCTTCCAAGAAGATGGCTTACGTCACTTATGTGCCGCTTTAATGGAAGTAATATATTAATAATAGATAATGAAAAAATGGAGGTATGAAAGATGGCACAAATAAAAATAACGACAAGTGATAGAAAGACCCTTAATGTTAAAGGAAGATTAACATTTACAACAGAGCTATTAAAAGATGAAACAGGAATGGAATATATACGTGTTGAGGGCCAAATGGTTACGCATAAGTATATAGAAGATATATTTAAAATAGAAACACATAGATATTTATTATCAGATATAGAAGTATATAAAGAAACATTTGGTTCAGATGATTTTAATATTTTATATGAATTTATAGCTAAAGATTACACAATCAAAAATGGAGCTACAAATTTAAGTAATGAATTAATAGAAGAGATTGAAAAGGAAATGTATGCTTCAGATGATTCTAAATTATGGGAAGGAGATGATAACTAATGGAATTAAAAGAACAATTAATGGCAACTGAGCAACAAGAAGCAATAGAAGCTAGAAAAAGATTTGAATCTAATATAGCAAACATATGAGGCCATAGTGCAGTAGGATCACAAGCAAAACAAGCAGCAATGACTATGCTAAGCACAAAATCTGGTTTATATGCAAAGATACCTATTACATGTAAAACTGATGCATGCCCATATGCTCAATCATGTGCATTATTACCTTATGGTTTAGCACCATTAGGAGAAAAATGTCCATGGGAAACAGCTATGATAGAAACGAGATATGCACAATATGTAGAAGATTATAATTTAGATGAATCTAGTTTTACAGATAAAACACTTATATCAGAATTAGTTAATATAGATATAATGTTAGAAAGAACTAAAGCATTAATGTCTGCAGAGCAAGTTCCTATTACAGAAGTAGTAGCAGGTATGACTGAATCAGGAGAAGAATACACTAGACCTGAAGTATCTAAAGCATATGAATTATATGAAAGAAATCTTAATAGAAAAGATAAGATATTAGAAAGCATGCTTGGTACTAGAAAGTCAAGAAAAGGACAAACTGAAGAAACGACATCATTTAGTGATTTATTATCAGATGCTATTAATGGAACAGATTTTATTATAGAAGAAAGACCAGATAACTTAGATTAATAAAGAAGAGGTGATTAAAATGGCAGCAGGTGATTTTGCAGGTAAAGTTCTTAGAGCAACTGCTGGAGTAATGTCAGAAATAGATCCTAAGAATACATTAAAAGTAATGGGTAAAGATACAGTTAAAAATCTTAATAAAAACTCAAAAGCTTTTAAAGCTGGTAAACAAACAGCTAACTTCCTTGGTGGAGGAATAAGAGATACTGTTAAAAACATGAGTGAAGCAGGAGGTAAACAATCTTTTAAAACAGCTGTTAAAAATGCACATAGTACCATGGTTAAAGATGCAAATGGTAATATGGTATCACAATTAAGTGGTAAGAAAATAGCAGGAACAGCTATTGGAGTAAGTATGGCTGGAAGAGTAATTACTGGTGGAGGACTTTATAAAGATAAAAACGGTAATACAAATATTCCAGGTTTACCTTTTATCTAATAGTAATATATATGTGTAGTCTTTTAATAGCTACACATATTTTTTATAAATAATGAAAGAGGTGATATATATGAGTCTATGAAAAACTATTAATAAAGGTATGCATAATATCCATGAAATAGGAACTAAAACAATTGGTCCAGCTGTAGGGAAAGCGATTAATAAAGGTTTAAAAAAAGCTCCTGGAGCTATAGATACTGGGGCCGGGTTTCTAAATAAGGCTATTAAGAAAACACAATCTACTATAGGAAAGATAAAAAGTGGAGAAACAGGTAAAGCAATATCTGAAGGAGCTAGTAAAGTAGCAAAAACAGTATTAGCAGATGAGTCTTCATATAAGCATTCAATTAATATAGGAGGCAAAGGAATAGAATGGTCTAATAAGCCATTAATATTAGATCAGCTTAATAGCACAACTAAAAGTTACTTAGATAGAGGAGCTGCTGTTTTTGATAGCATATCTAAAGATAAAGTAAATGTTCCATTTACTAAAGGAAATAAACAGATGAAAAATCTTGGACAATTAATAAGAAAAGATAGTGATTCGTTAATAGGATATAAAGCAACTAAAAGAGGAGCTTTAGTAGCAGGAGGAATAATGATGGCTTCAGGAGTTCCACAAGCAGGAGAACAATTTGCAAAAAATAGACAAGGAACTAATTATGATCAAAGAGCAACTACATCTGCACCAAGAATACCTGCTTATGCTCAAAATGGTGGAGCTACAGGCGATTTAGTGTTTGCTCTTAATAATCTAAGACATGGAGGTATGATGTAATGGCACAACAAACATTAGAAGATAAAATTAAAAACGCTCAATCTAATCCACTGTATAAAACAATACATGATGTAATAGGAGAAGCTGATAATATTGATGATGCTCAAAAGCTATTAAATAAGTTTGGTAGAGATAATAGCATTGACCCCAGTCAATTAAAAGCTTTTTTAAGAGAAAATGAAGATACCTTTTTTACTGCTGATGGTACAAGAATTCCTTTTATTCAAAACATGGATAATATTAAGTTTGGTATGAACAATGGCAAAGGATCGTCTCCTACTCCAGAAGTAGAAACGTCCTCTTCTAATAACACAGGTAAAAATTCTAATACAGGAGAATCTAATTCATCTAAAAAAAGAAAGCAAAAAGAAACAGTTAAACAATCTACTCAAGAAGTAGTAGAAGAAATGACTGAGCAAACAACCAGAGAAGGTATAGAAGAATTAGGAGAATCTAATCTTAAAAAGATATTTAATAAAAGAAGCATTGGTATAGGCTTAAATGCTTTTTTTGCTATTAGTGATTATAAAAACGCCAGAGAAGAAGGAAAAGGAGTCATTGCTGCTGCAAGTAAATCAGCTGGTTTATTTATAGCTGGTGAAGCTTTAGGTGGAGCAATGTTTCCTGTAATGTTAGTATCTGCTGCTCCTAAGGCGGCCGTAAGTATGATGGAGGGCATGCAAAAGATGACTAGACAAATGAATAGCATACAAAGAATTCAAACATTTGGCGAAGCTCATTTTCAAGATACACAACAATTAGCTACAATGAGACAAGCCGGTATGGAACTAGCTAAAATGTCACAATATAATTTACAACAGTCTATGATGGGTAATGAGGCACAATATATGCATCGCTATTAAAAGCATATAGTAAAGTTAAAAAGAACTTTACAAATAAAAGGAGATAAATATAAAAATGCTTACGATGCAATTACTTGAAAATGAATCTATTAGAAATTTTATATATGATGAATCACCTAGAAAGTTATTAATAGGAAGTAGAGGAATAGGAAAAACTTCTGCATTATTACTTAATTTATTTAGAAATTCAACTAGAGAACTTCCTAGGGATTCCTTTTATATAGTACCTTTTTCTAGAGGAATAGAAATAATTAAAAAAGGCTTACTAGAAATATGTGAAAACTTTAATTATAAACACATTAAAGTTGAAAGTCAAAATTCTAAAGCTCTTATTAAAATTAAAATAGGAGATAGTTCTACTTATATAACATCAGCTAAAGAATTTATGAATACTTATCGTTATAGAAGATTTAAGGATATTTATATAGACGAGCCCAATAGGATAGCTGATTTAGATGATTTATTAGAAGAAATAGATATGAGAACATTATGAACAAGAAATGATTATAAAATAATAATAGCGGGTTCTAGTTCATTAAGCAGTGCAAATTTAAGAAATTTAAGTGCTAATATAAATTATAATAGACACATAGCAATAATTAATAATAATAGACAATTAGAAGCATTAAGACAAGTTATGAGTACAGAATGTTTCAGAACAGAAGTATTATGTGAATTTATATAGAGAAAGAGAGTGTTATATATAATGAACAAAAGGATATTAATATCTAATAATGATTCAGAAGAAATAGAAATTTTAGTAGAATCGTTATTTAATAAAGCGGCCCAAGTTCCTAATAGGCGTTTATTAGTGATAGTAACAGATACTGATTATTATGAAGAATTACTAGAAGCTATTAAAAGCAAAATGGAAACTAATTTAAATGCTAGATTTAAAATATTAAGTACAACAAAGGCTATAGTAGAATTATTTACATTGTCTACTATAGAAATCATGTTAAAGAAACATATATGGAGTATAGAAGGAACAAGAGGTAAGAAGATAGATGATTTATATATAAAAGCAAATCAAGTAACTGTTGATATACTTACTAATAATAGAGGTATATTATATTCTTTATTGTCTTGTACAATAGCAACAATTGATCCTACCTTTACATTGCTTATTAATAACAACATTAATATAAGTAATGAGTTAATAGCTGATTATAGAAAGATATTATTATAACAATACTAAATTAAATAAAAAGGAGATGATAATAGACAATGGCTATATCAAGAGCTGAAGTAAAAAAGCTTCAAGAAATAATGAATGATCCTATCAAATGAGCTCAAGCCTTTTTAAGAACATTTAATCCTAAGACTAAAAAAATAGAACCATGAACAGCTAGATGATATCAAGTAGAAATGCTTAGAGATAAGCATACAAGAAAAGTATATAGATGTGGAAGACGTATAGGAAAATGTTTACCTGGACATGTTCGCATATATGACCCTAATACAGGAGAAAGAGTTCGTGTCGATGAATTATATAAAAAAGGTAAAGCTCATATAGTTACTATGACAGAAGACTATAAATTATCCCCTCATTTTACTAATGAAATACTTGATAACGGAATTAAAGAGGTCTTTAGAGTAACAACAAAGACAGGAAGACATATAGATGCTACAGGCAACCATCCTTTCTTTACTGCTAAAGGTTGGGTGGCAATAGATAACTTAAAACCTGGTGATAAAATAGCATTAGCAGGGAACTTAGGATATTTTGGGCATCACGAAATGAATGAAAATGAAATAAAGCTATTAGCATATATGATAGGTGATGGCAATTGTACTAGAAACACTATTAGGTTTTGTACAGCATCTAATTCTATTAAGCAAGAGATAGAAAGAGCAGTTAATTATTTTGATTGTGATTTAATACAATATAAAAGCAATAGAGATATAGATTATAATATTATTAAAAGATATAATAAAAATAATAGAATGTATGAAAATCCTGTTAAAAAAGTTTTAGAAAAGCATAATTTATTTGGTAAAGGAGCACATGATAAAAGAGTTCCTGAAGCTATATTTAAACTTTCTAAAAATGATACAGCTACATTTTTATCTAGATTATATGCAACTGATGGATGAGCTCATACCAAAAACAATAAACAGCAAATAGGATATTGTTCTGTATCTAGAGAGTTAATAGCTGATATACAACATCTATTATTAAAGTTTGGTATTAATTCATATGTTAATGTAAAAAAAGCAAAATATAAAGATACTATTAAAATATCTTATCAATTATTAATAACTAATTCAAATGATATAATTAAATTCTATAAAGAAATAGGAATATTCTCTAAAGAATCAGCTGTTAAAAGAGCATTTGAATCTGCTATAGATAATAATAAATACGACTATTATCTCCCTAAAGAAATATTAGAATTTGTTGAAGAGGATAGAGTTAGACAAGGATTATCAAAAGCTGACTTATGTAAATTTAATTCTAATGCTAGATTAAGAATGAATTACGATATACAAAGAAGTAGATTAAAAGAATTTGCAGAAGTGTTAAATAATGATGATTTAAAAGCTTTTGCTGATGGTGAATTTATATTTGATGAAATAGTTTCTATAGAATCATTAGGAGAAATGCAAACATATGATTTATCTGTTCCTGTTACAATGAACTTCGTAGCAGAAGATTTTATCACTCATAATACAGAAACAATGGTTGTTGAAATGCTTTATTTAGCTTTTACTAAAAAGAACTTTAGAGTACTTATGGCAGCACCTTATGAAAATCAAATAAGAAACATGTTTACACGTCTTAATGAGTTAATAGCTGAATCACCTCTTATAAAACAAGCAGTAGTAGCATCTACTAAAAATCCTGCAAAAATAGAATTTGCAAATGGATCTATGATACTTGGATTCACTACAGGTGATGATGCAGCTTCTATTAGAGGACAAAGAGCCGACTGAATATTTATAGATGAGGTTGACTTTATGAGTGAATATTGTTTTGAAGTTGTTGCTGCAGTTGCTATTGAAAGAGCAGAAATAGGTATTACTGTTTCTTCTACTCCATTAGGTAAGCGTAGTAAATTCTATCAAATGTGTACAAATCCAGCTATGGGATATTCGCAACATTATCATCCATCTACTCATAATCCTAACTGAAATGATCAAATGGAAGCAGAATTAAGAGCACAATTAACAGCTGAAGGATATGTTCATGAAGTTCTTGCTGAATTCGGTACTCAAGAAGCAGGGGTATTTGATAAAGACAAATTAGATGAAGCTCAAAAAGTAATTGATTATGCTTATATGGAATTAGACTTCTTCCAAAAGAAAAAATTGCAAGAAGAGGGAAAACCAGAACCTCTTATGTATGATGGATATACTATTACAAATAAAGCACCTAGAAATATATTTAGAACAATGGGTGTAGACTGAGATAAATATGGAGCAGCCTCTTCTATATTAATATTAGATTATGATGTGGCATTAAATAAATTTAAAGTATTTAAAAGAGTAGAAGTTCCTCGTTCAGAATACACATATGATAATGCTGTTAATAAAATAGTAGAATTAAATGAAATTTATAATCCTAGTTATATTTATGTAGATAGAGGTTCAGGTGAAATACAAATTTATTGTATTCCATGCGTATACTAAAATTATAAAAAATATAATGGAGGTATTTGCAATGTTTCCAAAATGGATAAATAAAGCAATTGAATTAAGAAAAAGCGGGTTATCTTATGCCAAGATAGCTGTTCAAGTTGATGCGGATAGAAAAAAGGTTAGTTACTATTTAAAAGAAAAAGGTTACGGGCCTAATTTAAAATACGTAAGACAGAATCAAAATCAGCCTAACAAGAAATATGTTAATGAAAATATATTTGAAATAATCAATACAGAAGAGAAAGCGTATTGGTTAGGTTTTATGTTTGCTGATGGATGTGTTAACAGAACATCTGATAGAATTGAGTTATCATTAAAAGAAGATGATTATAATCACATACAAAACTTTAAAAGCTTTTTAGAAAGTGAACATGTCATAGGTAAAAAATCAAAAACTATAAATGGTAAAACCTATATCAGTTATAGATTAGGTATAACAAATAAAAAGCTAAAACAAGATTTAATAAGACATGGTTGTGTTCCGAATAAAACTAAAATATTAAGATTTCCAACTTTAGAAAAGGAGTTAGTTAAACATTTCATAAGAGGATATGTTGATGGGGATGGATGTATAACATCTCACTGTACTTCTAAAGTAAGTTTAGAAATCTTAGGTACAAAAGAATTTTTAATTGAAATATTAAAATTCTATAATCTAGAAACCGATAAATATATTTATAGTTTCAAACATAGTGATATTAATAGATTAGTTTTAACTGGTATAAAAGCTTTTAATGTAATCAAAGACTTATACGACAACTCAAATATATATCTAGATCGTAAATTCAATTTGTACAATAAATTCGCCCCTTTATTTAGAAATAAATAAAGAGTAGCGGGCAAAATCGGTAGAGACTTTAGCATGTTGGTACCGAGGTAACGTAATATCAAAGATATTCGCACCGTAACGCATAGGAAGTGAAAAGATATAATCTTCCCACGAGTGTCCGCCACAGAGTCTAACCAACTCTCCTAGCCTAAGTAATAGCTTAGGGTGAAAATGTATGCTAGACTGGGCTTGAATTAACAAGCCGATGAAAATGAGCGAAAGCTCCAGAGCTGTAGATAAAAAACTACAGGTTAATAACAATCGGAATATCAATTAGAAAGACTTCATATTATAGGAGAAGAAAACCCTGCTTCAGGTTTAAAAGCTAAAGTTAAAGGATGAAGCTTTTCTAATAAATTAGATATAATGGATCCAATAACTAAAGAAATGGATAGAAAACCTTTAAAGCCATTTATGGTCAACCAACTTACATTAGCATTTGAAAGAGATAGAATGATATTATCTCCATATGATGATGTATTAAAGAAACAATTAACTGATTACGAAGTTGAAAAGATTACTGAAGCTGGTGTTCCTAAATATACATCTGAAAATGAACACTTTGTTGATGCATTAGGATTAGCTTATTTAGCAATGGTTCTTGAATTTAAAGATTTAACAGGAACTATAGAAGATGTAAAAACTACTTCTGAATTTCATATTAGTAAAAAACAAATAGGTGGTTCAGGAATGTATGCAGATACAGTAAATAGACAAACATTAGATCATAGAATATCCGATTTTTATGAAAATAATGATTGAGATGATTTACCTGGAGATAGACCTACATGAGTAGAAGTTGATATGGATTATAGATCAGCTAGGGGAAGTTCATTTGGATTATCAAGAAGTGGATGAGGTTCTAGAAGTTCTAGAGGTGGAATGTCTAGAGGTTTTGGTAGATAGGTAATATATTAGCGATGGTTATTCCATCGCTATTTATTTTAAAAAGGAGATGAATTATATGATAGATGAAAGCAATAATTTATTAATAGGTTATAAACCAGAATTAACATATGAAGATGAATATGTGTCTGATATAAAATACACAGATGGTATAACAGAATCAAATAATGATTTAAATATAATAGATGGAGAAATAGAAGAGTTAATAGAAGATACTAATGAAATAGATAAACTTATTAATAGCTTACCTAACAATCTTTCTAACATAATAGAAGAAGTTTACGATCAAATATCTGATTTTATAAATGATGAATTATCCGATAAAGTATTGGAAGATGTTCCTAACTTAGAAGATTGGATATATGAAGATGATAACGATAGTATAGATGATGAAACAAAATCAGATTCTAAACCAGAAAGAAAACCAGACTTTTCAAATATATGAGGAACAGAAGATTTCTTCCCTGTAAAGAAAGAAGAACATACTGAAACAGAAATATTAGAAAAAGAATATGTAAAGAATTTAGTAGATTTATTTAAAGATTATAATACTGAACTTCATAATGCATTATCTAATTTTTGAACTAATTTAATATTAGCAACTAGTAATAAATCATCAAGTGAAATAAGATTGCTTCTTGATAATATAGTATTAAGTAGTAGCGAAATTATAGAAAGTGCTAAGCATTTATTAGATTCAGCTGTTAGACAACAATTATTAAAAGATATGAAAATAAATTATTATAATATGATGTTTAATGCAGAAAACACAATAAAGCATTTGCAACAATTAAAAGCAATGCAAGAGCTTAGATTAAGATATTCTAAAATAGAAGAAGTTGAAGGTAATACTAAAACTAATCAAAATAATAACAATATCTTAAAAGCTAGTAAATATGCTTATAACAGAAAATATGAAATAGCATATGAAAACTTATATAGATATCTTAATAGCTCGAATAGAGTATTAAAAGATACGCTACAAACATGAGTACAAGAAATAAAATCAAAACAAATACTAATAGAAAGGAATGGGATATTATAATGACATTACAACCAATTGGAGATAATATTTTATTAAAAATAGAAATTAAGAAAAAAGAAGAAAAAACAGAAGGTGGATTACTTCTTATTAATGAAGGAACAGAACAATCATTAAGAACAGATATTGGTGAGGTAATAGCAATAGGAGAAGGAAGAGTTTTAAATAATGGACAAATCCTAGTTCCAAATGTAAAAGTAAACGATAAAGTTTTATATAACAAATTTGCTGGAACAGAAGTTAATATAGATGGAGAAAAGTTCTTAATATTAAAAGAAACAGATATATTAGCTATAACAAAATAATTTGAAAGATAGGTGATAAATAATGGGGTTGTTTAATAAACCTAAAAAACAAATCGAAATAGACGAAGCTCCAAGATCGCAATATCAACCACCTATGAGAATTAATAAAGAAAAGATGAAGGATTTCATGATTAAAGCTGTAGGAGGAATTCTTCATCAATCAGATGCCAGAGAAAGATTTAAAAGACCTGAATATAACTTATGAGAAATTAAAGAAGCATCTGAAGCAGATTCTTATATTAAAATATCTTTCAGCAAATATTCTCATTTAATTTATAAAGCAGGAGCAACATTAAAAGGTGAAGATTCAAGAGTTGCTTATTTAGAAAAAAGATTCAGAATGATGTCATTTGCTACACAAAAACCTGTAGAAATATTATTTCAAGAAATAGCAGATGATTTAATTAAATATTCTAATGCTTTTGTTATTAAGAAAAGAATAGATTCTATACCAGGAATGAAATTAAATCCTGTATTAGCTGATAAGATAGTAGGTGGATATTTTAGAGTAGACCCGGCTTCTGTAAAAATTAAAAGAGATAAAAACGGTAATGTTCTAAAATATGAACAGGGATATGGAGATAATAAAAAAGAATTCTTCCCTAGAGACGTAGTGCATTTTTATATAGATAAAGATGCTAATAACGCTTTTGGTACTCCTAGAATAATAGCTGCTCTAGAAGATGTTAAGCTATTAAGAAAAATAGAAGGAAATATTACAGCATTAATATACAGATTTTCTATGCCTTTATATCAATGGATAGTAGGTTTACCTCAACCAGGAATGCAAGGTACTGATCCAGAAATAGCTAAAGCACAAAGAGAAGTTGAAAATTCTACTTTAGATGGAATAGTAATAACTAATGAAAGAACTACTATTAAATCTATAGGTGCAGAAGGAACAGCACTTAATGCAGAAGGTTACTTAAAATATTTTGAAGCTAGAGTATTTAGTGCTCTTGGAGTATCTGCTTCTCAAATGGGTAGAGGTGGTTCCAAACAAGATGCAGATTCTATGGAAGCTCAAGTACATGATACAGTAAAATATATTCAAAGAATAATGAGTATATTTATTAGAGAGTTTATATTAAGTGAATTGCTATTAGAAGGTGGATATAATCCAATTATAAATGAAGAAGATATAGTAAATTATGAATTTGAAGAAATATCATTAGAAACAAAGGTTAAGAAAGAAAACCATGAAATGCTTAAGTATCAATCTAACTTAACTACTATTAATGAGTCTAGAAGAAAGATGGGTATGAAAGATGATGTTGATGATGAAAGTAAATTATATAAGAACTATATAGAAACTAATGCAAGACTTAAAGAAATAGATAGAACTGCTGAGCACCAAATGGAATTAGCTAAACAAAATGCTAAAAATAGTGAATCTAATTCTACAACAAAAAGCGGCAGTTCTTCTACAGGAAATAAAAGTCCAAGAAGTTCTAAAAGCTCATCGCCAACTAAATCAGTAAGCTCAAATAATAGGCCTCAAAATCAACATGGAACAACTTCAGTAAAAATAAAAGAAGGCTTTGATGAAGAAACAAATAAAAAAGAGCTTAAGAAAATATATAAAATCTATAAAGAAGCACGTAATGATATAAAGAATAACGAGCCAATAGATATGATTCTACCTTTAACAGCTGAAACATTATGTACTATGTTTAATAGAATCGTAGATGATAATAGTTCAATGGCTATAGTAGATGCTATCAAAGAAATAAGTAAGATAAATAAAATAGCTGCTAAAATGCCTAATGAAGAAATAATATTAACAAGCTTTTATGAAGAAATAGATGATAATATAAAAGGCTTATTAAAACTAATAGAAAAAGATTTAAGTGAAGATAAAGATGTAGAAGAGGTATTTAATAAATATGAGTACAGATTAAGATTTTTAGAAGATTATATAGCTAGAAAAGCTTATTGGTATTCATATATAAAAACAGGTGCGTTTTCTGATGTAAAACAAGCATATATTAAATTTAGCAGCGAAAAGGATGCTAAAGGAAGAGATAGCGTAATTGATACAGAAGCATTTTCTGTAGATAATATACCAGCTTATCATTCATTTTGTAATTGTGAGGTAACATATAAACCAATAAAGGCAGGTGAGAAAAGTTAATGGCAATAGAATTAAAAGAATATGTAGGAGCAGTTTTTATACAAACAAAGTCTGGAGATAAAGATAATAAAATTAATTTATCAGAAGGATATACTCAAACATATGTTGATAAAGATTCATTAATGGTTGATATAGAAGCAATACATTCTATCATAACTAGAAATGATACTTTATATACTGAAAATTGTATAAAGGATTCTATACCATATTGGACAGCTCCATATGAAAGACCTGTAATTATGCATCACAATGAGAAAGATGGTAAGATTATAGGAAGAGTAAAGGCTGCCAATTTTATAAAAGAAAGTGAAAGAAGCGGAACAGCTGCTTTAGAACTTGTTGCTAATATCGGAGACGAAGAAGGCAAAAAAGGAATTAAAAATGGAACATTAGCTACTGTATCTATAGGAGCAATAGCACATGATATCAGATGTTCTATATGTGGAACTAACTTAGTAGAAGAAGGTATGTGTGAACACGATAAAGGAGAAATCTATGATAACAAAAGATGTTATTGGATTGTTAATAAGATTGAACCTAAAGAAGTATCATATGTAATAGTACCTTCAGATATATATGCCTGTCTCTTATACACATCTGACGCTGCCGACGACTAGTCGAG
>ENA-OZHH01001140-OZHH01001140.1-human-gut-metagenome-genome-assembly--contig:-NODE-1140-length-13403-cov-5.616797_pt1 | contig 13403 bp, 8 predicted proteins | sample MGYA00244045_ERZ653684 | MGnify/ENA primary metagenome ERZ653684 (study PRJEB26926, sample SAMN06165264) | human gut metagenome | biome: ENVO:00009003; feature: ENVO:2100002; material: ENVO:00002003... | reverse complement strand
GTCTATATGAATGTGTAAAGAATTTATTTTTGAGACATCAATGGTCTCCGGAACAGATCTCCTCTCGATTGAAATTTGAAAATTCAAGCTTCACTATTAGCTACAATACAATTTACAGGGAAATATATAATGGTCGTTTTGATGAAAAAGAACTATCACATGGAAATAGAGGAGTTGTTCGCAAACTACGACATCGTGGTAAAAGTCGTCATACAAAAAATTATGAAGAAAGACGTGGAAAAATTCAAATTAGTAATTTAATTACAGATAGACCAGATCCTGCAAATAATCGAGAACGATTAGGTGATTGGGAGGCTGATACAGTTATGGGGCAGACTGGTAAGGCTTGCTTAGTAACATTAACTGATCGAAAAAGTAGGTATCTGCTATGTAAAAAAATTGCAAAAAAGAATGCATTTTTAGTCAAACAAGCGATGATTAAGCTTTTAAAAAATCAACCTCTAGAAACAATAACTCCAGATAGAGGGAAAGAGTTTTCTAAACATGCAGAAATTAGTCAGGAGTTGAATTTAGTAGAATTTTATTTTCCATTACCACATCATCCTTGGCAAAGAGGAACAAACGAAAACACCAATGGATTGCTTAGAGAATATTTCCCGAAAACTGTGGATATTAATCAATCAGATAGCTATGTTGAAGCAAAAATGAAAGAAATAAATCTTAGACCGCGCAAATGCTTAAATTGGAAAACTCCATATGAGGTTTATCATTCAGTAGAGTTGCATTTGACTTGACAATTCAAGACACAAAAAAACGGAGCAAAAACGCTCCGTTTATCTTCTAAATGTATCTTTTATTTTTTTAACCAACCCCACACATCTGCCGTTACGCAGCTCGTCCATAAATTCGGCTTGTTTTTCCACATACCAAAGTTTTGACGAATCCATACACTTAACCGTCTTAACTGTATCCGCAATCATCACAAATGCAATTACGCACGTCATAATATGTAACGCCGGCAAACTCACGCTGCCAATCATATCAATCGTCACCGGTGCAATAAGCTTAATAAGTGCAACGGTAAATGTACCGAACGCAATTCCGCCTATAAGGCAAACACGTCCGTTTATATTACCGGGCCAACCTGTATAATCCCACCATCTCTTATGAAACAGCGTTTCCAAAAGCCACGATACAAAATATTCAAGCGAGCAGGTAACCACCATTCCCGCAAAAAACAGTATCAAAGGATTTTCAATCCATCCAAGCAATATCAAATCAAGCATTGCTCCCATACCGTATATAGGGCAAAAGCAAGTGCTTAAAAAGCCGCTGTTTACAAATTTTCTTTGTTGTATGCTGTAATATACCGTTTCATAAGCCCAGCCAATAAAGCTAAATACCGCAAAGCACAAGAAATATTGGCAAAAACTCATCATTTACCCCCCCTTATTTAAATCATTTGTATTTCCTTATACAATTCAGCATAGTCCCCCGTAATCTTTGTATTTATCTTTCTGTACGCTTCTTTTTTAAATGTTTCATAAAGAGAACAATATTTATCCGCCAAACATACTATCCAGCCTTCTCGGCAGGTCGGCGGAATTACAGTAAGCGGGAACATATGCTTTTTTATAATATCGCGTTCTGTATCGGTCAAATCAAAATCTCTGTCAGCATTTCTAAGAGCCGTCATAGGATGAGTAAAACCGTGTATTCTTCTCTCCTTTTCGCCGTCATGCCAATCATATAAGAAATAATCGTGCAACAATGCGCCTCTTATAAGGTCACGCTTTTTGTATTTTATACCGAAAAACTCGGCAATTTTAATACTGTAATACGCAACCGCAATCGTATGCAAAAGGCACGAAGTGTCACCGTGCTGAGTAAACTTTTCCATACGTCTTAAATGCGATTTTTGTGACAAATTATGCAAACAATACAAAACTGAATTCATTTATTCTACCGCCTTTTTTAATTTACACATAGCCTTCTTTACCTATTATTATAATCACTGACATTTAATATGTCAATATATCTGCCGTCAAATTTATAAAATTTTAATATTACGCAAAAAACAAGCGATTTTCATCGCTTGTTTTTCATCTTATTGAGCTATTATTATACGAATTCTGCCACCCAATGTCTGTGCCTTATCGTAATAAGCAGTAAGCTTATAATTTCCGTTTATAGCATCATCAAGTGTTATCTTCAGATATTTATTAACATCTGTTTTATGATATACAATCACCTTATCACTAAGCAAATATGTTTGATTATTGATTTTCGCCTCTGTACGTGTAAGCGAAGTTATATTGCTTGGATACGATGAAAGCTGACGCATACTTTCAATACCTGTCTGATTCATACTGAATCTGTGCGGACCTCTTACATTTGTTGAGAATGCAGTCGCATATGTGTTTTGCGTACCGTCTATATCAATAGTATATGTATGAGTTGTCGAATCAGCAGCAGTGATTACACCATACTTATAAGCGTCACCTGTTATATCTTTCAATATAAGCTCGTCAATCTCACCGGCTTTATTCTTTGAATAATACAATACGCTTGAAGATTTTATCGTAACACCGTCAAGACGCTGCGGATAAATTCTTGTGTACATTGCTAAGTCATCGCTTGCAGTTCCGGCAGTGTCAAGAATCTTCACATCGTCTGCAAGGGTATAATCGCCAAATTTATTCTTTTCGGAATTAAACTTACCGCTTACGTTGTCATACCCCTTTGCTCTTGAAAGACTTGCTTTACCGTTTGTAAATGATACATGTACTGCAGCACATTTAAGCGAACTGCAATCTGATGAAGTCGCATATTCATTTACTGTTCCGTCAGGTGTAACAACCTTTGCATAGTAACTTGAATATACCGTATTATCAGGGTTTGTGAAATCTTTTTTGCCTGTTTCCGTAACAAATCCTACTGTTGTGTGTGAAGATGTGCTTTCACTTCCGCCGACAACTCCGGCTACCTCGCCGTTTCTGCCAAGAAGAAGTGTTACGGTATCACCGTACTTAAATGTTCCGCTTGATGAAAGTGCATTAAATGCGTCTACGCTTTCAACAGAATACTCTTTACCCGAAATTTTAACACTTGTCGGCGAATCCTTTGTCGGTGACGCCTTTTCGTACACGCCTGTAACCTTATCCGTATAAGCAAGCACCATATTCAAATCTTTACAATAATAAATAATATCGTTAAGCTGAATTTCCGACGCGTCAACCTTATTACCGCTTCTCATTACTGTTGTCGAACCGTTTGTATCGAAGTTTGCGATCCAATTTGAATTTGTAACCTTGACCGGTCCTTCCATATTACCCTTTTCATAGCTTACGTAATCAACATTACTTCCGTCCATCTTGACATAAAGAATGTCGCCCATTGCCATTTCATTCTTTACAGCACCGTATGTACTCTTATTCTTATCTTTGTAACAAGTTGTGCCGTCTGTTATATCAATCTGTTCAAAACTGCCGTTTTTATAACATATAACTGCATCTGAAAGAAGTGAATAGATTACATATTTATCAAAGCTGTCCGTACCTGTTTCGCTGTCTTTTGCAACAAGCATTGCATAGTCAACAGAACCGTTTGAATTTTTAAACAGCTTGAATGTATCGCCTTTTTCGGCTTGCATTGCGGCATTTTCGTATGTAAGTGCCTGTGACTTGTAATATGTAGTTGTGTTTGAATTGATGTTATACATATCGCCGTCAAGAATTATATCTGAACCGATTACGTTTGAAACGGTGTATTCTTCAACTCGCTGGTCACGCGGTGTAAATGACACAAAATCTTCATCGTTCTTTACGACAATATCGCCTTTTCTGCCGACATAATCGCTGTTGAAATTACCGTCAAATTCAAATGTTCCGGCTGTTGTATAGATTTTATCAGTACCAAGTGAGCTGTCCTCGTTGTGTGACGCAATAATCGTAACACCCTCAATAACTTTACTGTCAAACACTGAAGTTATAAGTTTGCTTTGATTATCTTTGATTTTTGTGTCAAGTGTATTGTAAATAAGTCTTGCAACTTGACGTCTTGTAAGTGCCTCGCCTTGCTCGGCATTTACGTTCTTTGTAATTTCAAGACTGTTTGCAAGCCCCATTTGACCGTAAGGCCATGAATCGCCGAAATCCTGTGTTGTGTATCCAAGCACCTTTAATACCATTGTAAGTGCCTCTTCATATGATACCGTATTGTCAGGTCTGAATGTTGAATCAACATATCCCTCCGCAATTCCGGCTGATACAGCGGCCTTTATGTAAGGTGCTGACCAGTGAGTATATGTAACATCTTTAAAAGGTGATACTTTTAAACCTGTTGCTACTGTATCTTTGTAGCTTGATGACGCTACTGCAATTTTTGCAAATTCCGCTCTTGATACATTGTCATCAAGTCTTAAATTGCCGTCATCATCGCCGACCATTATATTAAGTTCCGACAAAAGCGACATAATATCTTCGTCATTGTTCCAGTCTGCCAATGCAGGCAAAGTCGATAATGACATAGCCGCCGCCAAAACAAAAGAAATTATTTTCTTCATAACTTACTTCCTTTCCGTATATGTTATAAATCCGAGAAAATCTCAGTCCGAGAGAAAATTGTTCGTATCGCTGAGTTATCAATCATAACGTAACGCATCTATCGGATTTAATTTGGCTGCTTTTTTAGCAGGCATATAGCCGAAGAACACACCTATCATCGCCGAAACCGTAAACGATACTATAATAGATGTCGGGGTTGGTAATATATCCATCCCCAAAAGTTTACCTGCCAGTATTGCCAAAAGCGAGCCTACAATAATACCGATTACACCGCCCAAACAACTAAGCATACCCGCCTCAATAACGAATTGAGAAAGTATATCTTTCTGCTTTGCACCAAGCGATTTTCTGATACCTATTTCCCTTGTACGTTCCGTAACCGACACAAGCATAATATTCATAATACCGATACCGGCAACAACAAGCGATATAGCCGCGATTGCGATAAGCATAAGTTCCATTTTATCAAGAATATCGGTTACACTGTCTGCCATAGACTTCATTGATGTTACAGTATAGTAATCACTGTCGCCTATATCTTTATCACAAAGTGCTTCTAAAAGCAAAACCGCTTCCTCAACCTTTTCCTGGTCAACCGCATAGACAACATAGCTGCTTACGGTTGATGTACGGTTTGTGTATGACGCCAAAGTGTACGGTATATACACACAGTTATCCGAAGAATTTTCTGTCGAGTCGTCCTGTTCTTCAAGTATTCCGACAACTTCATACGGCGTACCCGTTATTTGAATAGACTTACCGAGTGCGTCACCGCCGAAAACTTCTTTTGCTATATAAGTACCGATAACGCAGACTTTCTGCTTTCTCTCAACGTCAACATATGTAAGCTCACGTCCGTATGTAATATTATACTTTTTCATTCCGAGATAGTATTCGTTTACACCTGTTGCCTGTGTTGAAATTGTATCACTGCCGTTTTTTATAAATGCAGGCATTGAAACTGTCGGTGACTGACCTGCAATAATATCGGAATGTTCTTCCGCAAGCTGTTCCATTTCTTCAGGCTTTACTTCCTTTGTCGCGGAACGGTCTTGAATTGAAACATTGATTGATTCAATCCCCATTTCTTCAAATGCGTCCGTTATTTCCGATGTCATTCCCGACATAAGACTTACTAGCGCAATAACCGCCGTAATACCGATTATAATACCGAGCATTGTAAGTATTGAACGCATTTTGTTGCCGACAATACTTGACATTGCCATTTGAAAACATTTCCAAATACTCATAATCAAGTCGCCCCCTTTGCTCTTTCATCTTCGGGAGCATCTTCGCCGGCACCGTGCTGGTTCATTACTGTTACGTCACCCTCTGCCGGGCCGTCATAAACGATACGTCCGTCTGTTATACGAATGATACGTTTTGCTTTCGCCGCTATCGAGTTATCGTGAGTGATAAGAATAATCGTATTACCCTCCGCATTAAGTTTCTGCAAAAACAGCATTACTTCACGACCTGTACGCGAGTCAAGCGCACCAGTAGGCTCATCGGCAAGGATTACCGACGGATTACCCGCCAAAGCTCTTGCTATTGACACTCTCTGTTGCTGACCGCCCGAAAGCTGTGCCGGATGGTTTTTCGCTTTTGATTTAAGTCCTACTCTGTCAAGTGAAGCAAGCGCTCTTTTCTCTTGTTCCGCGTCGCTAAGTCCCGCATACAAAAGCGGAAGTTCAACGTTTTCCAATACTGTTAATTTCGGCAGTAAGTTATATTGCTGAAATATAAATCCAAGCATTTTATTTCTTACATCAGCCAATTCATCTTGACTGTAATTATTAATTTCTCGTCCGTTTAATCTGTAAACACCCTTTGTTGCCACGTCAAGGCAACCTATAATATTCATACAAGTAGATTTACCACTACCCGACTGACCTACTATCGCAACAAATTCGCCTTTGTTTATGGTAAGAGATATTCCGTCAAGTGCGTGAACTTCCGTATCACCCATATGATAAATCTTATAAACATCTTTCATTTCTACCAATGGAGGCATTTTACTTCACCTCCGCTTTATCTTCCGCCCGGCATTCCGCCACCGCCGCCGGACATACCTCCGCCGCCTGGCATTCCGCCGCCACCGGACATTCCGCCACCGGACATTCCGCCGCCTGACATTCCTCCGCCTGACATTCCTCCGCCGGGCATTCCGCCCATATTGCCATTAGGAACTACATACATTTCTTGAGCATTTTGAACACCGAATGACGCATTCGCACTTGACGATTCTGTGTCAAGCGTTCTTACCCGGTCTTTTTCTGTTAAACCCGACTTGATTTCGATATAGTCTGTATCGTTAATTCCTGTTTCAACCTGAATTGCACGGTAACCGTCCGGTACATCTATATTAGTAGGTACACTTTCTTTAGCTGCCGAATTTTCATCCGATTTATCACCGTTCGGTGTATCGCCGCTTACAATCGGTATACCGCTTGACTGTGGCTTACTGTCTTTATTTTCGGCTTGTTTTCCGGCATCAGCTTTCTTGCCGTCCGGTTTACCCGATTTATCTTTATTACCCTTTATAATATCCGTAACATCATTTTCGTGAGTTGTTCCGTCGTCCTTTACAAATACAATATTGCCTCTGTTTACACTGTTTACAGGTACAGCAATTACATCATCAGCCTCCTCGACAACGATTTCAGCGTTTACATTCATACCCGGCAACAAATCGCCGTAATTTTCTATTTGAATTTCGATAGTGTATGTTGTTACACCGTTTTCGTTTACACCGTCTACAGGAACTTTTGTAACCACACCTTCAAATTCACCCTCTACCGCGTCTGCCGTTACAGTAGCTTTTTGACCTATCTTAACAAGCGCTATTTCCGTTTCGTCAACGTCAATAGAGAATTTAACGCTTGACAAATCATAAATTACACAAAGCGGATCTGTTGCATTTGAAGAATCTATCGTATCGCCTACTTTTGAGTTTTTCTTAACGACTGTACCCTCAATCGGAGCTTCTACAACATAATCGTCAACTGCGTCCTGTGCTTTTTCTATACCAAGTTCGGCATCGTCAAGTGCAAGCTGTGCGTTCTTTATGCTTGAATCCTGTGAGAAAGTATCGTTTTGCAATACTTGCTTTTCAAGTGCCAAAACCGCATCATTATATGAAAGCTGTGCATTGCTCATTGTCGAGTTTTGATTATCATACTTAACATATCCGACTTTTTGACCGCTGTAAACAGAATCTCCTACCGCAATGTTAAGATTTTCAAGTGTGCCTGATGCTGTTGATGTGATTGTTCCCTCGCTTACATATTCAAATTGTGCCGTATTTGCACAAGCAACTCCGTTTATTTCCGCACTGCCGTAATCATTTGTTGTAAGTGCGCCCGGATTTGTGACTTCAACCGTTACATACACAACTTTAGCGTGTGCGTCTGTTGAAACGGCTGACGATGATTTTTCTTTAACAGTTCCGTAAATCGTATCGCCCGAACCTATAACAGATACTGTTGCGGCTGCGCCTGTCTGAATACTTTCGGCATCAACTTCATTAAACGGTATTCTCAGTTTCATATAAGAATCGTCATACAATGTTGCAACCGTTGCACCGGCATTGATATGGTCACCTTCTTTTACGGATAATTCTTTAACTTTACCTGCTGAATTTGACTGTATGTACTGATTGTTTTTAGTATCATTAAGCGAATTTAATGCCTTTGTTACTGCATTTTGTGCAGACTTTGTACCGATATTGTTTGAAGAAACGGTCTGTGCCTTTTGCTTTACTGCGTCAACATATGCCTGTTGTGCTTTTGCAAGTGCATTTTTTGCCGTACTCAAAGAATTTTGAGCGTCATTATCTTCAAATTGATAAAGCTTATCGCCTTTCTTTACAATATCGCCCTCTTTGAAATAATCACTTGTTATATCGCCCGACTTGATAGTTGTTACTTTATACGAATCATTCGGTTCGATAGATGATGAACCTGTGATTGTATTAGTGATTGTTCGGCGTTCAACCGGCGAATCGGTATACATAACTTTTACGGCACTGTTGTTTTTGGACTTTATAATAAGTCCCGAACATATACCTGCAAGTATTGCTATTACAAGAATAATTATAAGTAATTTCTTGCCTATCTTAAACTTACCGATAAAGAACTTCTTGTTTTGCTTGTCATATCCAATGAATTTCTTTTTCGGTTTCTTTTCTTCATCACTGTTGTCATCATCATCTGAAAATCCAGATATTTCTTCAAAAGTGAGTTCGTCTGCATTTGTATCTTCTGTGTTAGATACTTCTGCTTCACTTTCCAAAAGCTTTTGCTCCTTTTCAGAAGTAAAATCTCCCATATTTCTTGCCTCCTGCACCTTTATATTTTTAACTTATCTGCTCTGCGACTTTAGTTAATTTATCGCAAAACATTTTAAGGTCTGCTTCATCTACATCTCTGAAACATTCCTGTAAGTTTCTGATTATAACTTTCCTTTGATTATCATATGCTTTTCTGCCCTCGTCAGTAAGAACTATATAACTCTTACGCTTATCGGTTGTATCCGATATACTTTTAACCCAGTTTTTTTTCTTCAAAGCCTTTATGCTTTGAGAAATAGCCGCCTTACTGACTTTTAAAATGTCACTCATCATAGTGACCGTCATCATTTTTCCGTCATTTGCGGACTGAGTAAGTAAATTCAACATCATATAATCGCCCCTTGACATTTCCTCAAAAGGACACTTTGAAAGAAACCACAGCTTTATCCTGCTTACGATTTCCCAACATTGAAGAAACATTTCTTCTTTCACCGTGTATCCCCCCACACACCGTAATATTAAATTTTGTTAATTTACTTAACTATTTTACCACCACAATTATTCAAAGTCAATATTTACACTTTTGATACAATATGAATTTACACTTTATTCACATTTCATTTGAATATTATTAACTTTTAGTATATAATAACTATATCATAATTGTACGAGGTGATATTAAGTGAAAAAAACATATATTGATACGGCTATGGAACGTATCGCACCAGATTTAATACTTAAAGGAGGAAACGTTGTCGATGTTTTTTCGGGCAAAGTTATTAAAGCCGATGTTATTATAAAAGACGGTATTATCTGCGGTGTCGGTTCATACAGCGGTGAAAACGAACAAGACGTTTCCGGCAAATATATTATGCCGGGTTTTATCGATTCGCACGTTCATATTGAATCATCTATGACGCAGCCGTCCGAATATGCAAAGGCAGTTATGCCTCACGGTATTACAACCGTTATTGCCGATCCTCACGAAATAACAAACGTATGCGGTGAAGACGGTCTTGAATTTATGTTAAAGTCTGCGAAAAATATTCCGCTTGACGTAAATCTTATGTTGCCGTCATGTGTACCTGCTACACCTTTTGAACATACAGGTGCTAATCTTGACGCAAAAACAACTCAAAAACTTGCGCCTAAATTCTTCGGTATCGGTGAAATGATGAACTATCCCGGTATTGTTTCAGGTGATGATGAAACGCTCGGTAAGCTATGTCTTGACATCGTTGACGGTCACGCACCTTTGCTTTCGGGTCATGAGCTTGACGCATATGCAAGTGCCGGTATAAAAACCGACCATGAATGCAGTGTCATTGAAGAAATGACCGAAAAGATAAGCAAAGGTATGTATATTCTTCTTCGTGAGGGTACCCTTTCGCTTGACGTTGCCAAGCTTATCAAGGGCGTAACCCCTTATACGTTAAGACGTTGTGCGTTTTGTACCGATGACAGATTTGTCGGCGAAATTATTCGTGACGGCAGTATCGACCACTGTATCAGAAAAGCCGTTTCACTCGGTCTTAGCAATATTGACGCAATCATTATGGCTACGCTTAATGCTTGTGAAATGTACGGTATGAAGAATAAAGGTGCAATCGCTCCGTCATACGTTGCCGATATTGTTGTTGCCGATGATTTGAATTTAAGTTCAATATCACAAGTCTATAAAAACGGCAAACTTGTATGCGAAAACGGTAAAGCATTGTTTGAATGCGAAACAGTTGACAATTCAAAAGTTACAAATACCGTTCATCTGCCGAAAATATCAGCCGACTTCTTCAAGACTGATGTTAAAGACAAATTTGACGCTATCGAACTTATACCCGAAAGTATTATCACAAAAAAGGTTACTGTATCGTATTCCGACAGCCTTTCTAAAGTATGCGTTATCGAACGTCATCATAATTTAGGTACAAAGGGTATCGGATTTGTAACCAATTACGGAATTACAAACGGTGCTATCGCCACTTCTATCGGTCACGACAGCCATAATGTAATCGTTATCGGCGATAACGACAGCGATATGGCACTTGCCGTAAATACTCTCGGTACAAGCGGCGGTATTGCAGTTTGTTCAGAGGGTAAAGTTATCGCGTCAATGACTCTTGATATTGCGGGACTTATGTCCGTAAAATCAGCCGATGAAGTTACAAGAGAACACGATAACCTTTACAGCGCCGCAAAAGTGCTTAATATAACAGATAAAATCGATCCGTTTTTGTCACTTGCATTTTTGCCGCTACCGGTAATCCCCGAAGTTCGTATTACCGATTCGGGACTTTTCGATGTTATTAATTTTAAATTTGTGGAATGATGTTTTATTACGCAGGGGCGATCATTGGTCGCCCTTTTTCTGTTCCCCTATCACCACTCCTCAGTCGACTCTGTCGACAGCTCCCCTCTATGGGAGCCTTACTTGCCTCTCCTTGAGGAGAGGTGGCACGCAGTGTCGGAGTGGTGGCTGTTATTCGACGTCCTTTTTCCATATTCCAACACGTTAAGGCAAGCCGATATGGCTTGCCTTATTTATTAATTTGTTGCACTTGTGTCAGTTGTGTTATCCGTTGTTTTTTGTCTGTGACCGCCGCCGAAACCCGAATTTGACTTTGTTCCTATCTTCGTTATACTGCTTTCAATTTCGGCACTTCCGACTTCTTCACCGCTTGCGTAAACCGTATACATTTCACCTGTTTTAAGTTTATCCGATGAGTACACAATCTTACTTCCGCCTTTAACGGCTGTATACTCAGCGATTGTCTTACCGTTTGAATCAGTTATCTTAACTTCATCACCCGTGGAAATCTGTGAAGTTGTGTATGCCAAAATTACGTTTTGAGCAGAGTAACTGTTCGGACTTTCGTCCATACCGCTGCCGCTTACACCTATAATTGTACCGCCGTTTACTATAAACGCACCGTCTGTATCAAAAGCACTTTCTGCACCCGTTGCCTGTGCGTCAACCGTAACAGTACCGCCATTGATGAACAATGAACCGTTTGAATCAATACCGTCTGCGTCGGCAACTATTTTAATATTACCGTCGTTGATTTGAATATGATGTTCACTGTCCTGTTCATTACCCTCGGCTTGTTGCATATTCGGAGGTGTCATTTGACCGCCGTTTTGGTCGCTTGACATATCCGGAGGTGTCATTTGATTACCGTCCTGTCCGTTACTGTTTGGTCTGCCAATTTGACCTCTGTCGCCCTGCTGACCGCCTTGCATATTAGTACCGCCGCCGAAACCGCCGTTTTGATTTGCACCTGTACCGCCTGAATTCAATCCGTCATCACTTGCAGTTATGTCAATATTACCGCCGTTTATCGTCAAAGTCTTCTTACTTTCAATACCCTCGGTTGATTTCGTTATCGTTATATCACCGTCATCAATCGTTACATCACCATGACCTGATATACCTTTTTTACTCTCTGACGATAAATTAAGTGTACCGCCCGTAATATTTATATCAGACGTGCAATGAATAGCATGGTCTGTCGAATTAACTGTAACTTTACCGCCCGATATATCAAGCATCCAATCCGCTTTTATACCTTTGCTTGAAGTATCTTCACTGTCGTCACTTTCTTCTGTTTGCGTAAATTGATTATTATTCATTTGTTCACGCATTGATTGAATTTCATCATCTGTCATTTGTGACGAATCTTTCATTTCACCTCGACCGCCGAAGTCATTAGATGTACTTGCCTTAACCTCGCCTGTTGTCGTAACATTCACTTCACCGCCCGATATATCAAGTATTTCTTCTGCTTGAAGTCCGTCACCCTCTGCAGTAACATTTACAGTACCTCCGCTTATCGCAAGTGTGTCATTTGCATGAATACCGTCATTTTTTGCATTTACGGTAATATTTCCGTTACCGATTTCAATGCTGTTACTGCTGAAAATACCGTGATTATAATTTCCGTTTACGGTAAGTGAGCCACTGCCCTTAATTTCAAGATTATCTCTTGATGTTATACAGCCTTTTTCATTTTCATCACCGCTTGTGTAATTTTCTCCGTCCGTCAAAGTATTTTCGGTATTGTCCGTCAAAGTGATATAAGCCTTGTCGGCATTCTTTACATATACAGCCGAGCCGTTTTTATTTGTAAGGCTCATACCCGACAAACGAAGTTTTACTTTTTCTTCGGTATCAATAACGATTTGACCGTCATCAAGTGTGCCTGTGACTTCAAAGTCACCGCCCTTTGAAATTGTTATAATGTTATCCGATACGCTTATACCGTCACCGGTAACTTCAACATTGTCAAGATCAACCGTTCCTGTGTTGTCTTTCCAAGAATCATCCTCATCATCTTGCGGAGTGGTTATTGTAACTGTGTTGTTCTTTTCGTTCCACTCAACATCAAGTCCAAGCATATCGCTTATTGCACGAATCGGAACAAGTGTTCTTCCGTCCTCGATTATAGGTGAAACATCAAATGAATATGTTTCGTCATTCTTAGTCATATCACTGCTGCCGATAGTCATTTGTATAGTCTTTGACTTTTTCTTTGCTGTTATTGTCCTGTCTCTTATACACATCTCCGAGCCCACGAGACTACGCTGCATCT
>ENA-OZHH01001126-OZHH01001126.1-human-gut-metagenome-genome-assembly--contig:-NODE-1126-length-13498-cov-18.473109_pt1 | contig 13498 bp, 9 predicted proteins | sample MGYA00244045_ERZ653684 | MGnify/ENA primary metagenome ERZ653684 (study PRJEB26926, sample SAMN06165264) | human gut metagenome | biome: ENVO:00009003; feature: ENVO:2100002; material: ENVO:00002003... | reverse complement strand
TTGATGGGCGGGTGCGGGAAATGGCCGGAAAGCTGAATATCACGGATATTCTGGATAAATATCCCTATCAGGTGTCCGGCGGTCAAAAACAGCGGTGTGCCTGTGCCAGAGCTATTATCAACCAGCCAAAGTTGATCCTGGCGGACGAACCTACCGGCGCGTTAGATAGTCACTCGTCACAAGCCTTGCTCTCCACAATCCAGAGTATTAACGAAAGCCTTGACGCCACAATCCTGATGGTAACACACGACGCTTTTTCGGCAAGCTATGCCAATCGTATTCTCTTTTTAAGAGATGGTGCGATCTTCGCGGAAATTCTCAAAGGCAGTGATTCTCGTAGGGTTTTCTTTGAAAAAATCTTGGATGTCCTCACCATGATGGGAGGGGGTGTGAATGATGTACACTAAACTCATTTTCAAAAATGCAAAGCGGTCTGTGAAGGACTATTTGATTTATATTGTGACCATGACACTCTGTGTCACATTGTTCTATGCGTTTTTGTCTATCAGCAGCACCCATTATCATCCGACCATTGGTGCGGAATATAATATTTCCCTGCTGGCTGGAGGTATGAAACTGGCGATTTGCGGGATTAGTCTGCTTCTGTTGTTTCTGATCCACTATGTCAATCGTTTCATGCTGAGAAAAAAGCAAAAGGAGTTTGCCGTTGAGGCAACCTTGGGAATGGAGCAAAAAACCATAGGCCTGCTCTTTTTTGGAGAGACTTTTTTCCTGCTCATATTCTCTGTGTCGGTGGGAATCCTTCTGGGGATGGTCGTTTCTCAGGTCATTACGGCTATGCTGCTTGCTTCTTTTGGGGAACCCTACGCTTTTTCTTGGTCGTTTTTCCCGGATACTGTGCTGTTGACCGTGGGCTTCTTTGTTGTTTGCCAGATTCTGGTTGGAGTCGGGAATGTCAGAATTCTCAATAAAAGTAGGATTATTGAGCTTATGACGGCAAACCGTCAGAATGAAAAACCGCTTCATAAAAGCAGATGGATGCCGATGATCTGTATTTTCTATGGCATTCTGCTGCTGTGGATGCTGGAGGTAGGTACTGTAAAATATCATTTTTACTTCGATTCCAGACATCCGCTTCCTGTAAAGCTCATGTATTGGGGGAATGTCCTTTTCCCTGCACTGACGCTGCTTTGGGCAATCGCAGGTGCTGTTTTACACAGAAAAATAGGGTTTTCCCGATATCTTTGCGGACTTCTGGCTGGTGCTGTATTGACCGCTATCCCGATTTTTTCCATCGCAGAACTGGAAAAAGCCTACTTCCTTGGATTTGACGCCCCAACTCTGAATCAATATTTGCTGTTTGGGGTTGCGGATATTTTGTTTATCATTTCCGCAGTCATGTATTTATCGAATGCGGCGCTCCTATACTGGAAGGAGTCTAAAGTGTCCCGCAAATATCATAATACGAGTTTATTTCTGTTTGGACAGCTTTCCTCTAAGCTGGCTACCAATACGAAAACGATGACGATCATTTGTGTGACCCTGACTTTTTCTATCTGCTTGTTTGTCATTGCGCCAGTTTTGACAGGATGGAGTCTGGGCTATTTGGATAGTCGGGCAGTCTATGATATTCAAATTTCAAGCCGCTACAACGATGTTTATGAAGTGGAAAATCTTCCGGATACAGACTATGGAGAAATTACTGCGTTCATAGAACAAAACAAAATAGCGATAAAGGACGATTTGACTTTTTCGGAATATCTTCCCAAGCAAAGCGACTTTCACCAGCGAGTAAAGTACAATTTTCCTCCCTTGGCGATCGCACTGAAGGATTATAACGCTGTTCGGAAAATGTTGGGATATGAACCTATTATCTTACAAACGGATGAATTTGCTACCCACTGGCATCGTGCAGCAGAGGACAAGGATATTGAAAACTACATTGCTGAGCATACCTTATTGGAAACTGACGCAGGCACCCTGAAACTCAGTGAGAACGCCGTGTTTCAGGAGCCTGTGGGGGAATCCATCTATAATCTTTATACAGATGTGGTGTATATCATACCTGACGAAATAGCGCAAGTCTTGCTTCCGGTACAGCGCAACCGATTTGTGATGACCCAATATCCGCTTCCCTTCAAAACGGCAGAAATGCTGGAACAGCTTCTTGGGCGTTCTTATCCAGAAGATCCTGATAAAGACAATCTGGCAGGATACAGTACAACTGTCCATACTACGGAAGTGAACCGTATAATCGCCCTTAACTTTATCCTAAAAGCGTCCTTGATCTATGGTGCAATTGTTCTGATGGTGATGTGTCTTACCGTGCTGGCTCTTCAGCAGCTCCTGGATGCAGAAAAAAACAACTACAGATTTTCGGTTCTGCGAAAAATGGGAGTGGAAGAGAAGGACCTGCATACTTTGGTTCTAAAACAGCTTGGTGTTTGGTTTGGGATGCCGATCACAGCGGCAATCGTTGTAGCAATTATTGTGATTGGCTATTTTCTTCAAAGTGTTTCTGCTGAAATCTCAGCTTATATTGGCTGCGGAGCCTTGATGGTACAAGTAGGGATTATCATTGGTATTCTTTTCTTACTGCTGATATGCTACTTCATAAGTACATGGATATTGTTTAAGCGGTCCATTTCGGAGAACTGATAAAGTCACAGTACAAAAAGGAAAAGCCGCCTGTATGAGCATTTGATATGCCCGCACAGGCGGCTTGCTTTATCTCTGGTAATCAGTCCAAAGGTTTATATTCTGTAACAGTTTTCAGGTATGTTTCCGGGTCGCCGTTGAGAACTAAATCTGCATAGGCTGCCGGATCGTTGTAAATCAGCCAGTCCAGCTCTGACCGCTGATATATATTATCGGCAACCTCATTCTCTACCGCAATCGTATCAATGGCAATCATGCTGCCATTTGCAAATTTCAGCTCCACACAGGCAGTATCCATATTGAACTCACAAGAAAGTAAACGCTTCATTTTGCCCTCCTTAGATCATGCCGAAGTGCTTGAGCGCCTCCTTGATTGCTTTTTCCTTATCGGGCGGGCATTGGGGCTGTTTTGCATCATCGGACTTCGGTTTGTTGTAATTTTCTCGCTCGATGATACCGCATTTCTGCTTCACCTGAGCGATATACAAGCTGCTGACCTTGAGTCCGGTATGCTCCAGCACATATTCCTTGATTTCCGAATAGGTGGCTTTCTTCTCTGCATCGGTGAGATCAAGTTCGTCCATGTGGATGTCTACCTCGATATGTTGCTTTGCATTAAGTTTGGACAATAAACATACCGTCTCCACGTGTGTTGTATTCCCAAACTGATCCACCGCCCTTACCTTGCAAAGCTCATATCCGCCCTCACAAAGCACCTTAAGATCCCTCGCTAACGTCGCCGAATCACAGCTTACATACACGATCCGCTCCGGCTGCATCTTAAGCATCGTCTCAAGACATACACCATCGCACCCCTTTCGCGGCGGATCGACCACGATCACATCCGGGTGCAGCATATCTGCATCTGTGTCTTTCTTTTTTTCATAAAATGCCGGCAGCACTTCCTCTGCTTTTCCTACAAAAAACTCAGCATTATTGATACCGTTGAGCGCCGCATTATTCTTCGCATCCTCGATTGCCTGTGGGACGATCTCCACCCCATAAACTTTTCCCGCTTTCTGTGCAAGAAAAAGTGAAATCGTGCCGATGCCACAATATAGATCCCACACGGTCTCTTTTCCGGTCAGTCCCGCATAGTCGAGCGCAAGGCTGTAGAGTTTTTCCGTCTGGACAGGATTGACCTGATAAAATGACTGCGGTGAAATATGGTATGCGACCGCTGTATCAGTCAGTGAAAAATCCTTCGTATCGCGTAGATGGATCATATCGGTAATGTATGGATCGCCCCAGATACATTTCGTCACATCCCCGAGGATCACATTTGTTTTCTTCGTATTCTGATTGATGGAAATGCTCTTCATTCCCTCGATGGCTGTCAATCTGTCGATCAGTTTTTCCACTTTAGGAAGACTATTTCCGTTGATAATCACACAGACCATAAGCTCTTTTGTGGAAAACCCATAGCGGATCAGGACATGACGAACCAGCCCCTTACCTGTATTTTCATCGTAAGATGCCACATGATATTCTTTCATATAAGAAAGGACTTCATTTAAAATAATCTGATTTTCCTCCACACCCAGTTTACAGTCATTGACCGGGATAATACTGTGGGTACGCGCTGCATAAAAACCAGCAACCGGATTCCCATCTTTATCCGCACCGATCGGAAACTGTGCCTTGTTCCGGTAGCGGTATGGTTCTTTCATCCCCACGACAGGAAGCATGATTCGGTCGATCAATTCCGGCGCAAAACCGCCAATACGAATCAGATTTCCGCGCACTTTGTTCTGCTTAAATTCCAGCTGCTTTTCATAATCCAACGCCTGTATCTGACATCCGCCGCATCTCCTGTGAAGTTCACACTGTGGTGTCACACGAAATTTAGACGGCGATAAAATCTGCTCCACTCTCGCATAACCATAATTTTTCTTCATCTTTGTGATGCGGGCTTCGATCTCATCTCCAAGCACCGCATCTTTAACGAAAAAGGTCATGCCATCGTATTTTCCGATTCCTTCGCCGTCCACGCCCATATCTTCGATTTTCAGTTCTATGATATCATTTTTCTGCATAATTATAATTTCCCGGAGCGTCTGATATTGCTCTCAAGCAGACGGTTGTACCCCTGCCATTCCTGATTATTTTCCGGCACGTTGTTAAAGATTTCGCGCACCGTCTCCATCTTTGCATCGATATTATCCGCAAAGCTGAGTGCTAATGCCTCCGGCAGCGCCGGTTTTTTCGGTGAACCAAACTCTAACTCGCCGTGATGTGCTAAAATACAGTGCTTTAACTCGCTTGCCAGTCCCTTTGGAAAATCCGGGATCGTGCGGATCCTGTCACCGACCATCTCGGTTCCGATAATAATATGTCCTAAAAGCTGACCGTCATCCGTGTAATCATTTTCCGGGAATGTAGAAAGCTCCTCTAATTTTCCGATATCATGGAAAATAGCTGCCGTGATCAAAAGATCGCGGTTTAACATCGGATAACAGCCTGCAAAATAATCACAGTGCTTTGCCACACTTAAGCTGTGCTCAAGCAGACCACCGACAAATCCGTGGTGCACAGTCTTTGCAGCAGAGTGGAATTTAAAGCGTTTTTCAAAATCTGCATCTTCCACAAAAAAGCTCTCTAACAGCTTCTTTAAATGCACTTCTTTGATGCTCGCAATCAGGCCTTTTAACTCCTCATACATCTGGTCGATATCCTTATCGCTGACCGGAAGGTAATCTTTTGGATCATACTCCCCTTCCTGCACCTTGCGGACACGCTTTACATTCAGCTGTAAATTGCCCTGAAAGCTGGTGATATCACCCATTACGGCTATGTAATCCAGTGAATCGAACTCGTCGATTCCAACAGAACCAGGCTCCCAGATCTTCGCATCCAGTGTGCCCGTTTTGTCCTGTAAGATCAATGTATCATAAGGTTTTCCTGCCTTTGTCAGTGCAGACTGTTTTACTTTACATAGATAGATTTCATTAATTCGCTCGCCCTCTCTGAGGCTCTCAATATACTTCATACTACTCCTTATTCCTGCTTTTATTTTCTAAAATTATTATGCCTGTATCCGCATTTCTGCTTCTAAAACGCATACCGGTGTCCACATTTCTGTTTCTGACATGCATGGCCGCATCCGCATTTCTGCTTCTAAAATACATGCCTGTATCTGGTTCACATCTCTATGGCAGTACACTGACTTCTACCGTGCAGGTGATTTCCGTATAACCTTCCGGTCCCTGCCGCTCAATCTTCACTTCCACCGTATCTTCCGGCTTTAACGAAAGCAGTTTTTTCTCATAATTTTCTGCCGTAAGAATCTCATCCCCGTCAATCTCCGTAATGACATCCCCATTCTGAAGTCCCGCCGCCATTGCCGGTGAATCCATGCAGACATCTTTGATATAGGCGCCTTTTGGTATTTCATATTCACGTTCGATCGCCGCAGTAACCGTTGTCACTTCAAGCCCGATGTACGGAATATCCTGTCCGTTTGACAACATCTCAATCAATGCCTTTAATTCAGAAATAGAAATCGCTGTCAGCGTATTCTCATCGCCTACACTACTGTATCCCTGCATCACGATCCCGATGATCTCACCATCCACATTGACAAGCGCACCGCTTCCATTGCTGCTTCCGACAATATCTGTCGTAAATACACTGTAATTATGATCTATCGTGGAAATACTATTTGTCGTAGATGTGATATTTCCAGTCAGGATTGAATAATTTGTTCCAAGCGGACTTCCGATTGCAATCGCAATCGTTCCCTGCGTAACGGTCAGTGAATTGCCAAGAACTGCAACCGTGATCGCATTCTTTGTACTTTCTGTAAGCTCCGAAGTCTTTACGCTCAACACGGCAATCCCTGTATTGCCATCGTATTTTTTCATCTCAGCTTTCACTGAAACATCATTAATAAATGTAACGTAGATCTCCTGGGCATCCGCAATCGCCTTGCGCTCTGTCAAAACCAGAAGTTCTCTGCTGTTCTCCGCTACAATGATTCCGGAGGCCTGACCTTTGCTCTCATACGGATTATTAAACCAGTCGGTGTCACTCTTTACGCCGGTTACAGTCACAATAGACTTATTGGCTTCTTTTCCAACGGCATATAACTTGTTCTGCAGCTTCTGAAAATCAGCAAGTTCAAGTTCCCGCAGGTCATTGTCCGGAACATTCTCTCCGGTCTGCTCTGTTTCCGTTTCACCCGTCTGTTCCTGCTGTGAGTTTCCCACTTCTCCATTTTCCTGCGATCCGTTGTTCTCCGCTGCCCCGTTTTCTCCCTGCTGCCCGTCGTTCTCTGTCTCCTGTGTATCCTTCTGTTCCGACGCTTCCTGTATATCGCCCTGACTTGGCTCCTCCGTTTCCGTGACATCATCTTGCGGAATCGTAACAACCGGCTTCTCCTCCGGGTAAAACCAGTTTGAAAACTCCGGCTGCAATAAACTAAACACCAGTGCTGCCACCGCACCAAAAATAACGGCAAGCGCTACCGTAAACAATGCTTTTTTTACAAGACGTTTTTTATTCAACGGCTTCTCCTTGATCTGTTCATTAATAAAAGAAAAGCCACCCTTCTCTTTCTCCTGCATGATTTTCCCTTCCTTAACAAAAATGAAAACCGCACCTAGTTTATTATAGTTTGAAACACATACGCTTGCAACACTATTTTTTGCATTTCCGGCTTTCATTCCCCTAATTAATGGGATATAATGTGAATTAGCAATGAGCAGTGCCAAATGAGGGAAAAATAAAAAAAGACTGCTTGCAGGCTCTTTTTTGTTTTTTTCTCATTTGATAGGGCGAATGCCCGTCAGCCCGGAAAATCTCTGATTTTTCGGGCTGGCGCTGCGGACTAAAGTCGAACGCAACTCCCCGTCAACTCAACGCAACCTCTGATTTTTCGGGCTGGCACTGCGGACTAAAGTCGAACACAACTCCCCGTCAACTCAGCGCAATCTCTGATTTTTCGGGCTGGCACTGCGGACTAAAGTCGAACACACATATCCGTCGGCATGCTGCCACTGCAAACTAAATTTTCAACCACAAGGAATTACAAATCATATGAATGAAAAAGTTTTAAAAACATTAGAATACAATAAAATCATCGCACGTCTCGCGGAGCACGCTTCCAGCGAGGACGCAAAAAAACGCTGTCTTACCCTCACACCAGGCACAGACATAAACGAAATCAACCTTTTACAGTTACAGACCAAAGATGCCCTAAACCGTCTCTTTAAAGGTGGGCGCATCTCTTTTTCCGGTGTACACGACATCCGTGACTCCCTGAAACGTTTAGAGATCGGTGCATCCTTAAGCATCACGGAACTGCTGCGCGTCTGCTCTCTCTTAGAGGCAGCAAAACGTGCAAAAGCATTTTCCCGCACCAGCATCGGACACACCGGATCGGACCATCCTGCCGCAGCAGACGGGACAGACGAACTTCCGGTCGACTCACTGACCGGATTTTTCGATCAGATTGAGCCGCTCACACCGTTATGCGATGAGATCCGCCGCTGCATTTTATCGGAGGACGAGATCGCGGACGATGCCAGCAGTACGCTCCGCTCCATCCGCAAATCCATGCGTGGCATGAACGATAAGATCCGCGCACAGATGAACTCGATGATCAACAACACGACCACACGCAGCTATTTACAGGATGCTGTCATCACGATGCGCGACGGTCGCTACTGCCTGCCGGTCAAAGCCGAGGCAAAATCGCAGGTTCCCGGTATGGTGCACGACCAGTCCTCCTCCGGTTCCACGCTCTTTATCGAACCGCTCGCTGTCGTAAACTTAAACAACGAATACAAAGCGTTACTGATCAAAGAAAAAGAAGAGATCGAAGTCATCCTCGCAAACTTAAGCAACTTAACGGCAGGATACTCCATGCAGCTTCACACCGACTATAACGTACTCACGGAACTTGATTTTATTTTTGCAAAAGCAGCCTTCGCACAGACTTACAATGGTGTTGCCCCGACCTTCAACACAGATGGACGGATCAATATCAAAAAAGGCCGTCATCCACTGCTCGACGCAAAAAAAGTAGTGCCGATCGACGTGCGCCTCGGAGAAGATTTTACCCTGCTTATCATTACCGGTCCAAACACCGGTGGTAAAACCGTCTCCTTAAAAACAGTCGGTCTTCTGACATTGATGGGTCAGGCAGGACTTCACATCCCGGCTTCCGAGCGTTCGGAGCTTGGAATTTTTGAGGAAGTGTTTGCCGACATCGGAGATGAGCAGAGTATTGAGCAGTCTTTAAGTACATTCTCCTCCCACATGACAAACATCACCCGCATTTTAAGCCAGGTCAACGACCGCTCCCTCGTGCTTTTCGATGAACTCTGTGCCGGAACTGACCCGACGGAGGGTGCCGCACTTGCGATCTCCATTTTATCAAAATTGAAACTGTACGGTGCGCGTGTCATGGCAACCACTCATTACAGTGAGTTGAAAGTATTTGCCCTGCAGACTTCCGGCGTGGAAAATGCCTGCTGTGAATTTGACGTGGAATCTTTAAGCCCGACTTACCGTCTTTTAATCGGTATTCCTGGAAAGAGTAATGCATTTGCGATTTCCACCAAACTTGGTCTGGGTGGGGATATCATCGAGGATGCCAAAGGACGGATCAGCGAAAATGATATGAATTTTGAGGATCTTTTAGCTGACCTTGAAAAGAGCCGTATCACGATTGAAAAAGAACAGCTTGAGATCAATCAGTATAAAGAGGAAATCCAGAAACTAAAAGAACAGCTCGAACAGAAACAGGAACGCTTAGACGCAAGCCGTGACAAGATCCTGCGCGAAGCAAATGAGCAGGCTTACAATATCATCAAAGAAGCCAAAGATCTTGCTGATGAAACGATCCGTAATTTCAATAAATACGGCACCGCACACGCTCCGGTCAGCGAAATGGAAAAAGAACGTACCAAACTGCGCGATAAGATGAACAACGCACAGAAAAAAATGTCTGACCAGAAAAAGAATGCTGCGCCGAACCATAAGATTCCAAAGAAACTTCGCATTGGCGACCGCGTCAAAGTCATCAGCATGAACTTAAACGGAACCGTGCATTCCCTGCCAAACGCAAAGGGTGACCTTTATGTACAGATGGGAATTTTGCGCTCCCTTGTCAACATCAACGACCTGATCCTGTTAGAGGAAGAAACTTCTCCGACCAGCAAAAAATACGGCCGTACCAGTGCCGGCAAGATCAAGATGAGCAAATCCGCATCCGTCTCCACAGAGATCAACCTGATCGGCAAGACCACCGACGAGGCGATCGCTCTTTTAGATAAATATTTAGATGATGCCTACCTTGCACATATTCCGTCTGTCCGCATCGTCCACGGCAAGGGAACCGGTGCACTGCGCAATGCCGTGCAGGCGCATTTAAAACGGCTAAAATATGTGAAATCATTCCACCTCGGCGAATATGGCGAAGGTGATGCCGGCGTAACGATTGCCGAATTTAAAGACTGATTTCAGACAAAAAGTAATTTCAGTAAGACAGATTTTATCCCATGCACAAAGCACTGCCGAAGCAATACCATTTCGTCTGATTTACAAACAGAATAACAACTAACAGGAGGTAATTTTATGGCAGCAAAACAAAAAATACTGATCGTCGATGATGATAATAATATTGCAGAACTGATCTCTCTTTATCTTACGAAAGAGTGTTTTGATACAAAAATCGTAAATGACGGGGAGGAAGCCTTAAAAGCATTTGAGCAGTACAGCCCGAACCTGATTCTTCTTGATCTGATGCTTCCGGGCATCGACGGCTATCAGGTGTGCCGCGAGGTCCGTGCAAAAGCAAACGTGCCGATCATCATGCTCTCTGCAAAAGGCGAGATTTTTGATAAAGTACTCGGTCTTGAGCTTGGCGCAGACGACTATATCATGAAACCGTTCGATTCCAAGGAGCTTGTTGCGCGCGTCAAAGCCGTTTTGCGCCGTTACCAGCCTGTCAAAGTCGAAGAGCCAGCGCCGGAATTAAAATGTGTGAAATACCCGGATCTGATCGTCAACTTATCCAATTACTCCGTTATTTATAAAGATAATCCAATCGATATGCCACCAAAGGAATTAGAACTTTTATATTTCCTTGCATCCTCGCCGAACCAGGTATTTACCAGAGAACAGCTTCTCGATCACATCTGGGGTTACGAATACATTGGTGACACCCGCACCGTGGATGTCCATGTAAAACGTCTCCGTGAAAAAATAAAGGACAATGACAGCTGGAGTCTCTCGACCGTCTGGGGCATTGGTTATAAATTTGAGGTTAAAAATATATGAAACGGACACTCTACCCCAAACTGCTCGGCGGCTATCTGATCTATGGACTGATCTGCTTTATTATTATTTCAACCTTTGGTTACCACATTACGTTTAACTTCTTAGAGCGCCGGGATGCCTCGACGCTCTACCGGGAGTCTGCGCTGATTTCTTCTAACTATGCGGAAAACTATTTTAAGCGTTCCACAACCTTAGAGGAAATGAAAACACAGCTCTCCACCCTAAGCACTTACCTCTCCAGTGAGATCTGGATCATTGATAAGCAGGGACAGATTCTTTTAAATACAGCTTCTGCCACCTCTCCGTCAGAAAATGCAGAACCGGAAGTGATCCCTGATTTTGACGTGACTGATTTTGGGAATAAATATTACCGCACCGGAAACTTTTACGGTCATTTTGACTCAGAAACATTAAGTGTGTTTTCACCGATCACTGTAAATTACAAAGTACGCGGCTATGTGATCATACATAAACCGGTCAGCTCCATCGTCAATTTATCCAACCAGCTGACAAATCTATCCTACCAGACGTTTGCACTTTTATTTCTGGCTGCATTTGTTGTTTTAGCGCTTTTTACCTGGATCGTCTATATCCCGATCCGCAAAATTGCGCAGGGTGCCAATGAATATGCCTCTGGAAATTTCGAGGCAAAGATCGATGTCCATTCCAACGATGAGATCGGTTATCTTGCCGCCTCGCTCAACTATATGGCAAACGAACTGAACACTCTCGAGGAGGATCAGCGAAAATTCGTATCCAATGTCTCACACGATTTCCGCTCCCCGCTGACCTCAATCAAGGGCTATGTGGAGGCAATGCTCGACGGAACGATCCCGGTGGAAATGCAGGATAAATATTTAAACATCATCCTGTTTGAGACGGAGCGCCTGAACAAATTAACGAAGAGCCTTCTGGAATTAAATAAATTCGGTTCACACGGTGTCATGCTCGATATCACAAGCTTTGATATCAATCATACGATCCGCATGACGGTACAGACTTTTGAGGGAACCTGCATGGAAAAGCATATCAGTTTCAACCTGATCTTAAGCGGCGAAACCCTGTTTGTCTCCGCTGATTTCAGCAAGATCCAGCAGGTACTTTATAACCTGATCGACAATGCGCTCAAATTCAGCCACGCAAACTCCGCAATCACGATCGAGACGACCGAAAAAAATGAGAAAGTCTTTGTTTCCGTCAAAGACACCGGAATCGGCATTCCAAAAGACAGCATCAAAAAGATCTGGGATCGTTTCTACAAGACAGACCTCTCCCGCGGAAAAGACAAGAAGGGCACCGGACTTGGACTTTCCATTGTAAAAGAAATCATCCAGGCACATGGAGAAAATATCAACTGTATCAGCACGGAAGGCGTTGGTACGGAGTTTATCTTTACGCTGCCGTTGGCAAAAGAGCAGAAGGAGCATGCCTAGTGGCATGCTCCTCCTGCTGCATAACAGAGTTGTTAAAATTCAACTTTCTCATTTTTCCTTATTTCGTTAACATTGCTTTTGATATTCGGCACACAATCTTTCTAATAATTTAAAATCACAACTGTTATTTACAATACTTGGATTTACTTTATTTATGACTTTGGAGTAAGTTTGTTTTGCTTTATTTCTTATGCGAATTTCATTCTCATTACAAAATTTCCACTCCAGATTTAACAAGATTTTATTAGGATCATCTGCTATTATTCTTTCATTTATACATTCATCCGGAACCGGAAACATATAGTTAAACCGCAGTGACCCTTTCACTTTGTTATAGCGTTCAGATTCAATGTTTATCAATATATTATCCGGTTTTTGCATTTTGTAAGATGATACCGGGACATAATATTTATATTCATGAACATCCAAAACTACTCCACATGTAAACTTAGGCAAATTTCCCGGATATTCTATATTCGGAACCTTAGTAAAGTCCCTCTCGTTCATTTCTTCTTTTTGTAAGTATTTAACGTAATCTTTATCTATGTCGTAAAATGATAATGCCATTCTTCCTCCCCCAAAACAATATTGTCATACATCAACATAAACTGTCTCATTATTATAAACAATAAAAAAATGCACTTTGTGCGTTTCTCAAATTATCGCAGTACCTGTCAAATCTTCACGCCAACACTCGATTAATTTCCCTCATTACTCACATAAATAAGAGATGGCAAACTCCGCGAACATTCTCTTATCATGAATTAAACTAAATAAGAGATGGCAAGCCATCTCTTATTTATCCATTATAATTCGCTCTCAAAAGCGGCGAAGCACTCTAACATTATAATTCGCTCTTAAAAAGTGGCGAAGCACTCCAACATATATAATTCGCTCTCAAAAAGTGGCGAAGCACTCCAATATTATAGAATAACTATCTTTACAACAATTATTCTCTATGTTTATAGTACGATAAATTTCATTAATTGTCAATTACTTTTTGTACTACATCTTTATTTTACCTTCCTACTTCTTTTTCTTCCCTTTCGCCTCCGGCAGCTCCTCATACATCGCAACGAACAATCCCTGCAAAAACTCTTTATGACCCACAGATAGGAAAGTGCCGCTTTTACCGGCTTTACCAACAGCCTGTCATCATA
>ENA-OZHH01001104-OZHH01001104.1-human-gut-metagenome-genome-assembly--contig:-NODE-1104-length-13681-cov-7.496257_pt1 | contig 13681 bp, 19 predicted proteins | sample MGYA00244045_ERZ653684 | MGnify/ENA primary metagenome ERZ653684 (study PRJEB26926, sample SAMN06165264) | human gut metagenome | biome: ENVO:00009003; feature: ENVO:2100002; material: ENVO:00002003... | reverse complement strand
GTCGTCGGCAGCGTCAGATGTGTATAAGAGACAGGAATGAGCTGGGATTTATCACGAAAAGTGGAGAAAATACCCCAAAAGACTATATGGAAGCGTTCTTCTACAAGAATGAGGAGATGTTGAAACTTCATGCAGAGATAGGATATAATACTAAAATAGAGTCGGAAGGATGCGTATATATATACAGTGGTATTGAAAAACTGGAAAACTCATTCATAGTGTCTGAGACTATGAATATCAAAAAACGGTTTTTTCAATATGTGTGGTTTCCGGGAGAATACTATTACTATATGCTGACAGTTCCGGATGATATTGAAAGTGATAGTTTCTCTAAAAAGATATTTGATATACTGAAAGGATTGATGTAAGATTGGCTAATTTAACTTTTGAAGTGAATATTGACATTTATCAGAACCTCATTCTATAACTTTTCAGGATGGAGTTCTGCAAGAATAATTTTGTAAGCAGGTTGAAAAATACTGTTGAATTGAAGATTTAAATAAAATATATGGAGGATTGGTCTTTCTCCTTAATTAGCAAATAAGGATATGGATAACTGGATAGTAACCGAAGGAAGCCCGTTTGTAATCATAGAAAGTGCTTTTGCAGAGCAATGGGATGGTGCTGATAATTATGATACAGTATGCAGTGTACAAGATTATCTTGGTATAATCAGCATGAACAATCATACGGTACTTGTATTGGGCGATGAACCAATGGCTGCAAGGATAGTGAAAAAGGACAGTGAGGTACTGATATTGCGCTGGAAGTATGCTCCAAGCTGCGAGGCTGTAGAAGATATACTGAATGGTGTCATGCCTGTTTCGCTTGAACCCATAGAGGAGATAGAGGCAGAATTCAGCACTAATGAAGTCGTCATGTTTGATTCTCTTTATCCGGTAAATGAAGCTCCAGCGAAGGTTTCATTTACACTACCTGGTAAAAGATGCTATATTAAAACTTGCAATTATAAGAATGAAGATGTATCTTTAATCGTTCATATAATACAGTGTTTGTAACAAGTACTTGAAGTATAGGGGATTGTTGCTAAAATAATGGAGGATTGACATGAGAAAACATAGGGATATAGTAGTAGTGAATTATGAACAAGGTGAGGGCATACCTTGTGGGAAAGATATTTTCTATCTGTGTCTTGAATGTAAGACTGTCATACATTCCGTTCCTGAGTCATATCAGGAATGTAAATGCGGTAACGTTTTTGTAGATGCTGATGCAGGAAGGGGCGGCGCACATACTCCGGACAAGTTGTTAATTCTGAAAATTGAATAATTCATATTAATTGATATCATAGCTGACTGAATTTGTGTGTTCTGATTATCAGAAAGATAAGAGGAAGTATAAAAAACATAATCATTTATTATATATTATAAATAATTAATAATTGTTTGCTGTATTTGCGGTTTAGGACGTGTCTTAAAAAAAGATTAATATGTAATTTTGCAATGAAATTAGAGTAAATACATGACAGTAGATAAAATACATACAAAGATAGTACCATGGTTACAAGCCTTATTGTGGTTAGCAGCTCTTTGCCTTGGAACAGTAAGTTTCCAAAATCTTGTTAATGAGAAGTATATCAAATTAGTGGCTGTACTCATAATATTTCTTGTTTTTATATGGGAGTCGGCTATAACCTTTTTGGATTTTAAAAGTATATATGCAGAAAAGAACTTCACAGGAAAGATCTTCCATGTGAACATGAGATTATTTACAATAATACCTCTGGCCTTTTTTGTTGGAGGTGCATATGCCTTATTTCCTCAATATGAGGTGTTGTTTTATCTGTCTTTGCTGATAATGGGCTGGTTGAAACTTGAAATTGCTTCATTTGCCAATAATATAGAGTGTTATTTAGTAGATATAAGGCCGACATTCAGACCTAATAATTTAAGTGATAACGATGATTGAACAAATTTTGATATCTGTACTAAGTGTTATTCAGAGTTTTCTGAATAGTTCTTTTTTCCCATTATTAATAGCAATAATAAGTTTGGGATTCTTTGTCGTGTACTATTATAGGGCTAACCGTGAAGTAAACAAGCATAGGAAAGAAGTACAGCAGCAATTGATAAACAAAGCTACAATCGTATTGCCGCGACGTGAATATGATGTAGCATGTGCCGGAAGTAACAATTATAGTTCTTGCTCCAAAGTAGAATCAATAGATATAGAAGCATGTAACTTTTGTGACAAGAAAGGAAATTTGCTCAATGTCTCTAAATATGATTGTTTTGTCGTTCATGGTAATTCGATGAAATATGCAGGAATCAATGATCAGGATTTCATATTCGTTCAAAAAGATTTTTCTCTTTCATCTATAGATAATGATGCATTACCTCTAATTCTTGTGATTAAATACAGGGAGATAGAAGAAGGTAAAGCAAAATATAAGGTCAGAAGAACATGGTACAGAGGAACAATTGATGATAATTTTGACCAAGTATTGAGTAGAGTAATGTCTTCAGATGATTTCTCAAAACTGAAAAAAGAAAGAGGATATATCACTGATGATTGGATGCTGAAAGATTTTATGGAAAAAAGACTGGAGGGCTATAAAAATGTATATTATCAGGACGGTCAGTGCCCAGAGGCATATAAGGATATAATCATTTCTACAACATACGATACTGCAAATGACGAAATACATTTTTCAATTCATCCTTCTTCCGCCATTGTAGGTATTGTAAGTGAATCATATACTGTGATAAATAAATAGCATAATTTCATTTTGAAATACTCTCTATAAAGCATTATAGCACATTGATTGAATCATAAGTTCGGTCAATGTGCTTTTTTTGTTGTAATGTAATAGGGGTGATTATTCTCTGTGTAACAGTGTTGAATATCTTGATGATAATATTTTACAATATACAATCTCTCTCTTTTGCTTTTCCTTGTATAAGTATAAAAAGCTATGGAAAACTATTTGATTTACAATAAATTTCTCTAACTTTATGCACAGCGATATGGTAACAATCGCTTGATGATTGAATGTCTCATGAACTGTATTGTATGATGAATGATATCTTAAGTATAAATATAATATTCAAATAATTAATAGTATGAAACTACAGGAGTTATTAAAAAAAATTGAAACAACTCAAGGTTGTGAATTGATAAAAAGGACTTCACCTTTATCTCTTTCGGATAAAAAACTACCTGATGATTTGGAATATTATTTCTCAAATTATGATGGTATAAAACTTTTTAGTGATATGCCATTTGGTATTACAATTGTTGGAATTAATGATTTTCGTGTAACTAACAAAGTCCTATATCCTGAAGATGATGTCATTTGGGAGGAACTTGAAGGTGATATTAGTGAAAATTGGTATATGATAGCTAAAGCTGAAGAATTGGCTCAGTATATTAGTATAGATCTGGATGACGATAGAATGGGCTATTGTTATGATAGTTTCCTTGAAACACATGCTAATCCAGGTTTTAGTTTGATAATTGCCAAGTCTTTTACAGAACTCCTTGAAAGATTGTTTAATTCTAAAGGAGAGTTTTGGTTTTGGAACAGTGAGGGATTTGAAGGATATGGAGATGCTTATGATGAATGATTTTATTTTAAATTAAAATTTAAGTATTATGGAAGAAAAAGAATTATTACGTCAGTTTGGAGAAATGTTTATAGAAGAAGTCAGAACTAGGACTTTATGGCAAATGGATAAAATTTTTTCTGGAGAATTGAAAGGAGAGGATGCTCAAAAGTTACATGCAAAACTTGCTCACTTCTCACCTGAAGATATGGAAGTAATCAGGGAAATTTCGACAGATGCTGTTGATAGAGCATTATTTAAAGTAATGAATATGTTTGAAACCACTGAAGATTTTATTATAGGTGCAGTGAATGATGATGAGATAGTCAATTTGAATGATGTCAGCGACGGTTTAGGCGGAGATTATTTTGGCTGGGTTGAAGAGTTTGAGAAGTCTGAAGATGATGATGATTGAAATAAGTCATCATAAAATTCCTTAATTTTGAGGAAAGTCATTATCATTAATGAAGAACAGTATGAATTCCCTTTTGAGGAATTCATGAGGAATGCATGAGGAATTTTTGGGTAATTTCATGGAAATTTGAGGAATCTACGAGGAATTCATGAGGAAAACATGAGGAATCCGTAGGAATTTGAGGAATTCATGAGGAAAGCGTGAGGAATGCATGAGGAATTTTTGGGTAATTTCATGGGAATTTGAGGAATCTATGAGGAATTCATGAGGAAAACATGAGGAATCCGTAGGAATTTGAGGAACTCATGAGGAAAGCGTGAGGAATGCATGAGGAATTATAGAAGTGTATTCGTTTGCTGTGACAATTGGGATATATTTTTTTCAGTGTTAATCATACAAGAGTTATGTAGTAAGTATGCAATACTATATTGTAAGAAATAAACAGATGCCATGGGGCAGCTATGGAATGGTACTGTGGCAAGGAAAATATATTTATGATAGGGATTCTGATATGCATTTGGTTTTCAGAACCGGCCCGTTCTGTCCGTCAATATATAGAACGGAATATAATAGTGCATGTCCTGTATTGATCGTAAAGAAAGATGTATTGCACCATTTAACAGAATCAGGTTTAACAGGTTTTGTGCCTAAACCGGTCAGTAAGGAGAAGATTGTAAGACTTGCCTGGGAAAAATTGGATTTGTCGGCTCCCGAACCCCAAATTTATCCTTCGGGAGATATGGACGCAGAGAATTATATTATTCGTCGAAAGCATGATGAGCAAACCTCGAATGAGATTGGGGATTTGTTTGCCTTGGTACCTCAAAAAGATGCTTTCGTTTATTTTAACGGAGATCGCACCACTGCTCAATTAGTATCGCAAAGTGTGTCAGGACTGGATATTTTCGTTGACAGACTTCATTATGAATCCTGTTCTGAGATATATGTTAGTTGTCGGGCAAAAGACATATTGTATGAGCGTAATTCCGATTTGCTTTCTTTTCAACCAATTCCTACGTTTGAGGCTGATGAAGATTTATTGTCACAATTGGAGGAAAGAGCAAACATAATTGAGCTAAAAAGCCGTCGAAATATTGAAATGACAAATTCTGATTGGATAATGTGGCATCGCCTTAGAGACGAGGCAAGGACTTTGATTGAAGGCCTTAATTCTCTAAAAACAGAATTAGCTAAATCTAAAAGGAGCATTAAAATTGGCGAAAAATTAAAATCGGCCAACGAATTGTATCCTCTCGACTATGAGAATTGGATGATGGAGTATTGGCCAAAAAACATTTAATTAAAATTAGGAAGAAAAGTTTATGATTGAGAAGTTACAAGGATTGCAGTTCAAAATTGAACTGAGAACCATTAGAAAGGAATTGAGCCAGGCTTTCATTCAGAGATATCCAAATCTGCCTGCAGATTATCTGGCTTTTCTGCAAGAATATACACTGATTTGTAATAAGGATGAAACGAGCTGGTTTAACGGAATAGAGGACTTCAACGAAGAGAATGACACCGCTTTCCGTTGGAATGAATTTGAGATGATGGGGATTGAGGAATTTGAAGATGACGAAGATGAGAAAGAAGCAATCCGCAACTTTTGGGATACGCATCTGCCTATTGCTCTGTCTGTAAAAGGTGGTTATCAATACCTGTGTATTGACCTCTCTGCTGATAACTTTGGCCGTATATATTATGGTGCTGAACCTGAATTTGAGGATTCGGCCGAGTATGTATGTGAAAACCTTGGCGAACTGTTTGATCTGATGACAAACGGCGAAAAAGATGATATCCTGTGGAGTTTCAAATAGGAAGCTGTAGATGAGCTGGTGTATTATCCATGTTTCAATATATTGCAAGGAAAGGGAAACTGAGTAAAAATCTAAACGAGGATATTAATCTATGTGGTGATAATAATACCAGAGAAACATGGTATGGTGAATGAAACGAATAGTAATTATGGAACCTTTTATCATAGACAAAAGTGATACTGCTTATTTTAAAGGGATGACCGTCTGTTTTCCTTATATCAAGGAAGGTTTGGCTTATGCTAAGGCAAATGGAATTAGCAGGATATTGGTTCGAGGGGAGAGTGATAAGAAAATAACAGTGAATATGGATTTCTTCAGGGATTGTGATTTCATTACTGTATTACACTGGCTTGTACCTCTTTCTCAACGCTCTGATATAAGCGGATTGTATTCTCTTGTGAACCTGCGTGAGCTGAGATGGACTCCAATCAAGCTTGATATAGATCTGTCCCGGCTTGTCGAACTTGAGGAACTGACAATCAGATACAGTAGCGATATTAATGGTTGGAAATGTTTGACAAACCTGAAAAAACTCTTTCTTACAAAGGTTGATACTGAAGACCTGACATTTCTTGAAGGGCTTGCAAACCTTAGCTATCTGCGAATCTTGCGTGGCTCTTTGTCCTCGATACACGGACTTGAGAAGTGTGACAAATTAGAGGTTCTTTTCCTGCAATGTTGTGGGAATATAACAACTCTCTTGCCGACATTAAACGAGCTTAGGAGTATTGAAAGGGTGAACATCGAATCATGCAGGAACCTGGCAAAGGATGAGCGATATCTGAAGTTAAAGCATTTTTCTATGTTATGACCAATATCTGCTGATAATCAATTTGATTTTTACTTATATTTTGCAGTTCTTGTTCTTGATATTAAATGCTATAAGTGAAAATAGTTTTGTGTAAAAGATTATAGATATGAAGTATCTTGTCTGTGGTATTTTGATTATTGTTCTTTGCCTATGCTATTATTGTGGGATAGGTGTGGTAAACCATATCTGGCCAATAGCACATTGGGATATATCCATGGGAATATCAATAACGTACAGTACCGTGGTATTGGCGATATCGATGATGATTGGAACTATAATCGGACTGACAGTCAAAAGAAAACTTTGGATTGCTGTTCCGGCTATACTGCCCGCAATTTACTGGTGTGAGGCTATAACATATTTGCCTTACAGGTCGTTGGCATATATGGGGATTGCGCTGTTTGCCTATCTGATATTCGCTTTAATCATAAGTCGGTATAAATACAGAAGATAATATCGGGATGTCCGTAAATTATGTAATCTAACTGAAAATCTTTTTTATGAATACAGGGATGTCAACGTTGATAAAGAAGACGGTTGTGAGAGTGGTATATATGACGATATTGCTGATTGTACCGCTGCAAATGTCAGGCAAATGTGGCTCTGGGAACAGAATAGTGTTATGTATCGAAGGACATAACTATGAGCTGTCTGTATCTGTTGACAGTACGGAACATATAAATGGCTGGGATAAAAGTGTACTGATGGAACTAAAAAAGGAAGGATGCAAGTACATGGAGAATAGATTGCCACTAACGGGGAACTGTCCTTTGGAGGAACAAGTAGAGGTGAGTGCCAGGAATGACGGCTTCGGGATCAGCCTGTGGTTTTGCTCAGGTTATGATTATATAAGAGGTAATGCAGAATTTGTGTACTCTAAAAGAATTGGTGATTTTGTCCTGAAAAGTTATCGGGAAGAAATCACAGACAGATTAAATCCAGAGCATGAAAAGGAGATAATATATCCTTTGCATAATGTTGAACCTATTGTATTGTCAACGTTCAATCCTATATCCATAAGACAAAAGAAATGAAGCAGAGTGCTTCTTGGTTCACTCCACTTCATTTTTAAGACCGGCTATTTCAATAGTCTATCCATAACCGATTGAAGTCCGTTAAAGTCACAATAATTATTAGTGCCTCCAGTAAAATCCTTGTCATCGGCAGCTGTTCGAATCAGAATAGAGTCGAGTTCTATTCGTACTCCTGAAGCTATACGTGATAGTCCTGACGAATGGTTGATGTACACAAATTGACCGTTACGTTCTATGAAGCAGGATGTGTAATAGTGTCCTTTTGAATGAGAAATCATTCTGGCTCCAATGGAAGCTGCAAGTCTTGAAATTTCCTTAATCAGGGCAGTTTGAAAACTTCTGTACTGCTTTGATACTGTAGAACCGGCATCTGCAAGGATAGCAGACTGCCATTTTGAAAAAAAGTCTTGTTTCATAACTTCGGATTTATTGTTTTGAATTATACATTAAATGATGTGGGTAAGGCATTTCACTACTCTGTGATTTAATGCGCCATGTCGTATATTTCGGGCTCGCTTGACACATTGTATATCCAGTTGCCACAACGTACAAGGAGGGCATCCTTGCCATAATACAGTTTTTTCATTCCTGTGATGCTGCCGCTCTTATGGAAGTTTGGAAAACGACTGATGTTGACTCTCTTACCTTCTTCCTTTGATAATCTTTTTGTTTTCATACCTGTAATGCTTTTAAAGTTTTTTCCCTATTGTCATCCGGCTTTCATACTGCCATAGGGTTGATTTTTGTGTGTAATCCAAACGGCGGAAACAATGAGTTCAGGCAAGCGACAGAAGTTGAAATTTTATGAAATACCGTAATCTCCGATTCCGGAAAGCTGTCGTAAAATTTCATCAATGTAGCGGAGCGGCGCTTGTACTGACGATTGGACGCCGTAACTTTACACATAAAAAATCAGCTGGCCTGTGGCATGATATGATGATTAATGAGATGAAAATTAAGAGTGGGATATGCGATATAATAGAGGATATAAACGGAATGAAAGAAAAGTGTTGTTGGAGCTATTAGTTATGTATCCTAATCTGGTCTGTACTGTGGAATTTGGTATGTAATACTTCATCCGCATTGAATTGTGGCAATTAATCTGTATGTGTGATTGATTTCTGAAATATAATTTGTACATTGCGAAAGTATGATTGATATACAGGCTCAGGTCTTGTTGAATATTAAACTCAATAGTTATGGCAAAAATGATGTTTTGGGTTGGATACTTTCCAACAGAAGAAGATTTTGAAAGATATATGGACCAAACAGAATTCTACAAATGGTGGTCTGAGCATGATGAAGATAATTTGGAACTCAGATGTCAATTCTGTAAAGAGCTTGGAATCTCGTCATACGATGAAGATTTCCTGATAATGAAATATCTAAAAGAATCGGATAATATCCAGGATTGTATAGACTTTATACCTGCCAATAATGAGTTATTACGGCCTGAATTTGAAAGGCTAAGTTTAGCGAAAGCCAATGCTGTAATTTGTTATACCAAAGGACATGAAATTAAAGATGATGTGGTTGAAAAGCCTACTTTGGTTTCATATTTAGGGGTATTTAATTATAGTACAAAAGAAATAATGAGCCGGTTTTCGACATCCGGAATGAGGTTTTCTACCTTTCTCGGTACAACTGATAAATCGGAAGCTGAATTTATGGAGTATTTTAATCAAGACGCTTATCTGGAGGAATTGAAACGCTATGAATCAGGAGAAACAAAGAAGCGTCCTAATCCTGATTTGCGTTGTCAGTTTTGCAAGGATGTTGGTATTACTCATTATCATCCAGAGTTTCTTAAAATAAAATTTACGGAAGAACCAGTCGATGCTCTTTCTATTGTAAAAGAAACTGTTAATGATAAGCATTTCCCAGATTTATTATTTTCTAATGCTTTAGCTGATAAAAACATTGAATATGCGAATTGTGCATTTTGTTATATTGCGAATGGATTCAGAGATAAGAAACTTGACCAACATATCAATATTTATAAAAAAGATACTCCAATGTTTATCAAGCGGAAAAAGAATGAATTAGATGAACTGGACAGTTATAACGGTTTGAGCTATTTAGGTTCATTTGCATGGGAGTAGCTTAAGATAATAAGTGTAACAATTAATGAATGAGGCATGGAATTAAGGGAATTGAAAGATGTTCTCACAGATTGTGACAAGCAACTGAATGAGAATGACTGGATAGAGGTTGAAAGTAAACTGAACTGTACTATTCCGGCAGATTTGAAGAGGTTTTATGAGTCGTGTAATGGGGGTGAAGTTAAAGGAAACTTGTATCTAATGAATGGTAATGTACAAACAAAAATCAGATTTTTTATTCCTATAAAATATAATAAATCTTGCAATGATGAACCAGGTAGTACAATGGAAGGTACATCACTAAGTGAAAGGGTTAATCCAACATTTAGTCCAGAAAAACTTATAATCGGAGTGACCAAGGATGGCAAAAGAATTTGTGTAAATTCCAACACTAGTGAAGTAGAGTTTTATCCTATTATTGGATTTAATAAGGATGATTTTATTTATGGGACTCCAATATTTGTAAGCAGTTCGTTTGACCAGTTTATCTCTATGCTAAGATACGAACCGGAAGTAGCAGAAAGTAGTCAGACTAGAATTGAACGGACAAGTAAAGAGAAACTTCTTATAGAAAGTTCTGCAAGGATGCTGTCGCCTGAGGACTGGCTGGAATTTGAGAAGAGAATGAATTTTAAGATTCCTGCATCAATGAAAAGCTTTTATCTCAAAAATAATGGCGGTATGCCAAACCTGAATTTCTTCTTGCCACAAAATGAAGATATGGATGAAGTTGAAATAAACACTTTCTTACCTATCAAATATCCATTAAAAGGAGTTCAGACAATTGAAGATACCTGTCAGTCATTGTGGGATAGAAATATGATTCCAAAAATCATGTTACCTTTTGCTATAGATTCCGGAAACAATCTTTATGCTATCCATAAAAAGACATTGTGTATCTATTATATCGTAATGGATATCTGGCATGAAGAATGGAGCTGTGAAGAGAACTTCGAGGCAAACTCGACCAAGATTGCTTCGTCGTTCCGCTACTTTGTATCTCATCTGCTCCCGGAAGAATGAATCTCTGTTTACTAGGAGGAAGGGTAATATGGAAGGAAAGGTCTTGAATACAATAAGCGGAGATGAGTTCGTGACTTATCTGAAAGAGTCATTGCATAATGCCGGTGACGGCGTTATCAGACGGCTGACGATGAATCCCGGGAAACATGAGTTGACTGTAGAGTTCTCGGTAGAAAGTCCTGAAGGATGGGTGAACATCGAAATAACGTGCATGAAGGTATCGGAATTCAGGATACGCCAAAAGAATAATACTGACATGCAGGTAATATACTGTATGGACGTACAGAAGATAGAGAATCAATATTGGTTGGATTTTGACTGTTGTAGTCCGAATGATGATGTTGAAATGTTCCGAAAGTCGGATTTCTATATAAGCTGCGGTGATTGTGTGGTGAGAGTTTTGTCGTATAATGATTGTGCCTGACTTGGCCGTGATTTATCAAATGTTGAAGAGCAATAGGCAGGCAGTATATGATGAATGGGAATTATTAAATACAGAAGGTGTAGAACTGTCAAAAATGGAGATATATGATTGGAGAACTTGCCTATTGGATGTTTTACTACGTGATGAAGGTGCCACGTGTAAAGAGAGAGAAAACGGGGATATCGGATTCGTTGTTCCTGTTATCCATAGTTGCGTTAGTCAATATTCTGACGGTCATGATATTGATTGAATTGGCCGGATGGCATGGACTGACTGACTTATGGAATAGTTTCTTTGGCTCAGTGAAATGGAGCAGGTCAAACATACTAGCCTGGGTATATGCCTTGATTTCGCTGATACCACTGTTGTGGATAAACTGGAGGCTGTTTTACCGTCCTGCTAAATTCAGGGAAATAAGAGAAAGATGCGAGAAGATGGGAAGAATGAGAAGATTAGTCGGGCAGTGTTTTTTCTGGGTGTTTGTAGTGGGCAGTCATGTGGCTTTCGGAATAGCAATAAAACAAAAGAATCCGTCAGATGATAAAGAATATAGGGAAAGACTGGAGGAGATAAGAGAGCTGAAAAGTACGCTTGACCGTACTGGAGAGAAGACGAAGAGTAAGTTGGTTCTTCTTACTGACTCTATCAATGATACAGTTGAACAGTAACATACATATTGTGTACAACGGGTGCATACTTGGCGGAGTGAATTGCTTCTGACAAAGAGTATGGAATGGAGTGTAATTTAAGGATGTGGTTGCTTGCACACAATATATGAGCGCAAAAACGGAGAATATGATAAGCCAATGAAGGATAAGATTTTAGACATACTATCGTATGTACTCCTGGTACTAGGTGTTTTGTGGTTTATATGGCTGACGCTATCCAAATTTGAGTTAGAACACAGCCGATATGAGAATTCAACGGGTTTCGCGATTTATGTGTTGGTTTATCTACCATTGCTAATTGTCACGATTCGCAGTATTAAACGTATCAGAAGAAAGAAAGCCAGACATCAGGATGAACTTATGAAATATGGGAAAGCTTTTATGGTTGATCTGAGCGCATGTAAAATCCATTCGGACAAAGGCTACGGCTCTGAAGACCACAGAATAGTGACCTGTGTGGTGGAAACGAAAATCTACTATAAAGGCGAGGACAGAAGTTTTGTAAGTGACAACATAAGAATGGACGAAGAAAGCCTTGGAATACTGTTGGCCGAAAAGAGAGAAGCAAAACTATATATCAATCCGAGCAATCCGGACGACTACTTTTTTGACTTGAGGTTTCTTGGGAACAGTATCTGTTGAAGAAATTGGAAGTATGATACTGAAATAATATGATTATGGGCAAAAAGGGTGTATGGAACATATTAGTTGGGATATTGGCAGTAACATCTGTAACAGTCTCTCTGATATCCTGTGTCGGAAGGGGAGAGAACAAGAGCCGGTCGGAAAACTTAGATACCACAGAAGTGTACGGTTTTGGGACTGATACGACTCTAATATATGTATATGCCGGAGACAAAGCAATAGACACAATCTTCAGACTGAACACCATGCCGACTCTGTATGTACAGGGTGACAATTTCGAATATAAACGTAAGGACGGCAAATATGCACCTTTAGGTACAGGATTCGTGGATATAATCGCCGAGATGAAACCTGTAATCCCATTGTACCGCTCATCAGAATGTAAGTGTCCGGAAGACAGTATTGCAGTCTTGCAATACCCGTTCGACATGGAGCTTGTCAAAAGAAGAAAGGAAAGTGACCTTAATTGCCTTGATAAAGTAAAGTCGGGAAATCTTGACGGAAGGTATTACTACCGCTATAGCTCAAAGTCAGATACGCTCATGCCACTGGCATGGAGACCAGGGAGCAATATCGCGGAATATCTTCAGGAAATGGAGAGCCTGATATATTCTTTTCCGAGGTTGCGCTTCAGAGTGCTTGAGCTGACTGACAATAGTCTGAAAATTGTCCTGAACGAGGAGAACGGCAAGAGTGCTTGGATAAAGCTTGATTCGCCGGAGCAGATAATAAAGACAGACGAGAACCGTCAAAACGGTGGCTATGAACTGATGAGGATAAATTACATTCCTGCCCGCAGGATATATAAATATGATATGTATTACCTGTCCTGGGGGGATTATCTTCAAATGCTCAAGGAAGTGAGATTCAAAGACCGAAGTGAGTTGTCCGGACGATTTGTCGTAAATGGAGATACTATAAGGAGCAAAGAGGGGTGGAAATTATGGAAAAAGGGCGACGAACTGTTGTTGGACAGGATAATTGAATATACTGTAGAGTAAAAACCTGCTGATAGAAGAATCTGCCATTAATTTTGCCGTTTGGCAGTAAACTTGTAAATTTGTAGATAATTTATAATTAATCTGTTATAGATATTAATAACGAAATTACTTGCATTGTAGTAATACTGTCTCTTATACACATCTCCGAGCCCACGAGACTACGCTGCATCTCGTA
>ENA-OZHH01001103-OZHH01001103.1-human-gut-metagenome-genome-assembly--contig:-NODE-1103-length-13700-cov-7.099084_pt1 | contig 13700 bp, 25 predicted proteins | sample MGYA00244045_ERZ653684 | MGnify/ENA primary metagenome ERZ653684 (study PRJEB26926, sample SAMN06165264) | human gut metagenome | biome: ENVO:00009003; feature: ENVO:2100002; material: ENVO:00002003... | reverse complement strand
GAGATGCAGCGTAGTCTCGTGGGCTCGGAGATGTGTATAAGAGACAGATTCAATTCCGGTAAAGTAGTAATCCATAATTCTCTTTTGCTTTTAATATACAATATCATTTATTCGGAATCTGGTATATAACCTTCGTGTATCATTCTTTCTTCACAAACTTTGAATTCACCTTCTCAAAAGCACAATTACCGAAGAGATTTTGCCAATCGTCATCAACACGCTTTTTCACTTCCATCCATTTTGATGAAGCCAATTTTCCAAGTATCCTTTTCTTAATACTCATACACTCCCCGATACCGTCAATCAAAAGTAAAAGTTCACTTTCAGAAAGCATTGAATATTTCTTCCTAAACTCGATATATCGGTGCAATTCTATTATATCTTCCTTCAGAAAAGCAATCTCCGAACACATTTCATGCGATATTTGATGAACCAGGTTCTCCATCTTTACTGCCAACTCCATTTGGTTAGAAAAGTCATTCCCTTGATATTTTTCTGCAAAAGAATAGTCATATTTTCCTTCTAGTTCTTTTAGACTTGACAGTATATCATCTATTTTTCCTATTAGCTCTTCCATATCATTTCCAATATTCATTATCATTTTCTACATATCAGCGATACCTATTCAAGCATTACCCACCAGCGACTTCAAACCGTTCATATGATAAAAGATGAAGCAGTCTTCCACAAATACAGACAATATGCCTTTAGAGGGATTGGCTATCAAGATATTGTCATCACCCGGATAACAGAAGTCATCCCAATACTCCACAAGGACCTCGCCATCAGTTATTATCGAATTGTAGCCACCCCAAAAGAAGATCACTCTGTCAGCCTTCTCAATATAAGGTGACAAGTCTATATCTTTGTGCTTCGTATCCCAGTCAGCATCGATGAAACCCCGTTTATCCAATCCGTTCCAGAACTCTTCGGGAAGTTTAAACAGATGTGGCTCAGTAGATTTTGTTATGCTACTCCATGTGTTCATCGAATCAATCTTACTGTTGACAGTCACACGGGCAAGACAATCTTCATCCAATATGATGTTATTGTCCTCAAATAGACGCCAGCCAATATCACTGTTTCTGAGCTTGTCTATAGTATCATCCCTTTTCATAATATCTTGCTTAGGTTTACAATCATATTTCCTGTTTATCATGGTACTGTCCAAGTAGATTTTCTGCGCTTTCTTTCAATTCTTCGTCATCCTCACTGTTTGCCACCATATTCGCAAGTTTGCATATCACAGGCAGTACCGGCACAAGGCTTCCTTCCGGGAATTGCGGCAAAAGTTTACCGACAATCTGGTTCTTCAGGATAACATCATCACCGTTTGTCAGGATATCTTCAATTTCCGGCATAAGCTCCTTATGATATTTGGGAAGCACACGCAGCAGCATATCAGTTACGGGCCAGTTAGCATCCGCTATCCATTCCAACAGTGGACATGCTATGGCCGCTACTTGTTCTGGCACAGCAGGCAAAAGACGGGCGACGGCATCCAGATCAAACTTATCTTTAGGTATCAGTTCTTTTTCATTCATCACATTTAATAAGTCTCATATTCTCCAATGGTTCTGTCAGCGGCACTGTCAAACATTCTCCGTTGTTATTGTATGCATATACAATTCCGTTGTCAGCCCTGATATTCACTATCGGATTCAAACTGTCAAGGAACAGAAGCCATACAGGAGAATTGGTTTCTTTATCCACGGCATACACCATTCCGTCACTGCCATAACTTCCCTCGCCTCCATATATTTTATATTTTTCCGTTTCACACGAACATACTATATCAAACTCACATACCCAGTCCGATGCGTTATATTCGAAATAGCTGCCAAGGGACGATTTACAAAGTACCCTGATATCCATTCCGGTTCTTTCCAGCACATACAATTCTCCACCCTCGGTAATCAATGAATTTACAAGTGGACACCTGTAATCATTTACAATGTCTTTCAATGTCATACCCTGTTCTTTTATAGATTATCATACAGCACTTCAAGTCTTGCTTTCCCTGAAGGTTTTCATCTTTTCGTCAAACAGGCGTTCCGCATTTTCCCATCTTTGGTCCTTGTAATATTCCAGCAATGCTTCAGGACGATTTTCCAACAGGTAATACTCCATTAAGGCTTCTGCTACATTAAGTATATCATACGTGTTAATCATACGAATATACTCCTCCACAGACAGTTCAAGTTCACATAAGATATATTCACGTTCCTCATCACCGATGACAATATCATCCTCTTCCTGCGTGCTGAAAGTCATTCCGCAATAGGTCTTGAAACTTTCCATTGCCGGATACCGTATCAGATCCTTTACAGACAACACCGGGAAATTGTGTCTGTACAGTATGGCATTATACCCAAGTAGTGATTTTTCAATTCTGTCTATTCTTGCTACCTCGTCCCCTTGCATCTCCTCCACACGGTAAGACAGAAGAGGAAAATCCTGCTGTATCTTCTTCCATACTTCATACAGCTCATCGCTTTGGAGCAGTTCCTTGATGTCTTCACGACCTATCTTGTTATACACCTGTTCCAGCAACTTATAATAATCGTTCCCAAAGCAGATGATTGTATCTTCATCCATTCCGTAGATATTGTTGTGTTCATCTGCAACAAGAAGCATGGAGCCGTGACCTAACTCTCCGAAAGGCGTTATGCCGTTTACACCTAGTATCTCACAATAATGCCCATTTACAAGTTCATACGGATATACAGAAAGGATAGTGGCAATATCGAAACCCAGAGTTTCGTCAGGTAGTTTTATTTGAAGGTTGTAGAAACGCACCAGAAAGTCTATCAGCTCCATGGTTGGATGATAGTTCTCTTTGGAGTATATTCCAATGAGTTCATCAGGACTGATTATCATCCGCTCGTCCCATTGGCATATCGATTCGAGATATTGTTTCAGTTCCATACATTCTTTTGTTTTCTTATTTAGCATCCTTTATTCCAGCATTTAACATGAAAAACATCACACACCGTATTCTACGTTTTCGCTACAAAATTATTAATTGTTACTTTTCATGTACTTCCTTTCTTCCCAGGTATCACCAGCTAACAAAGTTCTGTATGTCATCAATAACTATGACCTGAGGAAAATCTTCTTCAACATCCTCCTTTGATACATCCTCCACATTGAGTGCCCCTTCAGAAAACTCAAATCTTTTCAAACCATCATTACTCCACAGCAGACCTGTTTCAACTTCATCCTCTGTCTCAAAATAGCCTAACAAAATGCAAGCACTTGTATCTATTCCTTCTTGCTCTATGGCAAACTTCAAGTCCTCCCATTCATTTCTAAGAAGTTCGGTAAGCTCCTTAACTTCTTGTTTGTACAATAACAGTTCATTTTCCATATCTGTCGTATTTTCATTACCTATAAAGTCTTATATTCCACCTGCCAATTCCTTGCACTTTGACATTTTTCATACAGTTCCGATTTTCACTATCGACCAATGGCAACTGCAAACGAATGTCTCATCATCAATCCGTTCAATTCCCTTTATTCCGATTTGCGCTGGAAGAGAGCATTTCTCGCCAAGCATTTCAACCCTATGCTCATTGAAATGCCAGTCCTCAAGTTCCTTTTTGATGACTCTGAACCCATATCCTTCAAGAAGGGATATCAGTTCGGATATTGGTTTGCATACTTCTCCACATTTGCACATATTGTTCGTTTCAACTTTACACTTCTTGATGTCATCGCCACAATTCAATCATTGGCATCCTTACCTCTTATTTCATCAAGATAACTGCTGGCCATATCATACAGCTTGCTTGTCAGCTCATCCTTGACTCTATCATCATCAGCGTTATTCAGTCTTAAGTCATTCAATGACCCCATGCCTCCGAACAGTCTTGTGACTTTTACCAGCCACAGTTCCAAGGGAGAACTCTTGTCTTTATACAGCTTTTTCAAATCAGCGCTCCACCGGCATTCGCCCACTATCTCCAGCAGGTCTGCCAGTTCAAAAATGCAATTCCTTATTTCCTTTTCCATGATTCTTAATTCATTCTTTATTCTTGTTTCTAGCCATAATACTTATAAGATAAGAAGCCAACATTGCCAGTGACAGGTAAACCATTACTGTACCGCAAAGCATCCAGCATATATTGAAGTTGGACTCACTGGCCGGTATCATACCGTCTATAGGAATCCCACTACTGTTATATTCCGCTTCATACACGCTTAACGGTGTCGAAGTAGCAAACCATAGCATACTCCAGAGATTGAATACAGTCTGCAATAATAATGCAATCAATCTGCTTAACAAGTCATGAAATGCAATATCATACAGCAGATATATAGGTACAACGGCCATAAGGAAAATAATTAACATGATTATTCTCTTGTCATCATGCCCTATCAGACTTCCTTCTCTCATTTCTATCATTGCATACTCAATAGATAATATAAGAGAAAAGAACACGAAATATACTACCCTTGCTATTACACTTGATGTTTTCATTGTATTCTCAATCTTTGTTCTCCATATTCTGTTCAAGCCATTTCTTCGCGTGTATGTAGTTCCGTCTGGCAGCTTCCTTTATCAGCTCAAGTCCCTTCCTCTTGTTCTCGAAGACCACAGATCCTTCCCAGAACAGAGTTCCAAGGGCAAATAGTCCATGTGTACTGGCACCAACGCCTTCCGCTCTTGGGGAATGATAATCTACACTTCCATCCACTCCTACCGTCCAATAATCGCTAGTGTCTGAAAAACCTGTCCCAAATGTCCTTTGTATCTTCACGGACACATTATCCACCCACTGTATCTCACCGATACTCTTACAATGAACCTGATATCCCTTGGGGGCAAACCGGATACGGTTAAGCAGTCTGCCTTGTCGGTCTGTGAAATCTACATATATTCCATCACTCTCAAAATCATCTTCAAAATATATCTGAGCCTTCATTTGTCGGTCAGGTGATGTCTTTGCTTTATGCCAATGCTCCCGGAAACATCCTTCCTGATTCATTATTTTGCTGTAAGTATTCTCAAAAGCCTCCCTGTTCCATCCCATTTCATCTACAAGCGACATTATTGCCTGTTGGCATAGTCCCAAAATATAAATCGGTTTGTCTTTTGCAGAAAGACGGGCAAACAAATCAGTATCAATCACTTTTGTCAGTACCTTAATGTTTTCACATGACTCCGGCAACTCCGGCAATTGTGACTTTCCGACCAGATATATGGTTATTCCTGCAAGATTGCCGGTACGAAGTGGAGAAAAGTAATACTCATACATTCTCGACAAGTACGAACAGCATTTCCCGACCTCATTTCTATAGTCGGAAGACGCCTTTATATCTTCAGCCGCATTTCCTTCAACCTGATATACAAATCTAAAATACTTCATACCTGCATTAATGATAAGATTTACATTATACTTTCTCTTCTCATACCGGAAAAGACTGGTACTACCCACAATTCAATTACTTCCATGGAAACAGATTCAGCAACCTCCTCTTCTCGCTTCTTGTACAGTATCCGTCTTTATCCAGATAAATATCAAGCCTCCAAAAGTCAATATCACCTTTTTTGAGGACATTACCATAATTCTTCATGAAAATCGCGACTTCATCATCTCCACTCCAATTATATGTGTATGGAATCCTATATACGACAGGTTTGTCTTTTATATATAGCCTGACTTGTTCACCGCTATAAGTACACACAGCCTTTCCCAGGTACTCATCCTCGTTAGGACTATGAAAGACGATTGCAGGTTGCAACGCATAATATCCGAACAACATAAGTATCAGACCTATTGCGACACACCATTTCACCATTGTTTTCCGTTTCAGACTCATCATTGCTGCCTCCTTCATTAATGTCCAAATCCATAATAGTCTTCCATTAAAAGTCTAATTTACATGATTCAACATTCAGAATTTTACCGGAATGGCTCCACCCTTATAAGTTGACCACAGCGATTCGATTGAGGCATCATTGCCCATTCCTACTTTCATGGCATCAGCAATAAGTCCGATGTCATCAGAAATATATGCAGCCATATCATCATTTCCTGTTGCATCCAAAACCTTGCAGAAAGCCTTCCTCCTCACATTCTCATTATAATTCACTGGTAAGCTCGTTTCACCCTTTTTCCGTTCTATCTCGTTATAGAGCTTCATCCATTGCTTACCGAATTCGTCATTGTCCCTTTCATCAAGTATGTTGTCACAATCTTCTTCAGACAACCGGCCCAGGATTTCAGGAAGACTTGTCTCCACGAAGTTTTCAATGTATTCCAATGTTTCCATAATACTGTTTTTTTAATGAATAATCTTTCTTGAGAATTTTCCTTTACTGGTCTATCATTTTGCCTAATATCAATTACTGGTACACTAATCTGACTTGCCAATCAGACTTTCTCCGACACCTTCCTTAAATACGATATAAGACCCCATCCAGCAGCTATTGGTATCCTTTGGCGAAGTCAACACAGTATAACCCCGTTTCTCCAACTCTTTAAGGAAGCTGTACATTGGCATATTCATATTCTCCACACCAATCGTACACCCCTCTTTCAGCGCATCTATCGGATAGTCAGAATAAGGATTTGGAGTATGAAAATACAAGGCATCCTGTTCGCTGTCATTGACATGGATGACAGCAAATAGCTGTATGGGGCGATTTATGCCTTTCATCCTCTGTTCTATAGCCGAGAAGTTATCAAATAGCACATTCAGATGTTCTCTGTGTTCCTTCCATGATATATTCCCGTATCCGGACCAGTCAAAATGCTCATGCGCAAGATTAAACCAGGTATCATCTTCAGATAAGGCACCCAGCCATTCATCACAAACATTCAATTTGCTTAGTTTGCGATAATATCTTTTCAGTCCTCTTCTTTTTTTCATTCCCTTCATCTTTTCAAGCTATCATCTAAAGAGTTATATTAGCTTATACATCACGCCCATTACACGGGTTGTTATCATACAGATTCTTTCCATAATCCATCAGGTTACTACTGCTCTATCCGGTTCTCTGCCAAAGCTGTCATCATTCTGTCAAAGTCAGAGAAAAAGATCATGAATCCTACATCCCGACATTCGTCAACCTCACCTATCAGAATAGTGACGACACTACTGCATCCTTCATAGCTCCAGAAGTATTTTATTGTATTACCGCCACAATTTCTACCATGATACTTCCTATGCCAATCATCCACCCGGTTCATTCATTACTCTCGTTACTGTATCTCATATTATCAGCCTTTAGCTTCCTCAATATCTTTGTTCAAATCCTTCTCCGTACTCCAGATATTGCCACATTCTCCACATCCCCAGAATTTTTCTTCTCCATCATCGATATAGCTGACAATTCCCTCATGGCAGATCGGACATTCTATCATTTCTGCATTAGTGTTTTCCCTGCCTTCATCCCTCTGTGGTTCTCCAGACAAAAGGTCATTTGGATTAATCGGCACATGCCGATAGCATTCAGGACACTTTACAAAGACCAGTCTCATATTCTTCTTTATTGCAGATTCTATCAATGACTTTTGTTGAAGGTCTGCAACAAAGATTCTTTTACAATTTGGACATCTTATATTCATACTTCAATAATTATATTATTTGGGTTCTACAAATATCATGGATTGGCATTCAAAACTTTACTCCAATAGTCATTATATTTTACCATATTTTGCCAAGACTATTTACGCCACATTCTGCTCATTCTATAACGATTGCCAAAGGTCCATATTTACTCATCTCATTTGCCACGCACTATCAGTCACAATCTACATGCAGTATATACTTCTTACAATTTAGGCAACGGAATAAATACCCTTGGCATGAACCGCCATTTACAATGTATTCCTTATGTTCTGAATAACCTTCTACTTCAGTAGCGAATTCAACGGAATTTTCTAATCCCATTTCTACGATCTCTTTCCAGCCGACGTAAGCTATAAACTCACAAAAATCCCCACAGTGTGCCGGCCAATATTCCTGTTGCCAACCTCGATAGCAAGGAGTCTTTTTGCATAACTCTGTTACATTGGCTTTCGGTATATCTGGCAACAAAAGCGCAAGCGCACTGTCAACAAACTCTCCGTGAAACTTTTTAGCCGCTTTACCTGATGCTATACATTGGGGGCATAGCACATCGACATCTTCCTCACTGTAGAAAGGTCCTGAATAGATCAGGTTAGTCCCTTTGCCACAACAGTCACACCTCTCCGGAATTTCGGTTTTCTCAAACAATCCTGCTTCCAAAGGTTTGGAACAGTATTTGAAATCCGGCATTTCTACGACACATGCCTTTACCTTTCGGGGACGTCGTGAGGCATTCCTATCAGCATACATTTCCAAATGGTCTTTAATGTAGTACATCTTCTTTGCATCCTTCACATCATCGGATTTGGCAACCTTTGAAAAATAATTATATGCTTTTGAATAGTATTCCAAATGGATGAATACATCACTCAATATGCGATATTCCTCTTCCGTCTTTTCAATTGCCTCCAATTCATCAGCAAGACTGTACAGTTCCGCTATCTTTTTTCTCTCCGGCATTTTCATTGCATCTATATACCGTTGCCTGTAAACTGATACTTTCATAATTCATTCAAATTAAAGAAAAGTGATAAAGTTAATAATCCAATTCAGTATGTAAAAGCCAAAGAAACTCTTTAACCACTTGACTGTATCGGGATTGATTACAATTGATAAAAGGTCAGCCCCTTTAATCTTTGTTTTTTAAAGGCACCAACCAGACGCTCTGAATATACAACCTGGGTATCCTCATTCCTGTAAATGTCAGCATCATCCAATATATTCAAAATATAATAACCTTCCAACGGGAAACCTTCTTTTGTGAAGGCATTGGACGGAATATATTCAATCTTCTCGATACCCAGTTCATTCAAGACTTGTCTAACCCTTTCGTTTACTAAAAAGAATGTCCTGTTTACCGCCAATATATCCCATTTATAGAGTGACTCTCTGTCTGATACATTATAGACTATCTTGTAATCTATCCCTACATTGTGTATCTCCTTTCCAATTACGAACAACAAATAGTCTGAATCATTCTCAGATACGAACTCGCCATAATGCTTCAACGGATATTTGTCACTTATAGATGCAATATATTTCATTACTTCAAGATTCTATTTAAGAGCATTGCCAGAAACCGGCGATTATTTCACCTGTCTCATTGTGCTTGTACAAATACAAGGCTCCATACATAAACACATAACTCATATCATCTCTATAACCTTCTTCGTCAATCTGCAAATAGAATGAATATCCGTCTTCTTCCAATTTTTTAAAATAATAATATTTGGGTTGAATAAATCGTGGTTCACCACCTACTTTGATAAATTGAAATTCACTGTCTTGTGGATAGTAATAATTACTAATAGAATTAACAGATAATTCTTTAATGCTCTTTTCCGAATGAGTTCCTATTTCTGAATACTCATGTTCTACTACTTTTACCGCTACTGACGGATAAATGTTATCATCCAGTAATTTATCAAAATCACCTTGTATAAAAATAGACAGCATCATGTTTTCTTTTTCAGGATGTACCAATGTCGCATAGAACAAATACCCCTCTGGAATACTGTTTTCTACTATTTGAGGAGGATTTCCTCCGATTCTTCCCTTTACATTTGCGTCAAAAGGAATGCATTTTGCATATTGCTCTTTCATAATTTCCTATTTTTACTATACCATTATGTTTTGTTTAATGACTGTTTTTTTACCTTACAGATTCAAGGAGAATTCTCAACATATATATTCAAGAAGATTCCCTGAATCATTCGCACTACCTAACGGATGCGTAATATACAAAAAACAATCAATAATACGGCATTTAACAATGCATATTTATTTGTTTTTCTTTTAGTTGTGTATAATACTATTATTACAGGCAATCTTCTTCTGTCAATCATCACATTCCTGGTACATGAGGAAACAACGGCAGAAATACTATTGTAAAGTCACAATTTGATTCTACAACTACTACTGTGTTTTCTGATATTCACATCCGTTATCGGCCGTTTGCAGAAGTCCACGGTACAATGCCTTTTTATAGTAGATTCTCAGAAGTATATTAGATCCAGTTAATTGTGTCTCTACACAAATCTATCTGGTCCTGAAGTATGATAAAGCCGTTCTGATGTACACGAGAACATTTAATCTACATCAATACCCTATTCACGAGAGCAATGGCAAAAACAAATTTCGTCCTTCTGATTCTCACCATATTAAAAAACAGTCCGGAATGCATTGTTCAATTCATCGAACATACACAATCCGGACTTATATTTTTAGCAGCGTTTTTTCTTGAATTCTTGCCATTTTTTCTCTATGAAGGCGAAATCGTTGATTGCCTTTTCAACATTTCTAGCTCTGTCAACTTTGATACGCCATTTAATGATTCCATATTTGAAAAACTCAAAACCTTCCTCAGTCAGATCTCCGAATGTAATTTGAGAATCATCGTTAGCCTTTTCTCCTTTTTTCAGTATCTCACGGGTTGTAAGGCCCTTTTCTTGCAAGAAACTTATATAATTCTCAAAGAACCTGTAATTCATTTCTATTTCTTCCTGAGACATTGGAGGAATGGATTTCATTTTAGTAAACCATCCTACACATTCAATCACATAACTAGCATCCATGATATTATATTTAAGAACATTGCCAGAAACCGGCAATTATTTCACCTGTCTCATTGTGTTTGTACAAATACACCTCTGGAATACTGTTTTCTACTATTTGAGGAGGATTACCTCCGATTCTTCCCTTTACACTTGCGTCAAAAGGAATGCATTTTGCATATTGCTCTTTCATAATTTCTGCTTTATATTTGATGTTCAATTACTATTATTATTAAGACACTAGTTAGTTTCTCGTTATTTTTCCGAAACAATGTATTTGTTGTCCCAGTCAATACATATCCCAATCTTTGTCTTTATATCGTTGTTCCAAACCACTTCAAATCCTGCTTCTTCAAATTCTTTGCAGATCAGATTTCCTATATCATCAACCGTTGAAGTATCATCAAAACTTCCATAAGACAAAAGAAGCTGTCCGCTATCATATTCAAACATATTGAATAATGACTGCAATGTGTAGTAACAGTATCCGGTCACTTTCTCTTTAGCCTTCAATCTCCGCATCGCTTCATCCTTACACTCTTCCAGACCTTCATCATCAGTATTTCCCATTGCATGAAGCGTCACCAGTCCACCTTTATTCAATTCTTCGAAAACAGAATCGAACTTACGGAAGTTTACAGAATCTTTTTTACTTGCATAGGCTTCAGTGTACAGCGACAGGAGTGTTTGAGTATTCTTTGGCTTTATCTTCGAAAGATGTTCTTCATAATTACATTCGACAAAGTTCTTTAATCCCACAGCCATATCCTCCACAGAGAAAAAGCCGGATTTTACCATGTTTTTCAGAAACAAGTCAATGTCTTCTACAGCATCATCATCTTTTATCAGCTTGGCGAGCTTGGTTAAAGCCTTCTCCTGCTTCAACTGTTCTTTCGAAGGCTCGACAGATTTAAGGAACTGTTTATACTTGTCTGTTCCCAGCAGTTCCATACATCTGCCACCGGACTTTTTCTTTGCAATCAGGAGATATTCTTCTGCCTTCTCCATATCTCCCAACTCATAATAAGTGGCTCCCAAGTAGAACTCTGCATCACCGTCATCAGGACGATTTATCTTTTTCAAATCAATTTTATCTAATTCATGACATTTCTGAAGAGCATAACTGTAATCTTTAATTAAGTGTGATATATCAATTAGTGAAATCAATAATCCATATGCCAATTTACCGGAGTATTTATCATCATAATCGCCTTTAAGATTCTCAAGAAATTGCTCAGTCACAGAAATGGCTTCTCTATATTTTCCGGCTTCTACTAATGGTTGTTTCTTGTTGTACCATTCATTCTCCAATTTTCTATAAGTATCAAAATCAATCATAGCTCATTCATTTAAGATATTATCACTCAGGTTATTATTTAGCATACTCATTAAAGGGAAAGGAAAATTACTTCAATCCGTTGTCAAATCATCTTTTTTAAGCCATAAACAATAACATTACATATAATGATTCTACAATAGCATATTTACAATATAGACTTTATTGGAGGCTTTAATCAATCCAGCGACATAAAGAATCCCACCCATGTCAGGAGAATATAGCAGAAGACCAGAAAGTTCCCAAACCTTAACCGTTTCTTGGATTTCGCCGCATATTCCTCCAATATTTTAGACATCTTGTCTTTCCGAAAATATCTTGAATACACTATCGCTATAAATGGAATCATTATCAATATTATGCAAACCCAGGAAGAAAACTCATATTTTGTAGTTATCGGTATTTTCTCAAGGATAGCAATATTGGAATGTTTCTCAAGTACATTCAGCAAAGTCAGTACATTGGTAAACAAACATACTGAAACGAACATTGTTGAATCCCAACGCCCGTCATCATCTTTCTTTTTTTGAGAACATCTCAAATTGGAAAAGAACCGATATGTCCAATATACTATTTCCTTTAACATACCCAGAACTTACTTCAGCTTAAGTGAAACTTACTTCAGTCATACAAACCTACTGTTGGTTATATTCTATAGCCGGCTCATATTTAATGGCCGGTATTATTTCTCATCAATCAATGCCATAACCTTCGCAAACGAAGGATGATGACAGAAATCATCAATGAATTTTTCCCTATTGCTAGTATCCTCATACAGAAGAATACTTCGCAAATATCCTAATGCATTATTGCTGTCAAGTTCAAGAAGAGAGTCAATAAGGAGTCTATCATATTTATAACCAAAGACAGATTGAAAAATGCCAATAATCAGGTCTTCATCATTTTGATAATCTTCCTTGCTGTTACAAACAATCTTTGTATTCAAGAGGTCAGATGCCAGATTTGCGCAAGAATGATAAGTCTTATAGAAATCCAAAACGTCTTTCACATCTGCCGAATCAGGATTATTTTTTACAGCCCACATTTCAGAAATCAAGTTCCTCATTATATCGTTCAATCTGCCCATATGTACTCCGAATTACAAAAACTGAACCTTATAATTATCTGACTTGTGGCTCTACATTCATCAAGACCTCACAGTCACAATAGCCTCCATTCGACTTAAGCCAATCTACGACTTCATCCAGATTCTCCACTCCATTTTCCTTTAAATAAGCGACAGACAATCTCAAATCGTTTTTGCATCCCTCTGTACCCAGCTTTTTACCGAGATACCCGAACAGGCCGTATAATAACTTGATGTCAATTGGTACAGAAATTTTCGGTTCTTCACAAACTTCCTCTTCATCGTTTGCTACATATTCAATTCCGAGTTTCTCAAAGAAATCAGCAATTGAGATTTCCATTCCGGGAACTTCACCCATGTACGAAACAAAAACAGATTTAATATTACCGACTCCTAAGATTGGGAATATTTTGGAGATAAAATCATCAAACGAGAATGCTGTCGGAGTTGTATCTTTCCATTCATCCCTACAATTATATCTTGCATGGTTCTCATCCCCCCATACACACAGCATCATACAGCCGCAGTCGTCATAAGATACAGTATATCTGCCATCATGATTCTTCAGTAGCCAGATAGTCTTTGTGTTCTTTATCTCTGTCTCTTATACACATCTCCGAGCCCACGAGACTACGCTGCATCT
>ENA-OZHH01001090-OZHH01001090.1-human-gut-metagenome-genome-assembly--contig:-NODE-1090-length-13789-cov-6.739406_pt1 | contig 13789 bp, 12 predicted proteins | sample MGYA00244045_ERZ653684 | MGnify/ENA primary metagenome ERZ653684 (study PRJEB26926, sample SAMN06165264) | human gut metagenome | biome: ENVO:00009003; feature: ENVO:2100002; material: ENVO:00002003... | reverse complement strand
CGACTAGTCGTCGGCAGCGTCAGATGTGTATAAGAGACAGCCACTAGCTGATACCAACTTAGAGGAACTACAGGATTTACCAAATACTAGCCCCGCGTCAAGTCAGACTAATGCTACCTTCCAACATCCAAATCATAACTTTAACGAGACTTGGACGCAACACGAAAGTAAGTCTCAAACAAACCTCATCATGATAGCCATCGCTTCTATCCCAGTTATCCTCTGGGCTCTTGCAATGATACTCTTTGGAATTGCCAGTGATGAGCTTAGTGGCGGCTTGCTCACGGCTTTTCTCTCCATCATCATTTCTTTACCCTTGGTAGTACTTCAAATATTACCAGCTCTTCTAAATAAAACCGATAAAAAATGGCCAATCTTTATCCTATCCTTTCTTCTAGGATGGACATTCATCGGTTGGGTTATCTTTCTTGTTATTTCTATCAATACGAATAAGGAAGCAGAGCGCATTAGACAGCAACAAATGATGATGCAAATGGCAGGTCAACAAGGAAGTTCTGGTACATTTAACCCTTTTCAGTAATTAACAACAAATAATTGAAAAAAAGAAAACCCAGAAAAAGTTTCTCTACTTTTCCTAGGTTTTTTCTTTTGCTTTTTAAACTCTTAGTAACCCATCATTCCTGGATCCATAGCTGGCGCTGCTGGAGCCTCTGGTTCAGGTTTGTTGGCAACAACTGCTTCAGTTGTCAAGATAAGACTTGCTACTGAAGCAGCATTTTGAAGGGCAGAACGTGTAACCTTAACTGGATCAATGATTCCAGCTTCGACCATATCTACCCACTCACCGTTGGCAGCGTTAAAGCCTGTACCAACTGGGCTATTCTTCAATTTATCAATGATAACTGAACCTTCATAACCGGCATTATAAGCAATTTGACGAACAGGTTCTTCCAAGGCGCGGAGGACAATATTACGTCCTGTAGCGTCGTCACCTTCAAGATCAAGTTCAGCAACCTTAGCAATGACGTTAACAAGGGCTGTACCACCACCTGCTACGATACCTTCTTCAACAGCCGCACGGGTAGCATTAAGGGCATCTTCGATACGAAGTTTCATTTCTTTAAGAGCTGTTTCAGTGGCTGCACCGACCTTAACAACTGCAACCCCACCTGACAATTTAGCCAAACGCTCTTGAAGTTTTTCACGGTCAAATTCAGATGTTGTTGTTTCCAATTGAGATTTAATGAGGTTAACACGGTTAGCAATGGCTTCTGCGCTTCCTGCTCCTTCAACAATAACTGTGCTATCCTTATCCACAGTTACTTTCGAAGCCTGACCAAGTGCTGCCATAGTTGCATCCTTAAGTTCAAGGCCAAGATCCTCAGTAATAACAGTTGCTCCAGTCAATACAGCAATGTCTTCCAACATCGCCTTACGACGGTCACCAAAGCCAGGAGCCTTAACAGCAACGACATTGAAAGTTCCACGAATCTTGTTAAGAACAAGTGTTGGAAGCGCTTCACCATCTACGTCATCAGCAATAATCAAAAGTGGACGACTGGTCTTAAGCACTTCTTCCAAGAGTGGGAGAACATCTTGAATATTTGAAATTTTCTTGTCAGTCACAAGGATAAATGGATTTTCAAGGTCAGCGACCATTTTTTCATTATCAGTAACCATGTACTGAGAAAGATAACCACGGTCAAACTGCATACCTTCAACCACTTCGAGTTCTGTCTCCATACCACGAGACTCTTCAATAGTGATAACACCGTCATTACCCACACGTTCCATTGCTTCTGAAATATATTCACCAACTTTTTCAGAACGTGATGAAACAGCTGCAACTTGGGCAATGGCTTCCTTATTGGCAACTGGTTGAGCAATAGCTTTAAGCTCTTCCACAGCTGTAGCCACAGCTGCTTCAATCCCACGACGGATACCGATTGGATTAGCACCAGCCGTTACATTTTTTAGACCTTCACGGACAATAGCTTGTGTCAAAACAGTGGCTGTAGTTGTTCCGTCACCGGCAATATCGTTAGTTTTTGAAGCCACTTCGCTGACCAGTTTGGCACCCATATTTTCAAAGTGATCTTCGAGTTCGATTTCTTTAGCAATTGTTACACCATCATTAGTGATAAGAGGTGAGCCAAAAGCTTTTTCCAAAACCACATTACGACCTTTAGGGCCAAGCGTTACCTTAACTGTATCAGCCAAAGTATCAACACCACGAACCATTGCTGCGCGTGCATCTGATGAAAATTTAATATCTTTTGCCATAGTTACTCCTTCTTTATCTTAGTTTATATCTGATTAGCATTGACCTAAGCTAGGACCGCTAAAATATCTGCTTCACGGATAATTGAAACGGAATCATCTCCGTCTTTAACATTGACACCTGCACCATTTTCAACAAGGACTTTATCGCCTGCTGCAACACTAGGTGCAATCAATTCACCAGTAAGAGTACGGATTCCTTCACCTACTGCTAAAACCTCAGCAGTCTTTGTAGCTTCATGACTGGCTCCTGCCAATACAAAGCCACTAGCTGTTTTTTCTTCTGTTTCTTCAAAACGGACAACGATACGATCGCCCAATGGTTTCAATGCCATACCAATTACCTCCAAATGTTATTTGTTATTAGTAACGTGTGAAACGTTATTTTTAGCACTCATAAACCACGAGTGCTAATCCATATATTTATTTTAGCACTTGGTCAAAAATAGTCAAGAAAAAACTACCCGAAATCTGAACTTTGGATAGTTTCTTTTTGCTTATTAACCGAGTACCAAGGCATCGTCATTGAGGACTTGTCCACTATTTTTGTGGAAGAGATCCATAAGTTCTGCAACAGTGAGATTTTTCTTTTCCTCGCCTCGCACATCGACGACAATTTTACCATGATAGAGCATGACCAGACGGTTCCCATATTCGATAGCATGTTCCATATTATGGGTAATCATAAGAGTTGTCAACTCTTGTTCTTCAACAATCTTACGTGTCAAATTCATAACCATATCACTTGTCTTAGGATCTAGTGCAGCTGTATGTTCATCGAGAAGCAAAATCTTTGGACGAACCAAGGTCGCCATAGCAAGTGTCAAGGCCTGACGTTGTCCACCTGACAAGAAATTAGCATCGGTCTTCATACGATTTTCAAGCCCAAGACCAAGATCTATCAAGGCTTCCTTGAACACTTGACGTTCGCTCTCAGTAATAGACTTTTTAAAGAAGCTACGTTTCTTACCTCGACGATAGGCAATCGCCATATTTTCTTCAATAGAAAGGTTTGTCGCTGTCCCCATTCGAGGATCTTGGAAAACACGGCTAATATCTTTAGAGCGCTCATCTACAGATGCTTTCTTAATAGATTGTCCCTCCAACAAGATATCCCCTTCATCAATGCTAAGAACACCAGCGATTGAATTCATCAAGGTTGATTTACCAGCACCATTTCCTCCAATAACAGAGATAAAGTCTCCCTGCTCAATGTCGAGATTCAAACCACGAAGGACGTGATTTTCATTGACTGTGCCTTTTTCAAAGGTCTTGTGAATCTGTTGTAAACTAAGTAAAGCCATTACTTGTCACCTCCTAAAGTCAAGGATTTGTTAGGTTTGATTTTCAATTTTTGTCGTACTTCTGGTACATATAGGATGACGGCAAGCAAGATGGCTGAAGCCAATTTCAACATTTGAGCATCAACGTTCATGGCAAGGATAATAACCAAGACCAAACGGTAGAGAACAGCTCCTACGACAATTGACCAGAGGCGTTTGCCAAGTGGTAGATACTTGACGATAACCTCAGCTAAGATGATTGCAGCCAAGCCATTTACGATTGTACCAGTACCCATATTCATATCCGCATAGCCATTGTTTTGAGCTAGGAGGGCACCTGATAGGGCAATCAAACCATTGGAAATCATGTAGCCAAGAATCTTCATACGGTCAACCTTGATACCATTGGCTTCACCCATGGCAAGGTTATCACCTGTTGCACGAAGAGCAAGTCCAACCTGTGTATTAAGGAGAACAACCAACATAAGTACTACCAGACTAACAAAAATCAGTCCTAATAGAATCACACCATTCAGCTTAGATAGACCAAAATCCATCACCATAGTCACAAGCGTGTTGTGGCCTGAAAGAGAGACATTGGCACTGCCAAGAACCAAAAGGTTAACTGAATAGAGCCCTGTTAAGGTAATAATCCCTGTTAAGAGTGCTGGTATCTTCATTTTCGTATGCATAAAGCCAGACACCGCTCCAGCAAGCATACCAGCAACAAAACCACCTAGAGTCGCAAAGATTGGGTTGATTCCACGGATAATCATGATAGTTGTCGTAGCAGCACCAAGTGGGAAGGCCCCTTCAGCTGTCAAGTCAGCAAGGTCCAAAATACGGAAGGTAATGAAGACCCCAATAGCCATAATTGCCCAGAGAAGTCCCTGAGAAATAGCTGTCAGCACCACATTTGAAAAACCATTCTTAGATGACTTATTCACCTTAAGCTTAATGACACCCTTATCTTTTTTGGCAATTGGTTTGTCATCTTGTGTTGATGCCTTAGATTCCTCGTCACTAATACTAGAAACATCAATGCCAAGTTCTTTAGCCATGTCATGGTTAACCACAACATTTAGGGTTTTAGGATACTCGGCATCGACATCCTTGACCTTCTCACCTCGGAGAACACGGCCTGCCAACTTACCTGTTTGACGACCAAGCGCTTCATAGTTGGTTCCATAAGTGAATAGGACACCTTTTTCTACACTACCAGCGTCACTACCAACAACTGGAACCTTAGTCTCTTTAGAAAGATCTACCAAGGTATTAATAGCACTAACAATGGTATTATCAGTTGGGATGAAGATGACTTCGGTTTGACTCATCAAGCTCTTGGCTGTGTCTTGGATATCATTGGTTGATGAAATTCCCTTAATAACCGTTTCAATACCAGCTTCCTTGAAGTATTTCTTGGCTTCTTCAACCTGAACCTCTGAGTTACGCTCGCTGGTCGTGTACATAATCCCAACTTTTTTAGTGTTTGGAAGGACCTTTTTCAACAACTCAACTTGTTTGTTGATAGGTGACATGTCACTTGTCCCTGTCACATTTCCTCCAACATTGTCCATAGACTTAACCAGTTTAGCTGAGACTGGATCTGTGACAGCTGTAAAGAGAATTGGCTTATCCTTTGTCAAACTACTCAAAGACTGGGCTGCTGGGGTTGCGATAGCCAACATAAGATCGTTATCTTCAATAAGCGACTGAGAAATCGTCTGCAAGTTAGACTGATCCCCTTGTGCATTCTGATAATCAATTTTGATGTTCTTACCGTCAACGTAACCTTCCTCTTTGAGTTCTTCAATGAACCCTTTACGTGTCGCTGACAAGGAAGGATGTTCCACATATTGGAGCACACCGACGTGAACCAAATCTTTATTAGAAGCATTGGAACATGCTACCAAGAGGACAGCTGTGATAACAGCCATCATACTGACCAAGAATTTCTTCATCTTGTATACCTCTATTTTTTATTCTATCTATTTCCAATTTTCTTTTATGCTTTTTCCGACGATACGATAGGGTCAAAAGCAAGCAAATTAGACCTTACATCGCTTCTTCAGATCCTAAAGTCCGTCGTCCAAAGACCATCACCTTTTGACCTTATAAAAAGTTGACTAGAATTCACCATTTTTAGACATCTAAAGGTCAAAAGAAAACTAAAAATAGACCACGGTATGAAAAAACCAGTTAGGACAGGCCCAACTGGTTTTCTGCATTTTAACTAGCACAGGCTAGCTTATGTCACCGGTTAGACCTATTCATCTAATCGGCTAATCCATCACAAAATGCTTTAGCTTCATAGATACAAACTGACTGACGCTTGTATCCTGAAACACAAACGTCCTATCTAAAGAAACTAAAGTAATAAAAAGCTTTAAGATTTCCCAAATGGGTCGCTTTATTAAGCATGTGATGCCTCCGTAGTTATGATAGTTTTAAGTTTACACTATTTAGACAATTCTGTCAAATTGGAATTTACTATCTTTTCTCTCAATTTATCATTATCACTGCAAAAGAAAAATCTCTTCCTGCTCCAGCAAGAAAAGATTTTTTAATCTTAAGCATCTTGTTCTGTTGTTAAGATAGCAAGTGTTTCAATCAAGTTATCGGCATTAACTTCAATAGTATCACCAGTTGCCTTGATTTTAACTTCGACAACACCTTCGCTGGCTTTTTTACCAACTGTCACACGGATTGGAAGTCCGATAAGGTCACTATCAGAGAATTTAGAACCGACACGCTCATTACGATCATCTGTCAAGACATCATAACCTTCAGCCATAAGAGCTGCTTCCAAACGTTCTGTCAAAGCATTGGCTTCTTCATCCTTAGTGTTAACTGTGATCAAGTGAACATCATATGGAGCCAATTCTTTAGGGAAGTTAATTCCCCATGCATAGCGGTATTGACCTTTTGGTGTCTTGTTAACAAAGAGACGTGCATGTTGTTCAATCACAGCTGACAAGATACGGCTAACGCCGATACCGTAACATCCCATGATAATTGGAACAGCACGGCCATTTTCATCAAGAACGTTAGCACCCATACTTTCAGAGTAACGTGTCCCAAGTTTAAAGATATGACCAATCTCGATACCACGCGCAAACTGAAGGACACCTTGACCGTCTGGAGAAATTTCACCCTCTTTAACTTCACGAATATCAACGTATTCTGCCTTGAAGTCACGCTCTGGGTTAACCCCTGTCAAGTGGTAACCATCTTCGTTAGCTCCAACAACCGCATTAGCCACATCTTGAACCTTACGGTCCGCAATGATGCGAACATTTTCAGGAAGGTTAACTGGACCAAGAGAACCGAAGTTAGCGCCAAAGACTTGACGTGCTTCATCTTCTGTAGCTGGTTCAAGGAAATCAGCAGCAAGGTAGTTTTTCAACTTCACATCGTTAACCTGATCATTACCGACAAGAAGGGCCACCACCGGTTCATCATCAGCAATGAAAAGCAAAGTCTTGATGGTTTGTTCTTCTGGAACATTCAAGAAAGCAGCAACTTCATCAATTGACTTGCAATCTGGTGTTTCAACACGAGCCACTTCTTCTTGAGTCACAACCTTAGTCGCTGGTGTGTAGGCGTTTGTTGCCATCTCAAGGTTAGCTGCATAGCTTGACTCTGTAGAGTAGGCAATTGTATCTTCACCAGATACCAACCATGATGTCAATTCTTTCTTGATTTCTTCCATGACATCTTCTGGAATCTCATCCAATGAAGCAATTGACTTGTCAAGAACTACCCAACGGTTGAGATCTGTACGCTCAGGAGTGACCGCCATAAATTCTTGAGAATCCTTACCACCCATGGCACCACCATCACCGATGATTCCTTTAAATTCAAGGCCAGCACGTGTAAAGATAGCCTCGTAAGCTTTACGGTAGTCTTCATAGGTTACATCCAAATCTTCATAGTTTTGGTGGAAACTATAAGCATCCTTCATGATAAATTCACGTGTACGAAGAAGACCGTTACGAGGACGTTTTTCATCACGGTATTTTGATTGGATTTGGTAGAGATTAAGTGGCAATTGTTTGTATGATTTAACCGCATCACGAACCAAGGCTGTAAACGTTTCTTCGTGAGTTGGACCGAGGATAAAGTCAGATTTATCACGGTTTTTAAGTTTATAAAGGTCTTCACCGTAAGTTTCATAACGGCCTGACTCACGCCACAAATCTGCTGTCAAAAGCGCTGGCGCCAACATTTCAACCGCACCGATTTTTTCAAATTCCTCACGCATGATGGTTTTGAATTTCTCGATAGCACGATTTGCCAATGGCATATAAGCATAAATACCAGCAGAAACCTGACGCACGTAACCCGCACGTACCATAAGGGCATGACTGATAACTTGAGCATCACTTGGCATTTCACGAAGTGTTGGAATCAACATTTTACTTTGTTTCATCATTTACATACTAAGGAGGCTGGCCCTTGGCTCAAGTCCCTTAGACTTCCTTTCGTTTCTTTGTTTCTAATTAAAAGAAAGCACGCATAATATCATTCCAAGTGACTGCAATCATAAGAACAACCATGATAGCAACACCTGCAAGTGTAATATAGCTTTCAATTTCTTGATTAAGTGGTTTACGACGAATGGCTTCAATAATATTCATAACAATTTTTCCACCGTCAAGGGCTGGAATTGGGATAAGATTGAAAATTCCCAAGTTAATTGATAGCATCCCCATAAGGTTAAGAATGGAAATCAAGCCATTTTCTGAAGCCTGGGCAGACATCTGGAACATAGCAACCGGTCCACCAAGTTTATTCAAACTAAAGTTGGTGATAAGCCCCTTAAGTGCTACGAGAATTTTGAAGGCCCCTTCCCAAGCCATTTGGAAACCACCAAAAATCTTATCTTTTAGACCTGTTTTTAAGGCAGGAGAAACACCCAAAAAGTAGCTACCTTGACTCTCCTTAGGTTTAACAGAGATCGTTTCTTCCTGACCGTTACTTCTCTTAACCGTCACAGAAAGGCTGTCACCTTTGGAGAATTTTTGAGTATTCTCTGTCAATGCTTCCTTCAAGCTGTCCCAATCAGTAACCTTGTCCTTATTGATGGCCTCGATGGCATCACCATTTTTCAAGCCTGCTACCTGAGCAGCACCACCATCAGCCACCTGAATACGGTTGGTTGATGTGTCTTGAACACCACCTTGAACAAAGGCTAAGATAATAAAGACAAGCACCCCAAGAATGAAGTTATTCATAGGACCAGCAAAGTTGGTAATTAAGCGTCCCCAAATGCTAGCATTTTGATATTGGACATCCTTAGGAGCGATACGAAGTTCTGTACCATCCTCCTCAACGATAGTGGCATCATGGTCAACCTCATAGGTCTTGGTCTCATCTAGGACTAGACCTGTAATGGTTAACTTATCCTCCAAATCATAGGCAGTGACGTTCATAGGTAAAGCCGTCTGGTCAACCTGGCGATTCGAAAGGTTGATACGTCTTACCTTACCATCTGATCCAATCGTTAGACTGGCAGGGCTACCTGTTTTAATCTCAGTTGTATCTTCACCCCAACCAGCCATACGGACATAACCACCCAAAGGGAGGATACGGATAGTATAAACGGTACCATCCTTACCAGTGTGTGCAAAAATTTTCGGTCCCATACCAATGGCAAATTCACGAACCAAAATTCCTGAGCGTTTGGCGAAAAAGAAATGACCAAACTCATGGAAGACGACAATCACACAGAAAATCAGTAAAAAGGTAATAATAGCTTTCATCTAGACACCCCCACTCTTAAAAAAGTCCTAGGAAGTGCATGATTGGGAAAACGAAAATCCAGCTGTCACAACGGTCCAAAATACCACCATGCCCAGGAATGAGATTGCCTGAGTCTTTAACGCCAAAGTGACGTTTAATAGCTGATTCAACCAAATCACCAAATTGACCAAAGATACTAAAGAGAATCGTACAGATAAGCAACCAGAAGAAGTTATGAGGGGCATAAACGCCGTGGTTAATCAAACCAAAGATAAGAGCCACAATGATTGCGGACAAGATACCACCGACACTACCCTCAATAGTCTTATTTGGTGATACTTTTGGCAATAGCTTATTCTGACCAAATTGACGACCAAAGAGGTAAGCTCCAATATCTGTTGCCCAAACAATAAAAAGGGCAAAGAGAACTTTTTCCCAACTATCCAAACGTGCCGCAATGAGATTTTGGAAACCAAAACCAACATAAAAGGCTGATGCGATTGGATAAGCTGCATCATCAAAAGAATAGTGGTCGCTATTAAGGACTGTCCCCGCTAGAATCAAAAATGAAATAACAGCGAAACCTGTCACACTAGCATTTGTTGGAAGACTGATAAAATACCGATCAATCGGTACAGCCAAGATAAAGGCTGCCACCATTGATAAAATACCCTCGATAGAGAAAATCTCCAAGTGCTTCATGCGAAGCATCTCAGACACCGCAACCATGGCCATAGCCCCAACTAAAAGTTGGAAAGGAAGACCGCCGATAAAGAGCAATGGGAGGAAAATGGCTGCTGCCACACCCCCACCAATTAAACGTTCTTGCATGAGAGGTCCTTTCTAGACACCACCGAAGCGACGGTGACGTTTATTGTAGTCAGAGATGGCTTGACGTAGCCCCTGCTGGTCAAAGTCTGGCCAGAAAACATCTGTGAAGTAAAACTCACTATAGGCAGATTGCCAAGGCAAGAAGTTACTTAGACGAAGCTCGCCACTCGTACGGATAATCAAATCCGGATCACGGTAGAGGTAAGGCAATTTATCTGTCATCAAATGCTTGGCAATGAGATCTTCATCAATAGCTTCAGGACTGAGTTTGCCTGCTTCAACCTCTTTAGCAATCGCTTGAACTGCAGATACAATCTCCGCACGACCACCATAGTTCAGTGCAAAGTTGAGAACCAAACCGGAATTATGTTTTGTCTGCTCAACTGCCTTTTCAAGAGCATCTAAGGTTTCCTTAGGCAGACGACTGTTATCTCCGATTGTCAAAATACGAACATTGTTTTTGTCTAATTCTGGTACATACTTGTTAAAAAATTCAACTGGCAAATTCATGATGAATTTTACTTCATCTTGTGGGCGTGACCAGTTTTCAGTTGAGAAGGCATATACTGTCAATACCTTAACTCCAAGTTGTGACGCTTCGATAGTTACCTTTTGCAAGGCATCCATCCCAGCCTTATGCCCCATCACACGTGGTTGTAGACGTTTTTTAGCCCAACGGCCATTTCCATCCATAATAATACCGATATGGTTGGGAATATTGTCTAGAACCTCTTGATGAGATTTTTTTCTAAATTTAAACATGGAATATCCTCTAAATATAGTTTACCCTTTATTTTACCACATTTTCAGGGGTTCTGAACAGCTTTTAATACCGATAAGATTAGAAAACACAAAAAGACTAGGATTTAACCTAGTCTAATATATACAACTTAGTTTTCATCAGAAGACTCAATTGCTGAATCTTCTTCGATAATTGTCTTTTTAGTTGTTTCTGCTGTTTCTGTAGTTGGTGCTGGTGTGATCACTTTCATGATTGAACGACTCAAATCAAAAGTCAAGAAGACACCTTCTGCATCCAAAACGATACGGTTATTCTCTTTGTCAATCTCATCAACAATAGCAATCAAACCACCGATTGTTTCAACTTCAGCACCCTTAGCAAGGCCTGCAAAACGGTCTTCCTGTGCCTTTGCTTGGCGACGACGGCTGAAAGCCACATAAGCAACAATGGCGACCACATAAATGGCCAAAACTAGCATCATATTCATATTTCGTATTCCTCCAATAATTCACTTGGCTACTACTATATCAGATTAAGTCAGGACAAGCAAGACAAATCCTTAGGCAGACCACATAAAAACACTTTCCATAAGACGGAAAGTGTTGAATGAGATTACATATCTGCTACGTTGTGATATACCTTTTGAACATCATCGTCTGCTTCAAGCGCATCAATAAGTCCTTCGAAAACTTCAAGGTCTTCACCTTCAAGAGTAACCTCAGTTTGTGGAATCATTTCAAGTTCAGTCACTTGGAACTCTTCTTGTCCGTTAGCACGGAGAGCTTCCAAAGCTTTGTGAAGATCTGTTGGCTCAGTATAAACAGTGATAGTACCATCTTCTGCTTCTACATCTTCAACGTCTACATCGGCTTCAAGCAATTGTTCAAAGATTGCGTCTGCATCTTCACCTGCAAAAACGATAACACCTTTTTTATCAAACATGTATGAAACAGAACCTGATGCACCCATGTTACCGCCATTTTTACCAAAGGCAGTACGTACGTTAGCAGCTGTACGGTTAACGTTTGAAGTCAAAGTATCTACGATGATCATAGAACCATTTGGTCCAAAACCTTCATAACGTCCTTCAACGAAAGTTTCATCAGTGTTACCTTTAGCCTTATCAATGGCCTTATCAATAACGTGTTTTGGCACTTGCGCTTGTTTAGCACGCTCCAAAACGAATTTCAAAGCTGAGTTTGATTCTGGATCTGGTTCACCTTGTTTAGCAGCTACATAGATTTCAACACCAAACTTAGCGTACACCTTTGAGTTTGCACCATCTTTAGCAGTTTTCTTAGCAACGATATTAGCCCATTTACGTCCCATGGGATTCACCTCTTCTAAGAGATTTGCATCTCTGATTTGTTTTTTCTTTTTTGAAAATAGCAGAATTTGCTAAATTCACAATCCCTTACATTATAGCACTTTGACTGCCGTTAGTAAAATTGAAATAAATCCTAAGCATTTATCATATGAAACATTTACTCAGTCCCCTCTCCCAAACGAATAATCTTATCAAAATATGGTTCATTTCCCTTTATAAGATGGTGGGTAACCGTGATATAAGTGATATTAGGATCACTTAATAAAAGGTGCTCAATACGAGTAGCATTATTATGGTCAAGATTTGCAGTGGCTTCATCAAAAATCACAACAGAACTTCCTTTTAAAAACGCTCTTATCAGGCCTATTCTTTGTTTTTGACCCTCCGAAAAGCTACCGTCGCTTACTTGCTCATCTATACGACTTAAGAAAGATAAAAGATTAACTCTTTCAAGAACTTCCTTGATCTGCGTATCAGTAATAACTTCATTCCAAAGAGTTAGATTGTTCCTCAAGGTATCATTATAGATATGAGTTTGACTCCCAACATAGGCACATTTAGACACGATTGAGTTCTCATCAATCTCTTTTGACTCCAATTTTCCAAACAAGATTGTTCCCTCGTAATCTTTAAGATTGCCTAGGAATATATTAAGCAGGGTTGACTTCCCACTACCTGAGCATCCAGTAATAGCATACTTGCCTCCTTTTTTAAAGGTTTGGGTGAATCCCTCAAAAATAGCCTTCTCTCCAAAATGATAACTTACATTCTCAAAGCGAACATCCTGAATAGTCGCTATGCAAGTCTTTGGACCCTCTGGAAAATCGTGAAATTTTTTTAAGATAGGATTGACAGACTTAATGGTCACTTGCAGCTGATTAATGGTGGATAGAGAGTTAAAAATATTACCTGATATCTGTCCTACTGAGGTAATGGTTCCAACAGTAATATTTCCAAAAATAATTAACAAGCCAGTTAGAAGAAGTATCAACATCTGGGCGATAACTGAAAATAAAGCCATCAGCGTCTCAGTGCTAGTCTTTCTTTTTGTAAAAATAATTTTTTGTACAATATATTTCTCAACAATGGACCTCACTTGTCTAAGAAATATCTGTTTACGACTAGCGTAATAAACATCCGCATATCCATATAACTGATCGCTTATTCCAGAAACAAGCTCCTCATTCGCTTTGGAAAATATCTCCATTGATTTCTGCATTTTATTGGTAAATGGTTTGGGAAGATAAGTCAGACACAAAGTTAAAAAAATGGCTAGCAGAACAATCCTTACATCATAACTTAATAAGGCGATAATTGAAAACAAAGTGGTGAATACTGTTGAACAAAGAGTATAAATACTTGTAAAACCATTTGATTCAATCAATTGGATATCATTATTTAATACTGAGAGATGCTCTCCAATATCACTCTTTCTAAATTCACTAAAAGAATGGTGAATAATTTTACTAAGATAAGACTGACGAATAGACAAAGTCATTTTTTGGATTAATTTTGTTTGATGTACAGCAATAATATAATTCAAAACTAAATAAATAACGTAAAGCCCCACCTCTAGGCCTGTCTCTTATACACATCTCCGAGCCCACGAGACTACGCTGC
>ENA-OZHH01001077-OZHH01001077.1-human-gut-metagenome-genome-assembly--contig:-NODE-1077-length-13911-cov-5.615040_pt1 | contig 13911 bp, 13 predicted proteins | sample MGYA00244045_ERZ653684 | MGnify/ENA primary metagenome ERZ653684 (study PRJEB26926, sample SAMN06165264) | human gut metagenome | biome: ENVO:00009003; feature: ENVO:2100002; material: ENVO:00002003... | reverse complement strand
CGTCAGATGTGTATAAGAGACAGGCTTTGACCGGACCGTCAGGCCCTTTCACGGGAAGCGTCCACGATTCTTTCACCCCATGCACCGGACGGAATTCTTCCCGGTCGCGCCTGCGGGCTCCCAGCTGGAAAACCGCACCGTCTCCCGTCTTCGTAACCGCCTGCCGGTCACCGGGAACCGTACTGACCGACAGGGATGCCGGAGTACCTTCATAACCGAACTCGGTCCTGTAAGCATTTTCGTAGCCCTCGGGCAGACCGGCCGTTGTCTTGATATTCAGTGCCTGCATACCGAAAGCCATGTCTTTCTCCTGCACCACTCCGACCACTTCACCGACCACCTCGCCGATGCCGACACCCACCGGTCCGAACACCAGCGCATCATATTTCCCGGGCACTTCCACCGCTTCCAGCCGGATACAGGCGTCCGATTCCTTCACCCGGAGCGTCACCCGGCTTCCGTCGGTCATCGTAAACTTCAGCAGGTTCCCCGAAGCTTTCATTGATGCAGGCAGGATCACCTTCCCCTGGCTGCCCGCCGAAATGACGGGAAACTGCTTCCCGCCCAGAATCTGTTCCCCATTCACCTGAATGGACTGGTAATATCCGCGTTCATCAATACCGACCTGCGTGGCTCGTGTCTTCAGGTCTTTCTGTGCATAAAGCGATGCTGCCAGCGGAAGCAGCATCAGGCACCCCCATTTTCTGCTCAAAAACAATTTCATGCCTGTTTGATTTATATGTTTCAAAAATGTTTCTTCAGTACTTTCAGCGATACTGCAACGGGATCACCCGACGGAGTATCCGGATACGAATTATTCTTCCGGCTCCATTCTATGGACATCTGCGTGTAATCAGGCTTCACCCTGTTTTCCCCATTCAGCACAGACACATTATATTCGAAGAATCTCATCCATCTCTGCTTGTGAAGATCCCTGATCAGTCCCGACCACTCCTTATGTGCATAATCCCTCAGGTCGGTACCGGAATTGTCCGGCCCCCAATAGGAAATCACCGATCTGGCATTCCAGTCAGCAAGCTCTTTCTCATAATTGCTGTCGCCGAAATCACGCGCCGCCCTGATCCAGCTGCCGACCATAAATTCCTTTCGCGTTGACAGCAGGAGATCCATGTCGTCCAGAATTTCAAGCATCTTTCCGGAAATCACCTCCATTTCTCCCGCATCCTTCTTTCTGAATGCTTCCTGATAAGCGGCATAGAAGGTCTTGAACTCGTTCGAAAGCAGCTGTCTTGTAAAATTGACCAGGTCATACTGAAAGGCATCGACGTCCCTGAATTTCGACGACGACTTCACCAGTAACGGCACAATCCCCTTCATCTTGTTTCTGTCATAGAAAATAAACGAGGATCCCCACGAAGAACAGCTCTGAAGATCCATGGACGGAGCTGCGGCAATCATTGACTCGCCGTTTCCGATGATCGGAGGCAACGTCCTTGAAACAGGTTCGATGTTGACCGAGTCCACCTCACTGGAATAAGCGGTTTCCAGAAGAATATGCCACACTTCTTCCATGGATTTGTCCGGTGAGCCGTACCGGTACTTCACATAATCATCTGTCCAGGCGCGCAAGTCATATTTTTTGTCGTGCCAGGGCATCTCAAACAGGAAATCAAAATTGACCGGATTATTGAGGATTCCTTCCGGACTCACACCCAGCCCGTACATATTCCCGGAATACGGACTGCTTTCAGCCCTGAAAAATTCATTCATAAACTGCTCCAGCCGTCCGTACAGTCCCGGAGTCTCTCCGAAATTATTGATCACTCCCCACAGGAAAGGATAGCCCTCGTATCCCTTTCTCTGTTCCCATTCGGCACTCAGTTCTCCTCTGAAATCCCAGATCAGGACATCATTTTCCCGGGACAGGCCGGAAAGGAATCTGGAAGTCGGATTTCCGCTCCAGCCCTGCAAGACCCATACGGCACCTTTATTGTGCTCTCTCATCTTCGACAAGACCTTCCTTGACAATTCTGCCGCATCTATTCCGGCCCTTACTCCGCCTTCATGGAAGGGTTCCCCGGCAAAAAACCTGAAATCCCCATACTGAGCCCTGACCTCCCCGTAGTAGATATCGGCCAGCTCATCATACAGCGGATCCATGGGAGACAGAATGCTGGGACGGTCAAATCCCCCTACCCATTTCCCCTGAGGAATAATCTCGGCATAAGGATGCTTGTCCTTCAAGATCCTTGGAACCATGCCATAGAATGACAGATATATGGGACTGATTCCACAAGCCCGCATCCGCTCCAGAACCTTCCGGGCCAGATCAGCACGCTTTTCTATCATTCCTTGCGTAATGGGACCTCCCCAGCCCTCCAGATTGGCCATCATGTGCCAGGCATTGTAGGCCGGACCGGGCAAGAAATCAAATATTTCCTTTTCGGTGAAACCAATCTTCTGAAGTGTGTTGTACCAGACTTTTTCCAGTCCGACAGTGGCAATAGCCATATTGACGCCATTCAGAACCATAAAGTCGATGGCCTTTTCCCAATCCTGAAAATTCCAGAATGATGCGGAATAGTTCTGCGCGCAGAAATTCATAAAATGCCTGTACGAGCTTCTGGTGGAACGGTACAACGGTTTCCTGATGACAGGCAATTTTTCAACAGGATCCAGATTGGATCCGGTCAGCGTATAATTACGGTTACAGTAGTACTTCAGATAATGGTTGAACCCCTGACCGGCCGCCGGTACACTCGTAGCCCTTATGACTAATTTCCCGTCCCGGGTGGAAATTTCAAACGCATCCGAAACTCCCTCAGGACATTCCATATAAAAAACTTCGACCTTGTCTTCCATCCAGGGAGTGACCCGCCGGATAACCTCTTTCACGGAAGACAAGTCTTCCGAATGCGCGGATAATGTAAACGCAAACCCACATAACAACAATACTGCCAGTCTCCGGACTATCATTTCATACGTATTTGCCCCCGACAGCAAGAAAATGCCTGATAAATAACTGTGTTTCATAATCAATAAATTTAGCTTCCACAACAAAGGTAATCATATATCTTTAAAATCTCTTTTTATCAAAGCTTTCCATGCAACAATTCTTCTTTCAAAATCTCATACACGTAAGCCGAGCTTTCAATATAAAGCCCCGTAGACTCATCCGAAAGCTTCGCAAATGTTTCCGAATTATAAAACTCCCTGAGCGCCGTTGACAGGTCGCACCCGTTATCTTCCATAAGATAAGCTATGATATCTTTGGCAATGCCTTCTACCAGATATTGCATTCGTTTGTTCATATCCTGTGTAAGTATTTAACGGCTTCTGCCGAATGAAACAAATATTGTGATGAAACTTTTTTATATTTTAAGCCATTCACAAGCATTTGAAGGTCAATTATTCCGTCATCAAAATTACGGAACAAGGTTGCTATGGTATCATCGGCAACAGGACCTGTCACGATGTCAAAAGAATGTATCGGCTGTATGTTTCTCCTGTTGCGGTTAGCCATAACAAATAAAGCCCATTCTTCATTTGGTTCTTCAAATGTCTTGACCGAAAGGACCTTTAAGGCTGTTTCGTCAAATTCAAACTCTGTAACAACGGCTTCTCCGCCATAAATAGCCGACGTACGTCTGGCCATTTGTTCTGCCTGCACCCTAATCTCTGTCAGATAGAATCCCTGTCCGAAATCCTTGAAAGGTTTGCATTTTGACAGATCTATCTGCTCAATTATTATATTCGAACCATGGTATAGTTTCATTGGATACCTCCTCCGTTATTCAGACAAACTTGTGTAAGATCCTGCACACTGTCATCGAATGAAAGCAAATGCTCCGCATCATAATGTTCCGTAAGAAAATCAATACCTTTAAAGCGTATCAGATAATTGCTCGCCTCACGAACGGAAAGATGATGGATTTCAGCAAACTCACTAATGGCAGCAACAATATATGCAATTACATTTTTGTCAATTTCCTGCTCACCTTTTAAAACAACAGATGCCGACATGCCAAGGGCATCAAGCACCTTTGTAACTGTCTTTATCGTAAGCCCTTTTCCTCTCTCTATCTTAGAAATCTGAGCTTTACCGACTCCTACCCGTTCACCGAGCTCTTCCTGAGTAAGTCCTTTGCGAAGACGTTCATTCCGAATCATCAAACCTATATTTTCCAACCTGTTTGTCATACGATCTATTTTTACACGCAAACAAATATACAACAAAGTTTCCAAAACAGGAAACAATTATATGTATATCCGTAAAGATACCACTCTGAAAGCAATGATGAACAACAGAATAAAACATTCCGTAGAGGTTTCTGCAAAAGAAACACTATCTTTGCAGCGTTATCCGACATCTGAAATTTACGAACGATTATGAAGAAAAAAATTGTAACATTTGGGGAAATTATGATGCGACTGACCACTCCGGGAAACCTGAGACTCCAGCAAAGTCGCGAACTGTCAGTCAATTACGGAGGAAGTGAGGCCAATGTAGCCATCTCGGTGGCAAACTTCGGCGGCCAGGTGGACTATGTGACCCGCCTGCCCGAAAACCCGCTGGGAGAAGCCTGCATCGCCGAACTCCGCTCACATAACATCGGTACGGATCACATCCTCACGGGAGGAAAACGCCTCGGTACCTACTACATGGAAAAGGCTGCGGCCATGAGAAACTCACGCGTCATCTACGACCGCGAAGGCTCCTCTTTTTCCGAACTCGAACCCGGCATGATCAACTGGAAAGAGATCTTCAGCGATGCCGGCCTGTTCCACTGGTCCGGTATCGACGCAGCCCTGACTCCGGGACTGGCCGAAGTGTGCCGGGAAGCCGTTGAAACCGCCAGGGAAATGGGAATCTCCGTCTCCTACGACATCAACTACCGCAAGAACCTCTGGAAGTACGGAAAGACAGCCCAGGAAGTACTCCGCCCGCTGATTGCCTCCAGCGACATCATGTTCGGCAGCGAAGGCGAATATGCCATGCTCTTCGGACTCAAGGCTCCGGGATTCAAGGCCACAAGCGCAGCCGACCGGTATGACACCGCAGCCTACGAAACATTCTGCCGGGAGATCGCCCGGGAAGTGCCCCAGTGCCGCTACATCTACATCGCCCTGCGCAACGTGATGAACTCCGAACACCACACCTTCGCCGGAATACTCTATGCCGACGGCACCATGTACCACACCCGCGTGTACGACATCAACAATGTCATCGACTGTGTCGGAGTGGGAGACGCATTCTGCGGTGCCCTTCTCTATGCCCAGTCTGCCTGGACCGACAACCAGAAAAGAGTGGATTTCTCTACGGCCGCTTCCGTCCTGAAAAACACCATCTCCGGCGACTACAACATGGTCAAGGTTTCCGAAGTGGAAGAACTGATGGCCCGCAACGAAAAGGGGGAACTGGAAAGATAATTGCATCCGGAGACATTCTCCTCAATTACAGAAATCTGCGAAAACACGAAACCGTTTTCGCAGATTTTTTTCATCATTTTTACGAAAATGCGGAATTTTCGCTTTAACATACAACCCCTGTAAAAATTATAATTCATTGATCACATTCCCCAAATTCCCTCTGAGCTAACTTCATGCTTTACTTTAAAGAAATATGCTTATAAACCCTACTTTTCAACATATTATAAATACATAAATCTCGCTTCTTTGTTTTAACATTTCACCTTTCCGAACGGTTGCCTTAACTTTGCTTCTGTAAAATAATTATTATTTACTTTTTTCATTCAACCTTAAATTTGGAAAGATGGAAAACAATCTGATGACCGTATTCACGCGCATCTTCCACACGCAGGGAGACTCCCTCGTGGAACTGTCTGCCTGGATCGAGAATGTCCGCAACGGACAATGGAAAAATGAAGTGGAGAACTACCGCAGGCTGATGGCCGAAGGAAAGAAACAGGAAGCTGCCTCCGTCAAAGAACAGCTGCCTGCCCTCGTACCTGCCGGAAACTGCCTGCGCGGACGTTATCCCAAGTGTCTCACCAACCGCACCGGCTATGCCATGTTCGACATGGACAAGATGCCGCCCGACGTGCTCCGGAATGCTTTTGCCCGGCTGAAGGAAGTTCCCTGGGTGGCGGCCTGTCATGTCACTGTCTCCGGAACCGGCCTCCGCATCTTCGTCTGCATCGGTGTGGTACATCCCGATGTCTACCGCCGGGCCTATGAGATCGTGGCGCATGCCCTTGAACAGGTTGCCGGACATCCCTGCGACATGCAGTGCAAGGACCTCTGCCGACTCACGCTCGCGTCTTATGACCCCGAGGCTTATCTGGCACCGGAACCCCTCACCTTTCCCTACGAGGAAGGAAACAATCCGCTCCTGTATCAGCCGGCCACGGGAACCGACTCTTCCGAGGATTACCGGTTCAACGGCAGAACCGCAGGGAATCCGGCTGATTATGCTTCCGGAAACGCCGGTTTCAGGCCCTTCGGAATCCCCGAAGATCCCAACGACGACTGCCGTTATGTACCCCTCCGTGACCCCGAAGCTTTTCTGGCGAATTTTTTCCGGAAAAACAAGTTTCAGGAGGGTCAGCGACACAATGTCCTGCTCCGTCTGGGACGTAACATCCGCTGGCGGAGATTCAACCCGTACGACTTTGAACGACTGAAACACAGCGCCTTCCGCATGATGGGCCAGCTCCCTTACAGCGAATATTGCAGTGCGATGGACTGGGGCTACAACCATGCCGATTTGGGTCCATGGGTCCACATGGACCCTAATGGACCCTCCACCGTAAGAAAAGAATCCGACGAGGATGATCTGATGAGTCATGCACCCCTGTTTCCCGAGTGGATTTACGACAAGCTCCCGCCCCTGATCCGGCGCGGCATCATAGCCGCCCGCTCCGGCCGCCAGCGCGACATGCTCCTCATGTCCATACTCACCAACCTCAGCGGATGCGTTCCGCTGGTGCGCACCCTCTATGCCCACCGTCTCTACTCTCCCCATTTCTTCTTCGCAGCCGTCGCCCCCGCAGGTTCCGGCAAGGGAGTGGTAGCCCTGTCAGCCCTGCTCGGCAGCAAGATTCACCGCGAAATGGAGGAAAACAACCGCCGGGAGCGCAAGGAATACGAACAGAAGATGCTGGAATGGGAGGCCGAACAGAAACGGGCCTTCCGCGAGAAACGCAAGCCCGACATCAGTCTCAAGCCCGAAGAGCCCCGGTGGCACGTGCTGAACGTACCGCCCAACACTTCCAAGAGCCAGCTGATGACCGACCTCTACAACTCCGGCGAGATCGGAATCATCTGCAACACCACCGAGATCGACTCCTTCACCGCTGCCCTGGGAACGGACTACGGCAAGCATGCCTCCGAACTGCGTATGATCTACCACCACGAAGCCGTGGGACAGAACTACAAGATCGACGGCCACCCCATTCTCATCCAGCGCCCCCGCATGGCCATCTGCATGGCCGGTACCCTGCAACAGCTGGTCAACTTCGTGTCATCGAAGGAAGACGGTATGTACAGCCGTCTGGCCCTACTCACGGGAAAAGGTGAAAGCGGCTGGATCTCAGCGGCTCCCGATTCGGACGACGAATGGATCGACGGCGACGAACTCTTTGAGAATCTGGCAGATGATGTGCTTCAGGCCTACCATTTCCTGCTCAACTCTCCCACCTCCGTCCATTTCACCCGCGAACAGTGGAAGATCCACAACAAGCTGTTCGGTCACATGATGCAGAATGTCTCGCTGGAGGACGGAGAAGGCAACGAGGCCATTGTGGGACGTCACGGACTGCTGACGATGCGCATCGCCATGGTGCTCACCGCCCTGCGCAAGTGGGAAGCCGGCTGGAACATGAAAGATGTCACCTGCAGCGACGAGGATTTCAGCATCACCATCGAGCTGGTCAAGGTGCTGCTGGAACACAGCCTCTCCCTCTCCACCATCCGGCCCGGAACGGAACGGAAACGCTCGCAGATGACCTGTTTCCACCGCGTGCTGGAGTGCTACAAGAAGCTGCCCGAGAGCTTCACTTACATGGAATATCTCACCGCGACGGCTGCCATGGACATCTCCCGTTCCACGGCCAAGCGATGGCTCAAGAAGATGCTGAAACAGAACCTGGTAGCATACGACAACGGCATCTACCGCAAGGTACATTCCACGGAATAGGGTCCATATAGAAAAAGTGGACCCAGGTGGACCCTGAAAACGTTTCGGCGTTTCAGTCAAAAGGCTTCGGCGTTTGCATGGAAACGCCGAAGCCTTTTTTTATTTTCCGGGCAGGTATTTCCGGCCTGTCCGCGGAGCCCTAATCTTCCAGGATCTTCTTCCGTACGCTTCTCCAGGGCCCCTTGAAGAGCATCCGGACCAGATATTTGGTCAGCCGCTTGAGCTGCATCTCGTCCGACCAGCTCAGCTTGATCTTCCCGCAGGCAATCAGGGTCAGGAAATTCCCCAGTGCATTCAGTGCATACTCGGCCTCCGTAAACTGATACCCTTCAGGGGTGTGGCGCAGCCATCTTTTCGGTTTCTCACTCTCTGTCTTTTGCTCCCGTTTTTCTGTTTTTACTTCTTTTTGTCTCATAGGTGAATATATTTTACCGGACAAATGAAAAAAAATGCCCGGTTTTAAGATTCTTTAAACTCGTTAAAATTGAGAACGAAATCCCCGGAAATCAAAGCTGAATCAGCGGTAAAAAATATGATAAAATCCTGCTGAAATGCCCTCTTTCGCGGATAACAGCACAAAATTAATAGTTCTTCTTGAAAAATATTGGTTTTTTTGTTTTAAATTAAAACAGAATGCTTATATTTGTCTCGCAATTGTGAAAGACAAATGCGAAAATCGGGTGCGTTTAACCCCTGATCAACTAGCGAAATTTCCGGTTTTATCCCTTCCGTCCGGCCTCCGGACGGGAGAGGTAACCGCGAAGCGCACCCGGACCTTTCCTGAAGTTTTCCTTTTATATAATACGGACAAATCAAATTTCATAACTATGAAGAGTAAATATTTTTATCCGCTGGCAGCCCTTTCACTGTTACCGGTGTTTACGGGATGCTCCAATGACGACACAGACAGAGATCTGGTACCGGGCGGAAACGAAGTAGCGGTAACTTTTGCTGCGAACCTGATCAATAATCCGGCTAGCCGTTCGGCTTTTGACCAGTCGGGAAACAATAATCTGACGATCCTCGCCTATCGGAAATCAGGCGACAATTATGTATTTGCCAAAGCTGCTTCCGCTACCAGTCAGGCTACGGACAACCGGATCAGCTGGAGCTCTCCGACATTCAAGCTGGAAATCGGAACCTACCGCTTCCTGGCTTTCTACAACCTGAGCGCAACACTACAGCTGGCCTACTCGCAGGACACCGCAGAAAAGACCTGGGATGAGGTGCTGGAAGCAGTCAAGATCACCAACACCGACCAGACCAATCTGGACATCAACGAAATCTTTGCCGGTGGCAGCCGGGATTCCAACGAGGAAAACAACAGCAGCATGCGCATTGCAGAAGATATCGACCTGTCCGAATCACAAAGCGAAAACTCCGTCAGTGTTACCCTGAACCTGTCGCGCGTCAATTCACGCATCGACCTGCGCTTCCTGAAATTCTCGCCGACCAGTGCGGAAGGAGGCAGTGATACGGAACAGGCTTACACCAGTGACAACATGAATATCTTCGGTGCTACAGGAAATCTGGTCAGCATCAGCACCACGACCCGGCCGGCAAGCAGCTGGACATGGGGTACGGCCATTGCCGGCGCTTTTTCTTCAGACCTGACATTTACGACGTCACAGCTTGGAAATGTCACTTTGGGAACAGGTTCCGCAACCGACTTCCCCGATCAGGAGGGTGACCAGGCGCTGATGGATGCCGTTCCCGCAGACCGGATCGCCAAAGGTGCCGCCTACTACAAGGGAGCCTATATCCTTCCGTTTGCCGCTGCCGACGCTACATCCAGCCTGAACCTCACCGTCAAGCTGACCGGAAAGGGAGATGACGGCTCGGATGATGCCTCAGGCTCACTGGCTCAGGAACGTATCCTGACCGTCAGCGGAGTCAAAGCAGAGGAAAACAAAGTGACCGTCGTCACCTTCAAGTACCGCGCATCCAGCGATAAACCTGAAGACAAGGAGAACGTCTTTACCCCCAGCATCAAATATACGGTAACCATCCAGACCCAGTGGAACGGTATCGTCGAAGGTCCGTCCGTGGATATCTGATCTATTCTATAAGCAAATCATGAAACAAAGTCACCAACTAACCCCGATCTTTTGCCTGCTGGCCACGACCGGTCTGCTGTTTTCATGCTCACATGGGGAAGCCCCCGATGAAAGCACCGCGTCGCGCACCGTCAGTGTCTCTTTCAACACTTCTGTCCCAGAAGCAGCGGCCCCCGCGGAGACCTCCGGAAACCTGAACGTTCTGGCGTTCAGACAGACCGGAACGGCAAATGAGGTGGAATGGGCCCCCCTTCCGGATGCCTCATGGAGCTTCCTCGGCGAAGACAAAGGTTATCAGATGACCTGTCAGCTGGCAACCGGCGTCTACCACTTCACCCTGTCCCAGGGACTGTCGGTAGTAGACAGCCGTGAAACCGGAGACGCAGGCAGCCAATGCTACTGGGTATCGGACCCCGAACCTCGGCTGCTAAACGCCTATACGCTCCGGCATCCGATGGCCGGCGGGAAACTGAAAGACTGCACCGCTGATCTTTACCTGAACCGGGAAGACCAGACGGAAGCGAAGCATATCCAGTCGCAGCAGAATTTCCAGACCCGTCTGACCCATGCACAGGCCCGTCTGGACGTAGTGTTTGCCCGTCAGGGCAGCCAGTCACCCTTTGCACGCATTCAGCAGGTTAGCTTGGAACTATACGATGTGACGTCATCTTGCAGCCTTGCAGGTGAAGCTTCAGAGGAAGAAAAACAGGAAAAAGCCGACTATACTTCTCAGATCCTCACGGCGGATGACTTCGCTCCATTCGACGTCGAGGGGTACAAACAGGAGTTTGAGCAGACGGACAATCTGTCCGTCCTGCTCAACAGCCTGGAAAGCGCAACGGCCGGTATCCGGAAATGGCGTTTCTTCCCCACTTCCTCTGTCAGCGGCAAGCTGCATGTCACCTATCAGAACGGTTACGAACAGGAAGCAGCTTTCAGCAACGTTCACCTGGAAGAAAACATGGCCACCCTGCTGGTGGTATGGGTTGACAATGAACACCTGGTTCTCAGCCCGGAAGGTATCGGAAGCGGTGAACTGTCCGGAACATCGGGCCAGGGCGAAAGCGGTTTCTGGAATTAAAGAAAAGCCTATGAAAAATTCACGATTGCATGCCGCAGAAAGCATGGCACTGCTGCTGGCCCTGCTGGCCTCAGGATGCAGCGAAAACACATCCGATCCGGTTTCCGGTTCAGGAGAGAGCCGGTCAGAGATCCGTCCCCTGCTGGAAGGAAGTCTGGAAGGCAGTGCCAGTCCGGCCGATACGCTGAAATACAAGCTGTATTATTTCCGCAGCGACCAGAAAGCCGAAAATCCGGAGCAGACACCGTCGGAAGCCTATCACTACCGCGCTTCCACCCCGGAATGGCTGACCTACCGGCAGTTCTGTGACTATGTGGTGAACCTGAGCAACGAATGGGTGGAACAGTATGACTACCGCCTGATAGCCATCGCCACTCCAGCCCGGCAGCCGGAAATCGAATTCCGGTATGCGGAAAACGAAACAGACTCCACCCTGACCAATCTGTATGTGCGGCGCACCTTCCGTCAGGGAACCGACATCCCCTGGCCGCTCAGCCAGCAGAACTACATCGGAGTGGGCAACCTTACCCGTGAAGCCATCGAAAGCGGGATCATCCCCATCGAGTTCCGGCGCGCCGTAGGCCAGCTGGTCTTCGACTTCAGCCGGTGCGATGAAGGCGGCAGCCCGGTCCCCCTGGATCCGGACTACCATTCCACCCTCGACCGGGTACGCCGGATTGACGTCACCGTGACCAACGGCACCCGCGCCCTGAAATGGGACATGTCCGACTGCCGGACCATGACTTCCCCGGAAACCTGTCAGTATGAAACGGACAGTTTCCTGGATGACGGACTAAAAATCAACTGGGAACAGGCCCTTCCCAATACCAACGGCCTGACCGGATGGATCAGCCCGGGCAAAGAGGAAGGAGTCACCCGCTTCTACGGCCCCTGCCTGCTGGCCACCGACCCCACCACGGAAAACAGCGACCTGCAGGTCGACCTGACTTTCCACTATGCAGACACCTACCTTCCTGACGGCAGCCAGACGACCGGAACCATCAGCCTGTCACTTCCCCGGAACGGACAGAAACTGACGGTCGTTACCAACAACTATACCGTCACGACCGTAAAAATCAAGGAAAACCGAATTATTGATGTTCCCCGTGACTTCAGCGACATCACCATCGATCCTTCCTGGGACGGTGAGTCCACGACAGACGGCAACTGACCTTCACGCCAAATTATTGAACCATGACTATCAGGAACACATTCAGACTTATCGGGCTTTCTGCATCCTTTGCCCTGCTGCTGGAGGGATGCAGCCAGGAAACCCTTCCGGATCCTGAAACCGGAGAAGGAATTCCCGTCCGTTTCAGACTCGCGGGAGGATTGTCCGGAGTGGATACGGATACGGACCTGGAACCCATGAGCCGGGCCGGAACAGGCTACAACAACTTTATCCTGCGCAACAGCGAACTGGCCATCTACCGGAAAATCAACGGAGCATACATCCTCCAGCAGTTCATCTATGCCGGACCTTCCAAAACCGGTTATCCGGACTACCGCAGCATCAGCGAAAACGATCCGTTCACGCTGGAAGAACTGGGACTGGAAAGTTCCTTCATCCTGCAGCCGGGAGACTACCGGGCCTGCGTCCTGCTCAACGGGCCGTACTATGTAGACGAAGGACAGTATCCGAAAACCGGCGAGGCTGTCAGCAGCGTGATCCGGGAACCGGACATCTTCCTGCGGGGAAACAGCATCCGCGATGCCTATTTCAGCTACACCGACTTCGAAGTCCGGAAAACGACAGGCCTGGAAGAAACGAACGATCAGGAAGTCACCTTCAGCGGTCCGCTGACCCGTACGGCTTCCCCGGTCCGCTTCATACTGGACAAGTCCACCCCTACCGAAGGAAGCATCAGCATCTACGGGATGGTTACTTCCCCCGACCGCTCCATGCCGGTGGGAATCGCCACCGACGGAACCCCTGTTTACAGCGAGGAAGACTGGACGCTGAGCCAGTCCCGTTCCGTCAATCTGCCGCAAGCCTTTACCCTGGCAGGCACCACCTGCTATTTCCCGGCCTACGGTGAAGACGTAAAGAACCTGACCTCTCTCTTCGTACCATTCCGGAACGACGGAAAGTCCGTCAGCCTGACCCTCCAGATCCAGTCCATTGCCATCGACGGCAACGACCTGTGGACAGGCAACCTGGAAATTCCGGTAGAGATCCGTCCCAACCGGCTCACCAGCGTCGTATTGAAATATGCCGGCGGAGACCTGACCTGTACGACCTCCCAGGAACTTGAAACCATCCGGAACGCCTGGACAGCCACTTACCCCGCCGTTCCGTTCAACTACATCGAATACATGGATCCCAAATCACAGACAGAATGAAACTGAAACCCTTTACCTATTCGCTCGCCACGCTGCTGACGGGCAGTCTTCTGGGCAGCTGCTGGCACGAAGACCTGAGCCGCTGCTGGAAAGGCGACGTGGTACTGTCCGTCACCGCCGAATGCTTCGCCACACCGCCGGACGGTCTCTCCGAAGCAGACTTCGGCTCCCGGATCGGGAACCTCCAGTATTACCTGTTTGATGCAGACGGGAAACTGACCGCCCGGGGAAATGCAGACGGTACTTCCTTCTCGGGAGACCACTACGACCTGGTGTTCCCCACCCTTCCGTTCGGCGACTACACGCTGGCC
>ENA-OZHH01001075-OZHH01001075.1-human-gut-metagenome-genome-assembly--contig:-NODE-1075-length-13918-cov-7.222751_pt1 | contig 13918 bp, 9 predicted proteins | sample MGYA00244045_ERZ653684 | MGnify/ENA primary metagenome ERZ653684 (study PRJEB26926, sample SAMN06165264) | human gut metagenome | biome: ENVO:00009003; feature: ENVO:2100002; material: ENVO:00002003... | reverse complement strand
CGCTGGCACGAAGGTGCCAGCGTTTGTTTTTATCATCAGAGCTCCAGATCACTGGGCAGGATGACGTCCAGCTCCGCCGCAGGCTCTGCCACGAGGCGGCGGCTCTGGTGGAAGATGGCCTTTTCCAGCGTATTGCGGGCGAGACGTCCGTTGCCCGCCGTGCGGGCATCCTCTGCCTGGCGGCGCTCGTAGTAGCCCCGCAGCGGTTCCGTGCAGCTCTCGGCCAGCCTGTAGCCCTTGCCCCTCGCCAGCACATTCGTGATGTCCAGCAGCTCATCGGCGGTGTAGTCCGGGAACTCTATCTTGTTCGGAAAGCGGCTGGCAAGGCCGCTGTTGGCGGTCAGGAACGTCTCCATCTCCCCGGTGTAGCCCGCAAGGATGACCACCAGCTCGTCGCGGTGGTCTTCCATCCCCTTCACCAGCGTGTCGATGGCCTCGAGGCCGAAGCTGTCCTGCTCGCCCCGGTAGAGGCTGTAGGCCTCGTCGATGAAGAGGACGCCGCCCAGCGCGCTCTCGATGACGCTGTTGGTCAGGGGGGCGGTGTGGCCGGTGTAGCGGCCCACGAGGTCTCCCCGGCTCACCTCCACCAGCTGCCCGCCCTTGAGGGCGCCGATGGCCTTGAGGTACTTTGCCACGAGCCGGGCGATGGTGGTCTTGCCGGTGCCGGGGTTGCCGGTGAAGATCATGTGCATCGAGAGGCTGGCGGTCTTGAGGCCCGCCGCCGCACGGCGCTGCTGCACCTGAATGTTATCGGCAAGACCAAAGACGTATTCCTTCACCGGTGCAAGGCCCACGAGGTCGTTCAGCTCTTTCCTGATCTCTTCCACTGCGCCGGTATAGGCGGCGGGCAGCAGGTCGAAGAGCTTCCGGGGTCCGGCGTCGCTGAGGGCAAAGTCCAGGCCGTCCTCCCGGGCAGTCAGTGTGATCGTTCCGGTAAGCGCGGCATCTGTTTGCAGACAGTATTCGCTCAGAGCGCGGAATATCTTATCGCAGCAGGCCGAAAGCCCCGCCGCACCCTGCTTCGGGCTGCACCGGGCCGCCACATAGTCCCGCACATCCGCGCCCGCCGACAGGGTCAGGCCGAGGCGGGCCTTCACTTTTGCGGCCAGCGCGTTGAGCTGCTGGGCTGCCAGCGCGGCGAGGGCTTCCCGCGCAAAGGCGCTGGTCTCACAGACATCGCCCAGCGCCGAGACGAAGGCCGCACCGAACTTGTCAGCCAGCGCCTCCCGGCCCTTCTGGGAGAAGAAGACGAGGTACTTGCCGCAGGGGGTGATGCGGCTCACAGCCCCGGGGGCAAGCGCCGTCCCGGCATCCACGAGGATGCCCTCCTTGTTGACGAGATACCGGCTGGACAGGGGCGCACTGCCCTTGACGGCCAGGTCTGCCAGCGTCTTCAAAAAGCCCGGGTAGCAGCTCTCGTAGTGCTCAAAGACCAGGATCTCGCCCGGCGCATGGAGGGCGGCGTACAGATCCTGCAAAAAGAGCTTTTCGGCCCCCGGGTTGGGGTAAAGCGCCAGATCCATAACGGCCAGCTTATCGCTCTGCAAAAGACCCCGGGCGGCCATGCAGCGGGCCGTCTCCGTCAGAGCGAAATGCCGCCCCGTGCCGGGCGCACCGCAGAGCAGGATGACGTTCCGGGCCGTGGGGGCCTCCGTCCCCAGCACGAAAGGCCGGCGCATCGCCCGCACGACGCCGTCCACAAAGGCGTCCTGCCCCAGCACCGTCTTTTTCACCTCAGCGGCCAGCCCTTCGAAGCTGCCCAGATGCTCCTGTCTGACTTCGGTGGTTCCTTTGGCCAGCAGGCCGTCGGCCTCCATATCCTCGAGCATCTTCCGGCTCTGGGCCAGCGCCTCCTGTGTGGTGTCTCTGCGCAGCTCGGCGTTCTGTTTGCGGAGCATTTCGTCCAGCTTTTTCTGCTGCTCCAGCAGGGCTGCGTTCATATCGGGCAGACCGGGCTTTTCCGGCGGCGTTTTCTGCGTATCAAAGCGCAGTTTTCCTCCCGGGCCGAACACTCCGTTCATCAAGTTCTCCCAATCGTCGGTGTATGCCATCTGCCTGCCTCCGTCCTGCGTTTTTTCCCAGTATAGTGTACTTTGCCCCCTTTTGCAAGAAAAGTCTTGAAAATCCACGGGCAGGCGGGTACACTAATTTTATATTGATTTGATATGCGAAGGGAATGGAACGAAATGAAAACGCCCGCAGAGTGGAAAACGCTGTTCGAGAGCAGCGCCTTTGCACGGCAGACAAGCTACAGCGGCCCTCTGGGGCCGGAATATAACCCCTCCGGCACCCGGCTCCGGCTCTGGGCGCCCACGGCGCAGAAGGTATCGGTCAACCTCTACCGCCGGGGCGACGGCGGGGCCTGCATGGGGACCCTGCCGCTGGAACAGCACGGGCAGGGCGTCTGGTCGGTCTATCTGCCCGGCGACCAGCACGGACATTACTATACCTTTACCGTCGAGGTGGACGGCACAGCATACGAGACGGGCGACCCCTACGCCCGGACGGCAGGCGTCAACGGCCTGCGGAGCATGATCTTAGACGCGCCCCGCATCGACCCGCCCGACTGGAACCACGACCACCGGGTCATCGTCCCGGCCTCCCGCCGGACGGTGTGGGAGGTCAGCGTCCGCGACTTCTCGCAAGACCCGGCCTGCGGCGTTCGGAATGCATGGCGGGGCAAATTCATGGCCTTTACCCAGAAGGGGACCACCCTTTCTTCCGCCGGCACCTTCCCCACCTGTCTCGACTACCTCAAGCGGCTGGGAGTGGGCTATGTGCAGCTGCTGCCCATCTTCGACTTCGGCAGTGTGGACGAGATCCGCCCTCTCACCCGGCAGTACAACTGGGGCTACGACCCCACCAACTACAACGTCCCCGAGGGCAGCTACTCCACCGACCCCGCGAAAGGCGAAGTCCGGGTGCGGGAGTGCAAGGAGATGATAGCCGCCCTCCACGCGGCGGGCATCGGCGTCATCATGGACGTGGTGTACAATCATATGTACCGCAGCGAGAACCCGCTGAACAGCACGGTGCCTTATTATTTCTTCCGGCAGAACCCGGACGGCAGCTTCTCCAACGGCAGCGGCTGCGGCAACGAGTTTGCCAGTGAGCGGCCCATGGCCCGGAAATACCTCATCGACTCGGTGCTCTACTGGGCGCAGGAATATCACATCGACGGCTTCCGCTTCGACCTCATGGGCCTCTATGACGTGGACACCATGAACGAACTGCGGGCCGCGCTGGACGCTCTTCCGGGCGGCAGAAACATCCTGATGTACGGTGAGCCGTGGCAGGGCGGCGGAAGCCAGCTCCACCGGTACAAGGCCAACAAGGCGAACCTCGCCATGCTGTCCGAGCGCATCGGCATCTTCTGCGACAATACCCGCGATGTCATCAAGGGCGGCTGTTTTGACGCCCGGGAGCCGGGTTACGTCGAGGGCAGACCGGGCAGCTTCTGGGACATCGGCGGGGCCGTGGCCGCGTGGGGCCGCAGCGACAAGCTGCCCGCCCATTCGCCCTCCCAGATCGTCAGCTATGTGTCCGCCCACGACAATTTCACTCTCTGGGATAAACTCATGCTCGTCCGGTACGCCCGTCCCGAGTACACTGCCGCCGACTCGGCGGCGCTGGCCCAGAACCGGCTGGCGGCGGGCATCTATCTCACCTGCATGGGGATGCCCTTCCTGCAGGCCGGCGAGGAGTTCGCCCGCACCAAAAAAGGTCAGGGCAACACCTACCGCTCTTCGCCCTCCCTCAACCGTCTGGACTGGAAGCGGGCCGCGCAGTTCCACGGACTGGTGGACTATTACCGGGGCCTGCTGGGCCTGCGGGCGCAGTTCCCCCGCCTGAGCGCCTCGGACGCCGCCAGCCCGGCGGCTATCAAGTTTTTCCCGCTGGAACAGCCCCTCGTGGGCTGGACTTTGCCCGCCGCACCCGGCGACGGCGCGGCATGGCGGGCGCTCTGCGTCTTTTACAATCCCACGGAAGAAGAAAAGCGGGTCCACCTGCCCGACGGCCAGTGGAAATTGCTGAGCGACGGCGTATCGTCTGCGCTCTGGAAAGGCCCCAACCGGGTCTGCGGCGGCGAAGTGACACTGCTGCCATACAGTGCAACGATTTTCGGCCAGGTATAATAAAAAAGCGGCCCGCCGCTTTGCGCGGCGAGCCACCCAATCATGTCCTGATTTAGCCCTGCGGGTTCTGCTGAGGTGCAGACTCGGCAGACTTCTCCTGACGGGATGCGCCGTTGGTGCCATTGCCGCTGTTGGAGGCGTTCTTTTCGCCCAGCGTCAGGCTGACGGTCTGCATCTGACCGTCGCGGGCGACGGTGATGGACAGGGTGTCCCCGGCGGAGTGCTCCTGCATCAGGGTGCCAAGGTCGGTCTTCTGGGCTACCTCGGTGTTGTCGATGCTGACGATGCGGTCGCCGGCCTTGAGGCCCGCCTTATCGGCTGGGCCGCCGGACACGACGTCCACGACGTAGATGCCGTAGGCGTTGACGCCCAGCTGTGCCGCCGTCTGTGCGTCGGTGACAGCCAGATAGGTGATGCCCATGTAGGGACGGCCCGTGACGTAGCCGTTCTCCAGCAGGTCCTGCGCCACCTTGATGGCGTCGTTGATGGGGATGGCGAAGCCCAGACCCTCAGCGTCAGAGCTGGAAGACTTTGCGTTGACGATGCCGATCAGCTCGCCGTTCATGTTGAACAGGCCGCCGCCGGAGTTGCCGGGGCTGACAGAAGCATCCATCTGAATGAGGGACATGGTGTTGACAGAGCTGGAGCTCTGGATGGAGACACTGCGGTTCAGGGCGCTGACGATGCCGCTGGTGACGGTGCCGCCCAGCTCACCCAGCGGGTTGCCCACGGCCAGCACGTTGTCGCCCACGGCCAGCTTGTCGCTGTCGCCCACGATGGCGGGGGTCAGGCCGTCGGCATCGATCTTGATGACGGCGATGTCGCTGGTAGAATCCTCGCCCACGACGGTGGCAGGGTAGTCCTTGTCGCCGATGGTGACGGTGATGTTGGATGCACCGCTCACGACATGGTCACAGGTGAGGATGTATCCATCCGAGCTGATGATGACGCCGCTGCCGGCGCCGCTCTCCACCTGGCTCTGGCCGTACCAGGACCACTGAGAGTAGACCACCTGCTCGGTGGTGATGACCACCACGCTGGGGCTGACCATCTCGGCCACCTGTGCGGTGCTCAGGCCGGTGCCGCTGGTGGCGCTGATGGAATTGCCGGTGCTGTCGGTGCTGCTGTCAGAACTGGCCGGGCGCTCCACCTGCTGGATGACCACCTTGCTGCCGCCGCCGTATTTTGCACCCACAAAGCCGCCCGCAAAGCCCATGGCTGCTGCCAGTACCAGCGCCACGGCGCTGCGTGCCAGCTTTTTGCCGTTGAACTTCTTCTTGCGGCGGGGCTTTTCCGGCTGCGCCGGGGCGCTGTACTGCGGCTGCTCCGGCGGGGTGGGCGGCACGCTGCCGCCATCTGCCGGGGCGGTATCGGCCGGACGCGCAGGCTGTGCTTCCGGCTCGTTATACTGGTTCGCCGTGTTCATGCCGCTGCTGCCCACGTTTGGGTAGCCGGTCTCGTTATTGGAAGCGGAATAATCGTATTCCCACTTGTTCTCGTTTTCCATGTTACTACATCCTTCCCTCAAAGGCCGGTCCGCAGGGACATCTGTTCCTTTGAACTGTCCCTATTGTAACTGTCAAATGTGAAAATCAATCGCTTGCGCCGTGAAGAATATGTGAAATGCGGTCCTGTTTTTCCGCCCTTGACAGCAGCGTTTCCGCTTGCTATTGTAAGGGAAGAACATTGGCCCGTCAAGGAGGAGTTTTTTATGGAACTGCGCCGCACCGAACAGGGGTTTGCCCTGTATAAAGAAAAGGACTGCATCGGAGAGTGCCGCCTTTCTCCCGCCCCCAAGGGCGCACAGCTTGCCGCCCTGTGCATCCTGCCCCGGTGGCGGCGCAAGGGCTACGGCTCCTACCTGTTAAAAGAAGTATTGCGCAGCTTTGGCGGCTATGACCGGGAAGCTGCCACGGTTTTTACCGCCCCGCTGCCGGAAAACGCCGCCGAGCTTGCTTTCTGGGGCAAATTCGGCTTTGCCGCCGAGGGCGGGCAGCTGGTGCGCCGCCGCACCCCGGACCTGACGGCGGTCAAGTTCGTGCAGGACTTTTTAGCCGCCCGGCTGGTGCACCCGCAGCTGTGCGTGGATGCCACCTGCGGCAACGGCGGCGACACCGCCTTTCTGTGCAATCTGACTGCCCCCGCCGGGCGGGTACTGGCTTTTGACGTGCAGCCCGAAGCCATCCGCTCCACCCGCACCCGGCTGGAACAGGCAAATGTGCCCGCCGACCGGTACAGCCTTGTCTGCGGCAGCCACGCCGACTTATTACAGTATGTGCAGCCCGGCACTGCCGATGCAGTCATGTTCAACTTTGGCTGGCTGCCGGGGGCGGACCATGCGGTATTCTCCACCGCGCAGAGCAGCATCCCCGCCTTGCAGGCGGCGCTGCAGGCGGTGCGCCCCGGCGGCATCGTGAGCGCCATCCTGTACAGCGGGGCGGTCATCGGCTCGGACGAAAAACAGGCGGTGCTGCGTTTTCTGCGCGCACTTCCACTGAAAAGTTTCACCGTTCTGGTGTGTGATTTTGCCAATTGGGCCGAAACTGCCCCTCTGCCCTGCCTGATCCTGAAAAAATAACGAAAACCCTTGCATTATCACGCGTTTTCGTATAGAATAAGGTGCGTATGTGTAAAAATGCTTCTTCCGGCATCGCACAGTGATGCCGGAAGAAGTTCCATCCATTTCAGGAGAAATATCATCTATGACAAATCGTGAAGAGATCGAACGCCGCAGGACGTTCGCCATCATCAGCCACCCCGACGCAGGTAAGACCACCCTTACCGAAAAGCTGCTGCTGTACGGTGGAGCCATCAATCAGGCTGGTTCCGTCAAGGGCAAGCAGAGCGCCAAGCACGCCGTGTCCGACTGGATGGACATTGAAAAGCAGCGTGGTATCTCGGTCACCTCTTCGGTGCTGCAGTTCAACTACGCCGGTAAGTGCGTGAACATTCTGGACACCCCCGGCCATCAGGACTTCTCGGAGGATACCTACCGCACCCTGATGGCGGCAGACTCTGCCGTCATGGTCATCGACGCCGCAAAGGGCGTTGAGGCGCAGACCATCAAGCTGTTCAAGGTGTGCACCCTGCGCCATATCCCCATTTTTACCTTCATCAACAAGATGGACCGCGAAGCCCGCGACCCCTTTGAGCTGATGGAGAACATCGAGGAAATTCTGGGCATCAAGACCTACCCCATGAACTGGCCCATCGGCTGCGGCAAGGAGTTCAAGGGCGTGTTCGACCGCAACGCGCGCAAGGTGCTGGCTTTCTCCAGCGACGGCCGCGCCAACGGCGTGAAGAAGGTCAGCGAGACCGAGGCCGAGCTGGGCGACCCCGCACTGGACGAGCTGCTGACCCCCTACCTGCACCAGCAGCTGGTGGACGAGATCGAGCTGCTGGACGGCGCTGCCGAGGAGTTTGATCTGGACAAGGTGCTGCGCGGTGAGCTGAGCCCCGTGTTCTTCGGCTCTGCTCTGACCAACTTCGGCGTAGAGCCCTTCCTTGAAAACTTCCTGCGGCTCACCTCCGCCCCGCTGGCCCGCGTGGACAGCCTGACCGGCGAGCCGGTAGACCCCTGCCGGGACGAGTTCTCCGCTTTCATCTTTAAAATTCAGGCCAACATGAACAAGGCCCACCGCGATCGTCTGGCGTTCATGCGCATCTGCTCGGGCAGGTTTGAGCGCGACACGGAGTATTTCCACGTCCAGTCGGGGCGCAAGATGCGCCTTTCCCAGCCGCAAACGATGATGGCCGCCGAGCGCGAGATCGTCGACGAGGCCTACGCGGGCGACATCATCGGCGTGTTTGATCCCGGTATCTTCTCGATCGGCGACACGATCACGATGCCCGGCAAAAAGTTCCGCTTCTCCGGCATCCCGACGTTCGAGCCCGAGCACTTCATGCTCGTCTCACCCAAGGACACGATGAAGCGCAAGCAGTTCGTCAAGGGCGTGGAGCAGATCGCGCAGGAGGGCGCCATCCAGATCTTCAAAATCCCCGACAGCGGCTTTGAGGACGTGGTCGTCGGCGTAGTCGGCACGCTGCAGTTCGACGTGTTCGAATACCGTATGAAAAACGAGTACGGCGTCGACCTGCGCATGAGCGGCCTTCCCTACGAGCACCTGCGCCTGATCCGCGAGTGCCCGTGCGACGTGAAGGACCTGATGCTCTGCTCGGGCTCCCGCGTGCTCGAGGACTTCAAGGACCGCAAGCTTATCGCCTTCGGCGGCGAGTGGAGCGTGGGCTTTCTCACCAAGCACAACGAGGGTCTTATCCTCGACGACTGGCTCAGCGTGTGATTTTGCCCGAAAATTGCAAAAACATCAAAAGGAGCGCGGTTTCCGCGCTCCTTTTTGTCTGCTTTTTTGTCGAAAAAAGGTCAAATTCTCTGTTGGCAAACGTTAAGAACACGTATATAGTGTGAGCTGCAAAAAAAGAGTAGGTGCAGCCGCTTCGACCGCATCTCAAACGATAATAGCAAACCCGGTGAAAACCGGCGACGCAAAGCTATAGGACCTTACCCCTGGGTACAGGGCTGGCAGCCAGTTACCGAAAGGAGATCGCCGTATGAAACGGCTGTTTCGTCATGCCTGCGCTATGCTCGCAGTGCTTCTTGTCATGTCCATGTTCACGGTTGAAAACGCCTACGTCCCTTACCTCATCGCCACGACCGACGTGCAGTTCACCTCCGGCGACGATGTGTGCAAGAAGGCCGCTGAGCTCTGCAAGGACGCCAAGACCGACATGGACAAGGTCACCGCGATCTACAACTACATCGCCGGTCACTACACCTACGACACCAAGCTCGCTAACGACATCACCTCCGGCAAGGTCAGCAAGTACATCCCAGACACCGCTGCCACCCTGAACAGCAACAAGGGGATCTGCTACGACCTCGCGTCCCTCTTCGCCGCCATGTGCCGCAGCCAGGACATCCCCTGCACCCTCACCAAGGGCTGCGCCGGCAGCAGCTACCACGCCTGGAACAAGGTCAATGTCAGCGGCAACTGGTACCAGATCGACATGACCTATGCCGTCACCAAGCGCGTCATCAACGAGACCACCTTCGCCGGCTGCGTCTCCCCCCTGACCTACTCCCAGCAGAGCGACACGATCGCCGTGTCAGCGGTGGCGTAAACCCTCACAATTCGTCGAAAGACGGCGGCAGATATTCTCTGCCGCCGTCTTTTCTGCGCGGTATTCGTTCTGTTAATATCTTATATATTTTTTGAAAATCGCCTTGCGTTTTGGGCAAATCTGGTATACTGCGAACATAAAATATTGGCAAACACAAATATCTGTGCGGCTCGCAGAAGAGCAACTGTACAGAAAAAGGCACAGCAGGCGAAAGCCTGTGTCGCAAAGCCACGGATCTAAACGGCGCTCGCGCCGCACGGCAGCCGGTTGCCAAATGCAGATCGTCTCCCCCTTCTTCGCGCCGTACAGGCAGAAGAAGGAGGATTTTTTATGTATGGGAAGAAAACAGGAAAGCGGCTGCTTTCGTGGGTCCTGGTGCTCATCATGGCCCTGTCGATGCTGCCGCTGAACGTGCTGGCCGGCGAGGTCGGCGGCACCGGCCGCTATGTTGCGCTGGTCGATTTCAATACAAACGCAACAGTAGCAGACGCAGGCTGGCAGGATGTTTCCACCAAGGCGGGTCATACCGCTATTCTGACCGCCATCAACGACCTGAAACCCGACGGCGGCGCCAATCTGGATGACGGTCTGCAAAACGCAAACCTGTTATTTGCAAAATCTAATGTTCAGGAGATTGACTCCAAGAACATTATCGCTCTGACCGACGGTGAGCCGACGTACTATATGACGAAGGATATTTTTGGCACCCCCACCGTTGGAGGTTTCGGCAACTCATGTACTAAGGAGGTCTTCGAGGCAACCGCGAATACAGCTGCATCTATTTGCAATAGTGGAACTACGCTCTACTCCATCTGCTTTGGTGCTGCCAACGAGGAAGTGAAGAATCCTAACACAGGTGCATATATCAGTCTCTTCGAATATCTGAACACCTATATCGCCCTCAACAAGACCTACTCTGCTAATGACTTCTCCGGGTTGAAGGACGCTTTCGACGCGATCTTCTCAAGCATCACCTCCGGTCTTTCCAGCGGCACGGTCCACGACTCGCTGCCTGACGGCGTGACCTGCATCAGCGGTGATTTCGAAGGAAACCGGAATTTGACCGGTGCTACCGGCGAGCCGGGCGAGGGCGGCGTTACCACTTACACCTACACCAAGACCTACACCGTCAAGATTGACCCCACGGCAGTCGATGCCGAACAGTACGATGGCTACTACCCCCTCAACGGTCCCACGACCCTGACGGTCAAGGGTAGCAATGACGAGGATGTCACCATCGACTTCCCCATCCCCGCCGGTAAAGTCACATTGCAGAAGTACAATCTGACCATCAACTACAAATACGCCGATGGTACTGAGGCTAAGCCGACTCACACCGAGTCCCTCACGTATGGCAGCTCCTACAGCGTTGCCAGCCCCCTGATCACCGGCTACACCGCTGACAAGCTTACTGTCTCCGGCAGCATGCCCGATAGCGATGTCACGGTCGATGTTACCTTCACTGCCAAAGATTACACCGTCACCTACGAGTCCAACGGCGGCAGCACGGTTCCTTCTCAGGCCGTTAAGTACAACGAAACGGCTAACAAGCCCGCCGATCCCACCAAGAGCGGCTGCACCTTCGCTGGCTGGTACACCGAGGAGAAGCTCACCAACAAGTACGACTTTGCTGCTCCCGTGACCGGGAACATCACCCTCTACGCCAAGTGGACGCGCAACTACACCCCGCGCCCCTACACGCCGCCCACCGTCGTGATCCCCGACGATGACGCGCTCGGTCTGAACACGACGGATCACTTCGTCTATATCGTCGGTTACGGCAACGGTAAGGTCCGCCCGCAGAACAACATCACCCGCGCCGAGACCATGACGCTCGTCAACCGCGTCCTCAACCGCCAGCCCGAGACCGAGGACGATCTCCTCCCGAACATGACGGTCTGGACGGGCAACGCGAACCCGAAGGCCTGGTATTGCCTCGCCGTTCAGGAAGCGACGAACAGCCACTACTACAAGTTCAAGACGAACTCCAAGTATGAGAAGTGGAGCGAGCTGCGCGAGACCCGCGACTGGACGCAGCTCGAAAAGTAAGTCAAAAATCCTCCACCCCCTATTGTAAAAGGAAGAACCGCTCGCAAGAGCGGTTCTTCCTTTTTTGCACTCCCCTCGCGATCTCAAAATCCATTGACAAAGCGAGCGTTCCTGTGTATCATATCAACATACTTATAAGATAGGATTTATCTCAATGACCACTATTTACGCGGACAACGCCGCGACGACCCAAATGAGCCGTGCCGCGATCGACGCCATGCTCCCCTATCTGGAGACGATCTATGGCAACCCCTCAAGCCTGCATTCCGTCGGCCAGCAGGCGGCCGGGGCGCTGCTCAGCGCGCGCGACCGCATCGCAAAATGCCTGAACGCTTCCCCGCGCGAAATTTACTTCACCTCCGGCGGCAGCGAGGCCGACAATCAGGCCATCCTCTCCGCCGCGCGCCTCGGCGAACGCAAAGGCAAAAAGCACATCATCTCGACCGCGTTCGAGCACCACGCCGTGCTGCACACGCTGAAAAAGCTTGAAAAAGAGGGCTTCACCGTCGAGCTTCTCCCCGTCGGCCCCATTGGTACCGTGACGGCGCAGCAGGTCAAGCGCGCCATCCGCGAGGACACGTGCTTAGTTTCCGTCATGTACGCCAACAACGAGATCGGCTCCATCCTGCCGATCAGCGCGATCGGCGCAGTCTGCCGCGCGGCGGGCGTGCTGTTCCACACCGACGCCGTGCAGGCCGCGGGGCATCTGCCCATTGACGTCAAGGCGCAGAACATCGACCTGCTGTCACTCTCCGCGCACAAGTTCCACGGTCCAAAGGGCACCGGCGTGCTGTACGCCCGTCAGGGCGTCTTCCTGACGAACCTCATCGAGGGCGGCGCGCAGGAGCGCGGCAAGCGCGCGGGTACGGAGAACATCCCCGCCATCATGGGCATGGCTGCGGCGCTCGAAGACGCCTGCGCACCTCGACGAGAACGCGAAAAGGGTCAGCGCCCTGCGCGACCGCCTGATCGACGGCCTGTCCAAGATCCCGCACAGCGCACTCAACGGCGATCCCGTGAATCGCCTGCCCGGCAACGTGAGCTTCTGCGTCGAGGGCGTCGAAGGCGAAAGCCTGCTGCTTCTTCTCGACGCAAAGGGCATCTGCGCGTCGTCCGGCAGCGCGTGCACATCCGGCTCGCTCGACCCAAGCCATGTGCTGCTGGCCATCGGCCGCCCGCATGACGTGGCGCACGGCTCGCTGCGCCTGAGTCTGTGCGAGTGGAACACCGACGAGGAAATCGACCGTATCCTCGATGCCGTGCCCGAGGTCGTGGAATACTTACGCGGCATGTCCCCGCTGTGGAAGGACCTCGTCAGCGGCAAAAAGCCGTTCACTTTATAAGCACGCGGCAAAATAAGGCAAAACGATAAACGCGGCATCGCTTCTCACAGGGGACATTCCCTGCGCCAAAGCGTGCCGCATGATGTGAGGAAATATGGATAAGGTACTCATTGCGATGAGCGGCGGTGTGGACTCGAGCGTCGCCGCATTTTTGATGAAGGAGCAGGGCTGCGAGTGCATCGGCGCGACGATGAAGCTCTTCCACAACGAGGACATCGGTGTCAGCCGCACCAAAATCTGCTGCTCGCTCGAGGACGTCGAGGACGCGCGTCTCGTCGCGCTGCACCTCGGCATCCCCTACTATGCCTTCAACTTTTCAGACGACTTCAAGGGGCAGGTCATCGACCGCTTCATCTCGTCCTACGAGCGCGGCGCGACGCCGAACCCCTGCATCGACTGCAACCGCTACTTGAAGTTCGAGCGGCTCTACAAGCGCGCCCGCATTTTAGGCTGCGACGCCATTGTGACCGGCCACTACGCGCGCATCGAGCAGGAAAGCGGGCGGTGGCTGCTCAAAAAATCGCTCGATGAGAGCAAGGACCAGAGCTACGTGCTCTACTCGCTCACGCAGGATCAGCTGGCGCACACGCGCCTGCCGCTCGGCGCGATGCACAAAAGCGAGACGCGCCGCATCGCGGAGGAACAGGGCTTCTATAACGCCGACAAGCCGGACAGTCAGGACATCTGCTTCGTGCCGGACGGCGACTACGCTGGCTTTATCGCGCGCTACACGGGCCGCGACTGCCCCGCGGGCGACTTTGTCGATGAAAGCGGCCGTGTGCTCGGCCGGCACAAGGGCATCGTGCACTACACCGTCGGCCAGCGCAAGGGCCTCGGCATCGCCGCGGACGCGCCGCTCTACGTCAAGCGCATCGATGCGGCAGAAAACCGCGTGGTGCTAAGCGGCAACGACGCGCTTTTTTCTCGTGAGCTGATGGCAAATGACTTCAACTGGATCGCCTACGACGTCCCACCGCGCGAGCTGCGCGCGACCGCGCGCGTGCGCTACCACCAGCGCGAGCAGGCGGCGACAGTCACGGTGCTCGAGGACGGGCACGTGCACCTCGTCTTCGACGAGCCGCAGCGCGCTATCACACCGGGTCAGGTCGTCGTGCTGTACGATGGCGACACCGTGCTCGGTGGCGGCACGATTCTCTGATGATATTCTTCTCTTTCTCTCTTCCGTTCATCCCCTGAGCGGGCGCCTGTCTCTTATACACATCTGACGCTGCCGACGACTAGTCGAGTGTA
>ENA-OZHH01001074-OZHH01001074.1-human-gut-metagenome-genome-assembly--contig:-NODE-1074-length-13921-cov-17.800159_pt1 | contig 13921 bp, 16 predicted proteins | sample MGYA00244045_ERZ653684 | MGnify/ENA primary metagenome ERZ653684 (study PRJEB26926, sample SAMN06165264) | human gut metagenome | biome: ENVO:00009003; feature: ENVO:2100002; material: ENVO:00002003... | reverse complement strand
GAGATGCAGCGTAGTCTCGTGGGCTCGGAGATGTGTATAAGAGACAGGTTTATGTGCATTGACGCATACTTTGTATTGGGTTGTATTAATAAGTATTAAGAGGACATATGATTGAATTCTTTGATCGATTAGTAGGGCCTATCGATACGGATGGCGTACGCATATATCGTCAACGTACCAGCATAACTCAATTAGTCGTGATGATGGTGCTAGCCATTATATGTTACCAATTCACCGCTATAGGTGATTCGGTATATGCGGAGGCTATGAAACACTTCATCATGAATCCCACAACATTTATGAAAATTGAACAACTTCCTATGGTTAATATCATTGAAATCAATGGATTGCTACAAAAGTTGAGTACGACGACACCTCTTTGGGATGTGAGCAGATGGCTATTGCTGATTGTGAAAGCTTTAGTTATGGCTATACTTATCAGTGGATATGCATTATGGCGTGCTCGTCATTGCTATACGATGACTATTTTAACCGGTGTATTCCACTGTATTGCATATGCGCAAGTGGTAATCGGTATCTACATGTTGAGCATTGGTGTACTCTTTGCTTTCGCTAAAGCTCCTGTCGTCCTCGTGTTGTTATTGGGCGTATTTCTTACGATTATTTGCCTTCTTCTTACCATGTCCTTAATCACCGTGGTAGGACGTATTGTGGGGGCCTCCGTTTCGGGCAATGCCTTTGAAGGACTTCTCGTTATATGCGGTGCGTACATCATCTGGGTAGGCATAAAATTTTTAGGCATACTACTATTTTAAAAAGACACATTCCGTTTTTTGGAATGTGTCTTTTCATCGTTATATAGCAACTACGCATGATTTGCCCGATAATTCTTATTTGTCATGGTTGTTTTCATATTCATTAAATAAGAATGCTACATTATCTTCATCGTATTCGATTTGTTCAGACCATCGTCTGATTTGTTCTGGCAGATTTCCGAATTGATGTGTTAGCAGTGCGATGAATACTGTGGCGTCAAAGGCGTATCGCACAAGGCTTTCTAACGAGTATTCTGCAAGCATATCAATTTGGCGGTATAAGATGTATTGATACACCTTGTTGAGTGCGGATACATCGATGGTGTCGGCCTTAAGTAAGTCCATCGTAGTTGATGCCGTTGTCGATGACAGCATGGCCTCTAAATGGGCTAGTTGTTTTGTCCATTCCTCATCGATAGGCTCCGTTTTTTTATATACAGTAACTAACTCTTGGCAGTAGTGGATAGAATGATTGAGTGTAAACTGACAAATAGCAGGATTAATACCTAATGCTAAGAGGTCAAAGATATTTTCGAGTACGGGACGGTCTTCAGCAGTAAATTCGCCGTCATCATCTTCGATAGTGAATAGCAATTGATCGCCTTCGGTAGCTAGTAACTTTTCTACCGATTCTTCGCAGGATAGACCGACGCCACAGAGCTCGAGATCTTCGATATATTTATAGAACCGAGGATGCATATGACAGGTATCGCATAAACTATCTTCGCCTAGTTCTAAGACTACGCGGCACAATCCATCTTCCTGTAGCAATGGACAGGTAGGCTGTTTGTCGCTAAACATGAAATAATAGCCTTCGTCATCGACGGTCATAAATTTCCGTAGGTCTTCACCTAATGGTGTAGGCAGTGTTTGATATAACTTAGCCGTCTCCTCATCTACATCGATAGTCCACTTTTGACAACATGTATGATGACATTGATCGGCTTTGCATTGAAATGTATGGTAAAAGGTTGGATATAAAGAAATCATAGTACTCACTTGTATATATTATTAATTACTGTTTTACTAATTAAATTGTAACATATGCTATCTATTCGTGGGTGTTATTTTAGATTATGATTTTGTTCGTGAAAGTCCTAATTATTGTGTATAATAATAGTATATGGAATATTTACTAATACTATTTATGTAGGAGGAACTTATGAAATCTATGTTCGTAAAAGGCGGTATTGCATTGGCACTAGCAGCGGCATTTGGGGTAAATGCACCAGTTGTTGATGCGGCTAGTATTGTACCGGTACAACCGACAGTAGCAGTTGTTGATGCTAATCATGCAGCTATTGTAGGTGCCAATACATTGCTCAATGCTTTCATTCAACAACATCCAAAAGCAGCGATTACAGAAATTGCATTTGATGGCGAAGATGGTCAAATTAAATATGAAGTTGAAGGCTTTGATTCAACAGGTAAATATGAGTTGAAATACAACTACAATACAAATCAAATTGGTGAAATAAAAGAAGGAGCTTATAAGGTTTCTTTAGAGAAAAAAGCCTTTGATCCAACTCGTATCTTAACACCAGACGCAGTTGTAAACTTTGCCTTTGCTCAAACAAAAGGCCAAGCCACAAGCCTCAATAGCTGGTCTGTAAAAAATGAAAAAGGTCGTTTTGTTTATGATGTAGAATTTGGTGCCGCTAATCATCAAGAAATTGAAGTACATGTAGATGCTTTCACAGGTGAACTTGTATCTGTAAAAGGCGTAAAATAGGTGTATTTGACATCTTACTGCAATAGGAGTAGGATGTTACTATACACATGCTGGTATAGCTCAGTTGGTAGAGCGGCTCATTCGTAATGAGTAGGTCGTAGGTTCGAATCCTATTATCAGCTCCAATGGCCACAAGGTTAAGACCTTGTGGCTTTTTTGTATGCCCGGAGTTTTTTCTAAAAATTTACTCATGAATGATCTAGCTGTGGGTCATATTGAAAAAATTAGTATTTAATAATATGGGAAATGTTGCATGCTATGGGCTTTCACAGAAATCAGCAGACATAATATGAATTGATGATTCATGAATCACATTTGTAAAAATTCTATAGAAATTTAGCCGAAAATTCATATATATTTCATGCAATAAATTGAGCTGTTCTGATATCTTAATTTGCATCTCATACGCGGTGGCTAAGATGGTCTCAGTTAGCCGCCATAGGCCTAGGTGGTAAACAGATGTGATTGTACATAGGTTATATTCCATAGCTTATATGCAATTAACTATTTGAAACTTAGGAGGACATGATGAAGAAATCTATCGTAAGAACTAGCCTTGCATTGGCAGTAGCTGGTGTATTAGGCACTAGCGTAGTTGCTTATGCAGCAGAAGCCCCACAAGTACAACCTGTGCCGGTAGTAAAAGAAGCAGTACAAACTGCACCAGTAGTAAAACAAGAAGCAACAGCACCAAAAATTGATGTGTCTGCAGCTATTAAACCTGTAGCAAATGAAAATACTAAACCTGCAGTGGCTGAAACTGCACAACCTGTCGTAGTTCCTGCTGTGGCTAATCCTGCAGCTGCGTCCATGGATGCTGATACAACTCCTGTAGTTGCAAAAGCAGATAAAAAGGATGCAAAAACAACAAAGGTTGTAAAAGCGGATACAAAAGACCATAAAACAACTAAGGTCGTAAAATCCAATAAAAAAGCTCAATCTGCTCCAGCTGTAAAAGCTGAAAAAGCAGATAAAGCTCATAAATAATCTACTATACCAATACACATACATTGCGCCATCCCATCGGCGCGTTGGGGTGCATACATCTCCCAGTGCACCCAGATACGGGCCCTTTGGTGGATCAGACAAACATTGACTCTCTCCTATGCCGTCTGTCTCCTTAGGGCCTCCTTATGAAGGGTTCCCTCCCAATTCATAAGTATATACATGATGTATATAAAATATCTCTCTCACAACACACAATACACACACAACACACACAATCCATATGTGTATGGTATAGGAGAATAAAAGCACCACCGAATTTCGGTGGTGCTTTTACTTTTGTGGATGACAATAGAATAAATTGTGTCATCCTCTTGTGTTATATGTATTGTCTTGGCACGCGATCAGAGAAGCCACAGAAGATTTCATAAGGAATGGTGGAGGCAAGGGCTGCAATTTCAAGAGCCGAGATGCTTTCATGACCTTGAGACCCCAATAGTACTACCTTGTCGCCTGGTTTGACTGTAATCGTATCAGGTATTGCGACCATGAATTGGTCCATACAAATGCGTCCTACAACAGGGCAACGAGTACCTTGGATGAGAACAGTACCACGATTAGATAGGCTGCGTGGATACCCGTCGGCGTAGCCTACAGGAATAGTAGCGATTGTCATCGGTTCTGGTGTGACATAGGTAGAACCATAACCAATACCTTCGCCTGCTTCAAGATGCTGCACATGAACGACTTCACTGTGGAAGGAGAGAACCGGTTTTAGACCTAATCGATTTGGCACATCGAGAGATGGCATAATGCCGTATTGGATGATACCTGGTCGTGCATCTGTGAAGAGACTATCCTTTACGGATAGTAGGCCGGCACTGTTGGCGAGGGAGAAACGATAGTCCGCATCAGGTCTAAAGGCACGAATTTCATCCACCATTGTATGGAATTTTTGAGCCTGTCCATGAGCGTGGCTTTGATCTGCTGCATCGGCATTACTCATGTGTGAAAAGAATCCGTCTACTGCAAGATTTGGATAGGATTCAACGCGCTTAATGAATTCCACCGCATTTTCTGGTTTAATACCTATGCGGTGCATGCCTGTATCAACGGCTACGGCAACGCGGATAATCATATCGTGATTGTCCGCCACTTTGTTGAGGGCCTCTAAATCGGTAGATTCGCAAATGGCGGGAATGGAATTCGTATCTGCTACAAGTTCAAAGGATTGTGGTCTCGTAAGGCCTAATAGGTAAATAGGTACCATAATGCCAGCATTGCGAAGTGGTACAGACTCTTCAGGAATGGCGACGGCTAAGGATTCATAACCTTCTTCAACAGCAATACGTCCCATCATAACGCTACCGTGACCATAGCCATTGGCTTTGATAACAGCTGTGGATGTACTCCATTCAGGGAGGCTGTCTTTTATTTTTCGTAGGTTCTCGCGAACCAAGCTTGTATCAATCGTTAAATATGTTGGTCTCATGATCATTTCACTCCTAAAATACATTACTTTTATTGTATAACTTTTAGGGAATTAAACAATAGTTTTTGTGAAAGTTTATGCTAAAATTTCATTTGTACTACTATTCTAGGAGAGATTAGTCTTTATATGCATAGGCAATGATGAATTAGCATATAATATGTAGTAGCTTGTAGTATAATTAGTATATAATACATTTACCCTTAATAGAAATTGTTAGGAGGATATGATGAACGAACGAGTTGTAGTAGTTAATGCAAGCAAGATGAATTATGATCACTTGCTAGATTTTTCTGTTTTATCAAATGATGTACAAGTGTATGACGATAGCACAAATGCTGAGCTTATTGAACGCATTCAAGGCGCTACTGTAGTGGTAACAAAAGAAATACCTGTAGGGCCAGAGTTGCTTTCACAATTCCCTGAATCTGTGAAACTCATCGTAGAAGCTGGTACTGGATATAACAACATTGACCTTGATGCGGCGCGTGCTAAGGGCATTACAGTGTGCAATATTCCAGCTTATAGTACGGAACGTGTAGCACATACAGTGATTATGATGCTTCTAAATTTCGCATCCACCATGCAGCAACAAATCGGTATGCTTGCTAGAGGCGACCGTAGCAATTTTACTAAACATTTACAAGTGCCTCACACTGAAGTTAATGGTAAAACATTAGGTATCATCGGTGCAGGTCATATCGGCATGGCTGTTGTAAAGGTCGCAAAGGCCTTAGATATGAACATTTTGATTCATACGCGTACGCCAAAGGTAGATGGCGATGGTATTCGCTATGTAAGCCTTGATGAATTACTAGCAAATAGTGATTATATTACATTACATTGCCCATTGAATGACCAAACTAAGCACATGATTAATAAGGATACAATTGCTAAGATGAAACCTTCTGCTGTTATTATTAACACAGGCCGCGGTGCACTTATTAATGAAGCCGATTTATGTGAAGCCTTAGCGGCTAAACGCATTCACGGTGCTGGACTCGATGTACAAGAGGTAGAACCGCCAGCAGAGGATAGTCCTCTTTATACATTGGATAATGTCATTATCACACCTCATATGGGCTGGAAGGGCCTCGAAACGCGTCAACGTTTGGTGGGTATTATTCGCGATAATGTACAAGCCTTTTTGAAAGGTGAACCGATTAACGTCGTTTCCTAATAGATAGACAAATAACCCCTGACCGGTTGTGTGGTCAGGGGTTATTTTCGTTTAGGGCTAGATCATAGATCAAGTTTTTAATATATATAGTATATATATCAAGGGAGGTAGTTATCCTCAAACTTGATTATGATTAGTTGGTGTTTTGATGGGACACCACCAATGTCTACGATATGCTTTTATGCCTTCTACAACGGTTTTGCTCGCTTTGGCAGCTAAATCCTTTGTAGCGGCCGGGATGCCATCAAGGCGGTAAGTGATACCTAATTCCTTGTATTTAGCAACACCCATCACATGATATGGTAAACAGTCGACGGCCTGTAAGTTGCGTAGTGAGCCTAAGAAAAAGCCTAGCCTATAGTGACGATCTGCGTTGTCTGTAATAGTAGGTACCACCACGTGACGCACCCAAATCGGCACATTTACATCAGCTGTCAGTTTTGCGAATTGAAGGATTGGTTCTAAAGGCTGTGCGGTTAGCCATTTGTGGACAGTAGGATCGATGTCCTTAATATCCAAAATGACGAGACTCGTTACACTCAGTAACTTACGGTATGCCACCTCTTGGTGGGGATCAAAACAAATTCCACTTGTATCTAAACAGGTATGGACGTTTCTTTCACTAAAATATGTGAAAAGCTCGATGACAAAGTCAATTTGTATCAATGCTTCCCCACCTGTGACAGTAATGCCACCGTTCGTATAGAACTGACGGTTACGTTCGTATTGCTGCCAAATCTCTTCGACGGTCATAAACTTAGCTTCTTGGCTTTCTTCATTCCACGTGTCTGGATTATGGCAATAGGCACAACGCATGGGGCATCCTTGAAGAAATACCACCATGCGCATGCCTGGACCATCAACCGTACCCATCGTTTCTAGTGAATGAATACGTCCTGTCATAGAAAACCTCGATTAGATTTGTTGATGGAATGTACGGGAAATAACTTCATCTTGTTGTTGTTTCGTCAATTTGTTGAAGTGTACTGCATAACCAGATACACGAACAGTCAATTGAGGATACAACTCAGGATGTTTTTGAGCGTCTAACAATGTTTCACGAGTGAACACGTTAACGTTCAAATGGTGACCGCCCTTTTGGGAGTAGCCATCCAATAATTCTACCAAGTTATCTACTTGTTGTTGGTTGCTCATGGGTATTCCTCCTTTCAACCAAAATATGAGTACTGATGCCGGTGAAAGCATACAATACGGCGGAAGATTATTTATCTTCCTCTATAGTAACATTTGGTTCGCTGCAAGCGAAGTTTGTATTGCTGTTAGGCAATTGAGAAGGGTCTAACTCAATATCAAAATCGCCTACGGATACAAATGTTTCACCAGATTTACCTAATGCGTCTGGAACGATAGAGAAGGTATTGGAAATACCGTCAGAGCAATCGCGCCATGGCATTTTTGCAACGGAAGACAACGAAGCTACAGCACCGTGAGAGTCACGACCATGCATAGGGTTAGCACCAGGAGCGAATGCTTGACCAGCCTTACGGCCGTCTGGTGTGGAACCTGTTGCAGTACCATATACTACGTTAGAAGTAATTGTTAACAAGCTCATAGTAGGAACGGATTGACGGTATGTAGGATGTTTACGAACTTTGTTCATAAATGTAGATACAACCATGGAAGCCAAGCTATCTACACGATCGTCATCGTTACCATATTTAGGGAATTCACCTTCGATTTCGAAATCAACAGCGATGCCGTTTTCGTCACGAATAGGTTTTACCTTAGCGTATTTAATAGCGGACAAGGAGTCAGCTACTACGGATAAACCAGCAATGCCAGTTGCGAACCAGCGAGTTACCTTGCGGTCATGCAATGCCATTTCTAGTTTTTCATAAGCGTATTTATCATGCATGTAGTGAATGATGTTCAATGCGTTTACATATACGCCTGCCAACCATTCCATCATGTCGTCGAATTTTTCCCATACTTCGTCAAAGTCTAAGTATTCGGATGTAATAGGGCGGTATTTAGGACCGATTTGTTTCTTAAGTTTTTCGTCAACGCCGCCGTTAATCGCATAAAGCAAGCATTTTGCTAGGTTAGAACGAGCGCCGAAGAATTGCATTTCTTTACCAATACGCATTGGAGATACGCAACATGCGATTGCATAGTCATCACCGGAGTTAGGACGCATCAATTCGTCGTTTTCATATTGGATAGAAGATGTTTCGATAGATAACTTCGCACAGAAACGGCGGAAGCCGATAGGCATGCGAGGGGACCATAATACAGTGAGGTTTGGTTCTGGAGCAGGACCAAGGTTAGTCAATGTATGTAGGTAACGGAAGGACATTTTGGAAACCAATGTACGGCCGTCAGTACCCATACCACCGATAGATTCCGTAGTCCAAACAGGGTCGCCTGTGAACAAGTTGTTGTATTCGTGGATACGTGCAAAGCGAACCATACGCAATTTCATGATGAAATGATCTACGAATTCTTGGATTTGTTCTTCTGTGTATGTGCCGTTGCGAAGGTCGCGTTCAGCGTAGATATCGAGGAATGTAGAGTTACGGCCGATGGACATAGCGGCACCATTTTGTTCTTTGATAGCGCCAAGGTAGCCAAAGTAAATCCATTGCATAGCTTCTTTAACATCTTTAGCTGGTTCGGAAATATCGTAACCATAGGATGCAGCCATTTCTTTCAATTCCTTCAAGGAACGAATTTGTTCTTTGATCTCTTCGCGGTCGCGGATTACGTCTTCAAGCATATCACCCATAGTGATATTGAATTCTTGGTTTTTCTCTTCGATTAAGTAGTCGATACCGTATAGAGCGATACGACGATAGTCACCGATGATACGGCCACGGCTGTATGCATCTGGCAAGCCAGTTACGATGTGCGCTGTACGAGCAGCACGCATTTCTGGAGTGTATACATCGAATACGCCGTCATTGTGAGTTTTACGATGTTTTTTGAAGAAGTCCTCTGTTTGAGGATCCATTTTAAAGCCATATTCTTCGATAGCAGATTTTGCTGTACGAAGGCCGCCATAAGGGAACATAGCGCGTTTTAGAGGTTTATCAGTTTGTAAACCAACGATTGTTTCAAGGTCTTTGTCGATATATCCTGGCGCATGCGCAGTGATGTGTGTTGCCACGGAAGTATCGGCATCAAGCATGCCACCTTTTTCGCGTTCTTCTTCGTATAGTTTCATTACCTTGTCCCACAATTTTGTAGTACGTTCTGTAGGACCAACTAGGAAGGAGTCGTCCCCTTCATAGGGAACATAGTTTCTTTGGATAAAGTCGCGTACGTCAATCGCTTTATCCCACACACCTGTGTTAAAATCTTTCCATGCAGTATGTTGCATTTTGCACCTCCATAAATGGATATAACTATAGATTTTGATATATCTAGTGTACAATGTTTATCTAAAACTCACAATATATAAATGATATGGATTTTCAATACATACTATGCAAATTTCGTAAGAATAGATGTTATTTGTAATTTAATAATATTGAAAACACTATGTAAATATATTGAAAGTGTAGTGATTAACTTGCTTTATTGGGATGTGTATATTTGAAAGAACTAATTTTTATATTATCTTTAAATAATGAAAACTTATATCAATAAATGGAAGGTATTCGATATATTGTGATGGATCTTCTTGGAATTGTAGGGCGTTATTATGGTAATATTTAGATAGTATTGATTATGGAATTACGTAGAAAGGTGGATGCTAATGACAAATCGTATGAAAGCCATTTTAGGGGCATCTGCCACCATTGCCGTTTGGGCTACGGCGTTTCCTTTTGGTAAAGTAGCGTTGCAATCAGTAGATGCATTGACACTCTCGGTAGCGAGGGTTGTAGGTGGTGCTATACTCATGCTAATTATTGGTGTATTTAAGGGATTACATATACCTACATCTTGGCGTGAGTGGGGCATATATATTCTGTTAGGGGCTACAGGAAACTTCGTTTACCAAGTCGTTTTTAATGAAGGATTACGAACAATACCGGCCGCTACATCTAGTATTATTATGGCTTTGACACCGATGACTACAGCATTGCTGGCATTGATAGTCTATAAGGATAAAATACGCCCTATAGGTTGGATCTTCACCATAACTGCTTTTATAGGTGTGGCCGTTATTATTTTTTGGAATTCCACTCTGACCATTCCAATGGGGGCCATATGGACGTTGATTGGTATGATACTGTTTGCGGTTTATAATATTCTAAATCGCGGGCTTAGTCTGAAAGGTTATAACTCTATTACTATCGCTATGTGGTCCATGTTTACAGGTGCCATTATGGCACTACCTTTTGCAGATCATGCTATTGAAATGATTGTAGCCGCACCAATCACTGCGAAGCTCGCTATGGTATACCTAGCATTCTTTTCCAGTGCATTAGGATTCGTATTCTGGAGCTATGCCTTTGAACATGCTGAAAAAGTTTCGGATGTAACCAATTTTATGTATATTTCGCCAATCGTGGCAGCCGTAGTAGCGGCCTTTTTATTAGGAGAGTATCCTAATATGGGACTCTATATTGGAGCGCCAATTATACTAGGATCATTGTACTTATTTAATCGATATAGATAAATAAAAGAACCTCAACCTTTTTTGAACTGCACCCCAAAATTTGGACACAATTTTTGGAGGTGCAGTTCATTTAGTTTTGAGGTTCTTTTTTTGTGTTTGACAGTCATTATAAATTGTAGTAATCTAAGTATACAATTAAAACATACTTCAAAGATATGTTTTAGAAAAATATTAATTCCTACTAATATATAGGGAAAGAGGTGGTACAGTGATTGCTATACGAAATGTAACGAAAGAGTTTGACGTTAATAAGCAAAAGGTTACTGCATTATCTGATGTAAACTTTACCATAGAAAAAGGCGATATATTTGGCATTATTGGATTTAGTGGAGCTGGTAAATCTACACTGCTTCGCATGATTAATGCCTTAGAGGTACCTACCTCTGGTCATGTTGAAATAGATGGTGTGAATATCAATGGTTTAAGTTTTAATGAGCTTAGAAAGGTTCGTAAGCGCATCGGTATGGTTTTTCAACAGTTCAATTTGTTGAATGCTAAATCGGTGTATGATAATGTGGCTATCCCACTAATTCTTAATAAAGTGCCAAAATCTGACATTGATAAAAAAGTTAAAACCTTATTAGACTTTGTTGATTTGGGCGATAAAGCAAATGCATATCCTGGAGAATTATCTGGTGGTCAAAAACAACGCGTTGGTATTGCCCGTGCATTAGCTACAGATCCATCCATATTGCTTTGTGATGAAGCAACTAGCGCTCTAGATCCTGATACGACAGAATCTATATTACAATTACTAGAACGTGTTAATCGTGAACTAGGAGTAACAGTAGTTATCGTAACTCATGAGATCGATGTAATTCAGAAAATATGTAATCGAGTTGTAGTTATGGAGCATGGAAAGCTCATAGAGAGCGGATCTGTACTTGAGGTGTTTAGTAAACCTAAACACGAAACAACAAAGCGCTTTGTTAGGACTGTAATTCCTGATGAAATTCCATCAACAGTGAAACATACATTAGCTTGTGATAAAAGGCCATACACAATTCTTAAGATGCATTTCTTAGGAAATAATACGACAGATAATGTTCTATATCATATTAATAAAACCTTTGATTTAGAAACGAGTGTATTATTTGCTACGGTAACAGAGTTAGAACATACTGTACTTGGTATATTCATTGTTCAGTTTATTGGTGATAATCTTGAGGTGGGCAAGGTAAAAGAGTATCTTATCGGTCAAGGTATTGAATGGCAGGAGGTGACACTATAATGGATTTCTTCATGCAAGAACTTGGTGTTCCAGGATCGCAGTTATTATTAGCCGCAGAACAGACATTATATATGGTGTTCCTATCTCTATTCATTGGTACAGTACTAGGTCTAATTATCGCAGTCACACTGGTAGTAACAAATCCTAATGGTATCGTTAAAAATAGTATTGTTTATACCATTACAAATACAATTGTTAATATTGTGCGTTCCGTACCATTTATCATTTTGATGGTGTTTATATTACCGTTAACTAAAATGATTGTAGGTACTCGTGTTGGTACAACAGCGGCTATTGTACCACTTGTTATATTCATTGCACCTTATCTTGCTCGACTCTTTGAGAACTCTATTTTAGAGGTTAATAAAGGCATTATCGAGGCAGCACAATCGATGGGGGCCTCTCATTTTGAAGTGATTTGGCATTTTCTTTTACCAGAAGCAAAGGGTTCGCTTATTTTATCTATTACAACGGGTACTATTGGTCTAATCGGTGCTACTGCTATGGCTGGTGCTATTGGTGCAGGTGGTGTAGGTGATTTGGCCCTCACCTATGGTTATGAACGATTGAACTTCCCATTGATGTTATTTACCGTAGTTATTTTGATTATTTTTGTTCAAATTATTCAAACAATAGGCAACTACTTTGCACGTCGTGCGCGTCGTTCCTAATTTGATGAAATAGATTTTAGTTATATTGATTGTGAAAGTATAGGAGAAAATACTATGAAATTTAAAAAGCTTCTTGCCCTTGGTGCGGCATTAGTATTTAGCGTAGCTTTTATCGCCGGCTGCGGTTCTAATAATAGCATGGTGCAAAAAAAGAGTTAACCTACAGTAAATCTCAAGGCCCTTACTCTGAATTATTTGAAAAAGGTGTAAAACCAATTTTGGAGAAACAAGGCTATACCTTTAAAGGCGTAGATATGTCTGATTTGGTACAAGCTGACCAAGTATTAAGTGATGGTGAGGTTGACTTTAACGTTGAACAACATACAGCATACATGAAAAACTTTAACGAAAAACAAAATGGTCATCTTGTAGCATTAACACCGATTCCAACAGTGCCAGCAGGTATCTTTAGTGGATCTAAAACATCTTTAGATCAAGTGGCAGATGGCGATACTATTGCTGTACCTAATGATGCATCCAACATGGCTCGTGCTTATGCGTTATTGCAAAAAATCGGTTGGATTAAGCTTGATCCTAACAAAGATTTAGCAACAGTAACTCAAGCAGATATTATTGAAAATCCTAAACATCTTAAATTTACAGAAATGAAATCCCTTACAATTCCTTCTGTACGTACTGACTTCGATTATATCGTTATTACAGGCGCTATTATCTATAATGCAAAAATTGATCCTAAATCTGCATTGGCAAATGAAGACGTATTGCCACAATGGTTATTACAACTCGTAGTTAATGAGAAAAACAAAGATGCACAATGGGCAAAAGACATCGTAGCAGCTTACCACTCTCAAGAATTCAAAGACTACATGGATAAAAATAACAACGGCCTATGGTTCGTACCAAAAGGTGAATAAGAAGGGATGCTAAATCGAAATAAAGTATCTTGGTGTTCTACTTGTTCTCTAGATAGGTTCATGATATACTTTTACTAGAGAAACGTGCTATGCATATGCACAAATAAGAGAACCACTGATAAGTTGCAGCTTATCAGTGGTTCTTTTGTTTTTACGGAACAACTCGAGGCTAGTTACCAATTAACAAAAATAGCAAGTCTAACCATTTACAAATATAATAAGAAATTATATTTATCATGACCGCTAAGAGAAGAGAAACAAACGTACTACGCATAATGCACCTCCTTTCCATTACCGGATTTGGAAAGGTTGGTAACATCTTTATTTTAGTACTAATATTTATATTGGAGTATATTAAAGAAATGATTAATATCGATGCAGATAGAGTATATATTCTGTCTCTTATACACATCTGACGCTGCCGACGACTAGTCGAG
>ENA-OZHH01001050-OZHH01001050.1-human-gut-metagenome-genome-assembly--contig:-NODE-1050-length-14060-cov-7.543377_pt1 | contig 14060 bp, 22 predicted proteins | sample MGYA00244045_ERZ653684 | MGnify/ENA primary metagenome ERZ653684 (study PRJEB26926, sample SAMN06165264) | human gut metagenome | biome: ENVO:00009003; feature: ENVO:2100002; material: ENVO:00002003... | reverse complement strand
AGTAGAGGTAGTCATCTCCCTGCTTTATGATACAGCTGAAGCCCACCTCCACATTTCCATGGCCGATTTCGTAGTCTATGTAGTTGTAGTGGCTCCTGTCGAACCAAATCTGATAGGTTAGCCCGTTTTTCATTTTCTTTTTGAAGTCGCCTTTTTTCAGACGCTTCCAGCCTTTCTCTTCCAGTTTCAGTCTTACCCAAAGATAGGTCAAGGCTTCGTCAAAGATGTCAGAGGGATGCTTTTGTTCCATATTATTTACCTCCAATATATTAAGTAGTTATATCATATACAAGCAGTCAGGTTCTTCGCCAAAGGTCAATATTATTCAGTGTACATACCCGCTATACAAGTCTTCACCAGCTATACTGGATTACTCCAATTACGAACTTTCATTCTTTTCTATACTCACCCATTATTCAATTCTGCCAGAATCCACCGACAAGCTCTATCAGAAGACCCTCTTCAAACTTGCCGTAGAAATAAATTATACCGTGACAGAAAGGTTCATTTCCTGTGATTTGATCCTGCAAATAAGAGCTTTCATCAAACTGCATTACAAAGACATAATTGTCTTCTTCTAACCGGGCAGCATAGGATATTTCCTTCTGGAGCAATCCTGGAGTGCCACCTATCTTATTCCCAAATACAGGTTCAAGCAATGTGTTACCGGGTTCATCTATATCATCTATCTCCTCCATATCATTATCAATACCCTCTCCAACCAATTGCCGCGACTCTATGTCCTTGTTACAGATTATCTCATTCTTCCCTCTGCCACTGGGAGAGTGGAAAATGCACTTTATAGGCAGACATGGATATCTGTCATTCACATTGTAACTCTCGAAGTCTTTTGGGATAAAGATAGACACTTCAGAACCGGAGATAAATGGAAACAAATCCTCCCCTATGCTAAGATAATAAACGTATTCCTGAAGGTTATTCTCAGCTATTATTGCGTCATTATCAAAATAGGCTGGCGCGTATCCGCCTATTCTTGAACCTCCCAGACTGTCATGTTCAGATATGTAAAATCTCAAAGACTTCGACCTTGTTTTAAAAAGGTCATCATAAGAATTCTCTGTATTCATAATCATTTTACTATAATTTTCAGTTATCTATCCCAATCCGTATCAGGAAATAAGTTCCTGCTGATTTCCATTCTTCGATTCCAATCGTTAGCACGAATCACAGGCACACTTATCTCACTTCTTACCAATAAAGTCAAAAATACTATCTGACTCCTTCTCCATATCCAATGACCCTATGGCACCCAAGTCATTCGAATATATAGATTCATCAGTCGGATCTCCTGTATTGACAAAATATGCCTGGTCTCCATTCTGTCCAATCATAAAGAAGTCAGGCTCGAAGTCTTTTATTTGATATGTCCGGTTTCTTTCCTCCAAGTCAGAGTACGAATACAGACATATACCGGAATCCTCTACTTCATACACCTCTCCATCATCGATATTTGAAAGGAAATCAATGTAAAGCTGTGGGAGAGTAATATCAAGCCTTGCTTGAAGTTCTTTTATCTGCTTTCTTATTTCTTCATTATTGATAGTCATAACTCAATATTTTTATAAAGTTTTGTCCTTACCCAATCTTAATATACTATTAATCAACATATTATGAATTCATTTTGGTAATGATTATTATTTCTAACTTCATTTAGAGATAAGAACAAAATCAACCGTTAAGATATAATATAATCTTAGTTACTTCTGCTGATTGTTACCATATACTTCAATCCATTATAATTATCCTGTTCTTTCAAATATGTTTTAGGAGTATGTCTGTCAACTTCCCAGCCATCTTTTAATATATATATTTTCTGATCTTTCTTTTTATCCCTATACCCATTTGGTATATAACAAAATATACAGTTGGCACTTTTAACAGTACAATATTTATCAATCAAAAACTCTAATACTTCCTCCTCAAATCCTTCATCATCCAATATTCTTTTTACCAGTTCAAGAATGGATTCATTATTGTACGCAAACAACACCCGTAAAAATTCAGGATAATAATACTTTATATTCAAATCCTTGCAGAACTGACAACGGTGTTCTGGATTAGGACGTTTCTTTGTTCTCCCCTCCTCATAATCCTTCATCTCTTGGAGATACAAATCCTGATTAAAATATTCCATAAAGGCATCATGACTTTTATCTGTTGTTCCAATCCAAGTCATATATTTAAGTCCTATTTTCGTTACATTTGTTCCTGTATAGGTTAAGTCAAATTTAAATGAGCCAAGAAAGGTTACGCTCAACGCATTTGAAGCTTTTTGCAAGGAGATATCTTCACCACAATTATAGCATATTACGGCATTAGCATCTTGAATTCCCTTTTCATTAATCACAGATATCAATTTATCTGTATTTGCAGGAATTAAGTTCAACAATCCGTTAATACCTTCATGACAGAAATTCATAATTAATAGATCTTCGTCATAACAATCAATGCCTACTTCTTTACAGAACTGACAACTCAATTCCAGATTGTCTTCGTCATTGTCAGCCCACCATTTACGGAAAGCTGATTGATCCATATATCTCTCAAAATCTCCCTTTGATTGAAACTTACCAATCCAAATTAGAACCTTACTCATATCAATAAAATTTTAGTATTTATCACTTGCAGCAAACTACTTATATATTCAGGAGTTCTCCTGATTGTTTACCGTTGACTTTTTGAATCTTACTTCAAGGATTTTTTGGGCAGCCTGGTTTTTTATCCTGCGCCTTAGAATATCCAACCTTCTCTGGCCGATACGCCTGTCTGCCGCACGGAGTATATTGGCCAAGCCCCAATAATCATTTTCAAAATGCTTGGTAAATATTTCAGATACAGGTGTATCTATATATTCTCGTATCAGGTCAGATATATCTGATATATCATTATTATAAGGATAATTCTTAGTGATACCATGTGGTTTGTAGTTTCGTATTCCACCATCATGGGAGACAAACTGTTTCGGATAATCAAAGATTATTTCCTTCCCCAACGTTATCCAATAACGTGGTAAGTCTGTATTGCCATATCTGCTTCTCATAGGATAAGCGACACAGTGAATCTGAAAATCAATCTCCGGATCAATTATCAGGTATAATTCTTTCTGTAGTTTACTCCATTTTTTCATTCAGGTCATATTTCCAAATACCCGGTTCATACATGTATTTATATCATAATAATCAGCATATTAGAAGTTCTTTTCAGCTATCTGAATACCTTCATTTCGCAAGATACATATTTTTTTGCACCTTACACTAAGCACATCTTTATTTTTTCCTACAATGCAAAATATTATCAGATATATAGCTTTTGTAGTTGTCAACCATCCATAACATATTCATTAACAGAAGTAATATCACGAACCGTACTTGGGAAAAGGATTTCAGCCACACGTCAACTGTCTATCGACATACTGGTCACACTTTGGTCGCAAAGCCGGCTGCACACCCTTTATTGTATGGTCAGGATGTCTTCAAAAATGTCTGATAGCATTTTTCTGTACACTTTCATATCTGCCACTGCATTCTCATTATACGATACCGTTATCAATGTTATATCATCCATTCTTCCTTGCTTTATAGAGAAGACTATCTTGTCTTGATACAACACTACCTTACTGCATAAGCCATAACCCGAATTTGATTGGTCCGAATATTCAAAGTAGTATGAATCCATTCCCAAAGCAATGTCCTGCTCGTCAAATTCCATAGCTCTTTCTGCAATCACATATTCGTTTGGCGCATCCTTGTCATCAGCAAAACCGATAAGGTAAACATTGTCTTCTGTTAGCTCACAGACAATATCTTTAGCCATAAATTCTATTTCCATACTCATTCATTTATTTAATTCCTCGATGCAACTCAGGCATCTTGCCTTAACACTGTTATTGGAAGATTTTTGACTGATTGTCTGCAAGCTGTTTATGATATCTGCTCGCTGTTTCTCAGTCATACCCCCCCCGAATCACCGATATGGTGAAACCGTCCAGTTGTACTTGTTCATCAGCTCATTCATAGCTATGTTCGCCTTATTATTGTTCCTGAAGGTAATATGCACAGATTTCAGACCTTGTATTTTCGAGAGCGTATTCTCAAAGTCCTCAACAGTCAGTCGGGTTTGTTCAGAAGCACAAAAACGCTTTAATTTGCTAAGCGAGGATACTTGTTCAATCCCATTACACAGGTTCGGACAACCATACAGTTCCAGACGTTCCAGATTGTGTAGCTTCGACAAATCAGGTAAAGTCTCCAATCCATAAATCCAATACAGATAAAGCTCTTTCAGGTTTTCCAATCGAGAGATAAACGAAAAGTCCTTGCAGTTTGTTTGTCTTTTCAGATAAAGATACTCCAGGTTCGGGAATTTGTCAGGCACACATTCCCCGTTTGTCAGTTTCGAACATACTGATAACCTCTTCATATTGGTGTTTGCAGTCAGATTCATAGCATCTACCTGTTTCACTTCTAAGTCCTTAAGCCGCGACAGATTATTTATAGCAGCACATTGCTTTTTCGAAATATCAAGATAATCTTTGAAATGAAGCGTATCCAGCTGTTGCAGGTTAGATAGTTTTTCAAGTGATATCGACTTTTTTATCAGACCAAGAATCGTGAGACTTTGTAACAATGGAGTATATTGAACAAAATCAATCAAGCCTATTTCTTTGCGAAATGGAAAATTCGACACTATCAGTTGCTTGACATTACTTAGATATTGGATAATGTCTATATTATAAAACAAGCTACTATCATCATGTTCCGTCTCTCCTAAATCACAATCCACACAGACATGGCAGTCAGCTTTTTCAAGCAACACATTAATGGCCTGTAGCTGTTCTATGGTATAGCCATGTATTCCGGACAGATTCAAAGCATCTGTCTTGGATAAATCCATATCGAGAATCTCCTTAGCTGTTTGTTCGCGAATATATTCCATATCATAAAGTTTATATCATGATTACACATTACACAAGAGTTCTATATCTGTTTATTATATTCATATATCAGTTCCTCTCGACCATTCGATATTGCATAATACAGGAGCCTTGTGAGTTTGTCCCCAGTAATATATATTTTTGCTAACCATTCTTGTAGAGGAGAACCCTTTTGTCCCCAAGGAACACTTTTGTCACTTCCAACCAGATTGCTGACATAATAGTAATTTTTACATTCAATATAAGTGTCATTAACAAAATCATATATTTCTTGCCACAACGAACCGGAGGTAATGGTTGTATATCTCCATATATGCCCATTTTTATATTCAATTTTATGTAAATCAGTAGGATATATATATAATAGATTATTCCCTCCACATGGTATGGCAAACAATGCACCGTTGTAATCTATAAAATAAAATGCCACATCAAGATGACCGTTTTTATTGTATTTTCGTATTCTTAATGGCCTCATTTGGCTATCATACTCATACAGAGCATATTCTTTGTTCAGAGGTTTGCGTTTCAGCTTCCGGCCTTTATGATACCCGCTTGTTATAATATCTCTAATCAAGCTGGGAGTAAGAATTCCCAAATCATTGGCCGCACTACTATACAGCTCATGGCATTTAGCAGTTCTTACATGATTTACTATTCCCTTTTGATGCTCAAGAAAATAGTTCAAGACAACATCTCTTTCATTTATTAAGGAATCAAAAGCTGTATAATAGTTATCCATAATTATAAATCTATCTGTTTAACAGCCAACAATATAGAAATTTTCTTTCAAAACTGCATCATATTTATCCATTTTTCAATGTAAGACATATTTCACATATCATGTACAACGAATACAAGTTACCTCTTGTCACTACAGTTCCTGGTCTGAGCGATTATTGTTCCAGAATCTCATATATTCTTCTTTCACGCTTACTTTTATATCGTCATCAGTCGTCATGACTCTATCATCCCCAATATATTTTTGTTCTTCAAATGGAGCCGGGAAAGTGAAGCTGTTTATATACTCGTAATCCAGTGTTGATTTTATATTCTTCAAAACTGTGTCGTTTATATTATGACACAGTACTGCAAACTGAGAACAGAACATATCATATACCAGATCAGCATACGACAATGGATTGATTTTCTCGCTTATAAGCTCAGAAAAGCAACCGATACAGATTTGCTTATGCCTTTTGTTTATAGTCCTAAAATTCGGTAACGGACGAAAATAGGTACCCTTCCTATTATAAGGGGAAGAAAACATTTTATAATTACAATTTTCATCATACGGCACGAACCACAGAGTTATATGATATATGTATTCATCATTTATAATATTATGTGCTTTCAAGCAGTTCTCATATATATAGTTCCAGACATATTCAGATATGCGAAAAGAAACACGAGGACGATGTACCAGACATTTGTTCTCATTCATGTACTGGTCAGTAAAGTATCTTTCAATAATTACATTCATATTCATAATATTTTTGCAAAATTTCCACATCACACTCCGTCTGGTTCATGTTCATTACCGACAATCCGATTTTTTGATACCCAGAATACACTACATTCGTCAATGCTCTCAACACCGTCAGGCTCTTTAGTGCAGAATTTTATCATATCTCTTTGTTCAGAAAGAACTTGTCACCTGATATACCCTTTACAAGGAAAAGATGTTATTTCAGCTTCACAAGACACTACAGGCAACTTTTCGACAAAATATCACTCTTTGCCGTATGCATCACATAGCCTGCAAGACACCCAAAATGGGAAATCATGACTTGTAAATTTCAATATTTCAACAATTAATTCCATTCCTCATTACGTCCTAGATGTATAGTCAAATATACGAAATTCCAATCACAATTCAGCAGTTTCAACATTGATATTAGCGGATATTGTACTCCCTACCATTCGGGTAGATTGTCTTCTATATACTGCTCCAAAGATGAAGCGATGATTTCCGTTTCAGCATCACTGTCATGGTAATATACTACCAACTCTCCTTTGGCATTTATCATTATGGGATTGCCCGAGCCGTCATCTGAAATCACATAGGTATCTGTGACCTCCGGATGAACTTCTCTTAATGATTTAGTATCATCAATCACATTTTCAGCACCTGCCACAGCATTAATCATCATTCCGGCGTATGCTTTACCGAAGTTTCTGATAAAATCTATGTAGTCAGGACTAAATTTCACCCCCAGTTCCTGTTCGGCATATAATATTTGCTCTTCAGTTGCGGGCGTACCTATCATATCATGCTTTCTCAAGAATAATCCCAATCGTTCAATAAGTTCCTTCTTCATGCTCTTTTATTTTTTTGATTTCCATATCAAGAAAGCTCATATACCATTCTGCAAAAGAGATTCTTTGTCCTGCATCCTTTTTAGGTACAAGCCCCCCATAATCAGCCCGTCCATCAAACCATATATGCCCCTTTTCATTTCCATTTACAACCAGCAAGAAGGTACCCCCATGTCCATAATGACATATTTGGAGGCAGCCGGAGATATGGTCGGTACTGATATATGCATTTACAATATCATCATCCGGATATCCTCTTTCCCAATCAAATGAAAATATCCACTCTTCATTCCAGTCATCCTGATAACGAAAGCTTTTGTTCAATGGTATTTCAGGCTTATTATTTAGTTTGAAATCAACAACTGCTTTATCAAGTGGCAACAGTCCATATCCCGGACCAAACCCGCCATTACCTATCTCGGATATAAACTCTCTGTAATCCTCAGGCAGAGTAATACAATGACTTTCTTCAAATGCAAGTATCTCCTTTTCGGTCAGACAAGGATTGAAAGACACTTCCTGCTTCCTTATTCCCAAAGAGGCAAATCCCTTATGGCCTTTTATGAAAGCCACCTTTTCCAATATTTCCTGTTTACATTTCATGACTTATAACGGTTGAATAGTTATCAGAGTTACAATTGCCATTCTCTATATTCAGACATCAAACAATACCGGTATCATCTTTTGCGACCACAGGTACATTGACAAGGCTACAAATGCAAGCGTAAATAAAACAAACAGCAGCGAGAGTGTTCCCCACAAAAACTTTCTGGGTTCTTCCTCAACCTCTTTTTTTATCTTTTCAAATGCCCCATTTTTACACATGGAATGGTTACGAATCATCCAAAAAACAAAAAGTCCACTTAGTAAAATAAGTGTACACAAAAGCTTGTGATCAGGAAGAAAATTATAACCTGTTAATCCATCTATCAAAAATACAATCCCCGAATATATGCAAAAGTCAAGTTCTACAACAAACAACATTGCTGTATAATCTTCTGCAAGCGTCTTACCTAATAGACATCGACGAAATTTATAAAACTTAATATAGATATATTTCCAAACATTCATATCAGTATCTCCTGTTCAAGATTGATTACGACATTAATTCTGGGGATTTAAAAGTCCAACCCGTACCTACTTACATAGCAGCAGAACAAGAAAAAGACTATCACAATTATCATATACAGAATGGACAGAATCCCCCACATCAGCTTTCGAGGCTCATTCTCCACTTCATTCTTAATACGTTCAAAGGCTCCGTTTTTACACATGGTACGTTTGCGGAACCATTCAATGGTCAACATCCCTAAAATATAGAGAGCAAAATATAATGGTTCATATTTTACAGACAATGCATTATCAATTAGTTTGTCAATAAGTATTATTACCCCGAAATATAATAACACATCGAAAGATGCCACAAACAGCATTGCGGCATAATCTTCTCCTAGCATCTTACCCAACAGACATCGCCGGAATTTGTAGAACTTTATATAGGTATATTTCCAAACATTCATATCAGTGTCTTCAATTTTGTTCTTACAGTCAATCTCATAGGTTTAATCCGTACTTTCCAATGTAACAACATGATAAAAAAAAGAGAATCACAAATATCATATATAGGATGGATAAAAGACTCCATTTCAACTTTGAAGGTTCATTCTCAACTTCCATTTTAATACGCTCAAAAGCTCCATTTTTACACATTGAACGATTGCGAAACCAACCAATGATAAACATCCCTAATATATAAAAAGCGAAAAAAAAAGGTTCGTATTTAGTTGATAATATCTTATCAACTAATTTATCAGTAAGTATCATTATTCCAAAAAACAATAATACATCAAAAGATGCCACAAATAACATTGCAGCAAACTCGTCCGCACCATCACGACCTATTATTCTACGTCGTATCTTAAAAAACTTAATATAAATATACTTCCATACGTTCATAATTATTCGACAGTTAACAATACCGGTATCATCTTTTGAGACCAAAAATACATTGACAAGGCTACAAATGCAAGCGAAAATAAAACAAACAGCAGCGAGAGTGTTCCCCACAAAAACTTTCTGGGTTCTTCCTCAACCTCTTTTTTTATGCGCTCAAAAGCACCATTTTTGCGCAAGGTGTGGTTATGAACCATCCAAAGAATAAAACCTCCACAGAGAAAAATAAGTGTGTACAAAGGCTTGTGGTCAGGAAGCAGATGATATCCTGTTAATCCATCGGTCAAAAATACAATTCCCGAATATAACAGGAAATCAAGACCTGCTACAAACAACAATGATGTAAAATCCTCTGCAAGTGTCTTGCCTAACATCCATCGCCGGAATTTGTAGAACTTAATATAGGTGTATTTCCAAACATTCATATCAGTATCTCATGATCAAGATTAATTTCTCCATTTATTCTGGGAGACTTAAAAGTCCAACCCATACCTACTTACATAGCAGCAGAACAAGAAAAAGACTATCACAAATATCATATACAGAATGGACAGAATCCCCCACATCAGCTTTCGAGGCTCATTCTCAACTTCATTCTTAATACGTTCAAAAGCCCCGTTTTTACACATGATACGGTTTCTAAGCCAGCCAATGGTTAATATCCCTAACATATAAAATGCGAAATACAATGGTTCGTATTCTTTTAACAAGACATCATCCACTGATAAATTGATAAGTATTAATATTCCAAAATACAAAAGCACATCAAAAAATACCACAAACAGCATTGCAGCAAACTCGTCAGCACCGTCACGACCTATTATTCTACGTCGTATTTTAAAAAACTTAATATAAATATACTTCCATACGTTCATAATCGATCATCAGTTAATGTTAGGTGTTTAACAGACTTTCACGAGCGTTTCATCCATTTGTATATAGTTACATTTCAAAACCTTCAAGTATCTCTACAAGATTTCCGTCCAACTTTTTGAGTCTATATGGATCATGATTCACAACATAAACATTCTTATTCCTCGACATTCGCCAATACTTCACAGTCACAATATCCACCTTTAGAATTCAGCCAGGCTATGGCATTCTCCAGATCCTTAACTCCTTGCTCTTTCAAATAAGCGGTTGTCAGCCTTAAATCATCTTTACATCCATCTGAATGAAGTTTTTCATCGAGGTAGTCAAACAAGCCTTTCAATATCTTATCATCAATAGGTATTGGAGTTACTTCTTTCTTTATTGTTACATCCTTTTTAGATGCTTCAGTAGTTTCGATGCCTACTTTCTCAAAGAATTCTGTTACCGGAATTTCCTTTCCACGCCTGCTTCTCATCGGAGATACAAGTATAGTATTGACCCTTCCCTTCTTTAAACGCGGATACAAGCCGCTCATAAAAACTTCAAAAGTCAGTTTTGTCGGAATTGTATCTTCCCATCCATCTGTACAGTTATATTTGGCATGACTTTCTTCACCCCAGACACAGAACATCTTTGTTCGTCCTTCAGGTATAGAAAAAGTTCCGTTTGGATTCCTCAAAGCCCAAAACGCCTTATTATCCTTTATTGTCTGGATTGACTGCTTAAATCTACCTATCCAATCTAATTTCAATAATTCTTCAGGTGTCATATTCTTGCAATTTTATAAATTAAGTACCTAATCTATCCTATCGTACAACTGTCTGGAAAATCAACCTCCCTATGGGAAAATTCATTGAACAGATCTAAATCGCAATTCACCAGAACACTAACAATTTGCAGTTTTCCATTATTCAGCAGCTCTTATGTTCAATATGTTGATTTTACGATATCAAATCAAAGACTTTCCTCAGTGCAGGAGGGTAATCCATTCGCCAACAATAACTTCTATGCCAGCAAGATAAGCAAAATTTATCGTACTTTAAATAGAAAACTCATTTTTGTTACAAGACTACTCCATTCTTTATCCCTTTTATCTCCATGCTACTTCTAAAATAGAATATGTAGATAAGACAAATGTAATCTTGGATTTACATAATACTATACAAGTTAACTTTTCAATTCTGAAGAATATTTCATTGTGCCTTCCAGCGTATAGAACTATTCCTTATCTGGTACAAATACGGAACATTCAAGAATGTGGAAGTAAATTATCAGACCTATTTTCAGACTCTTCTGACAGTCATTATAAGTCGGTTTCTAGGGTATAATACAGCGTTTTCTTAAAACATTCTCATCTCAGAGTCTTTCCAATCGATTCAAAACCTCTTTAAGCAAATCGTATTCTTCATTACTCAAATCCCCATGAGCTAACAGTCCACATAGATTTGAATAAATATCTTCATAAACTCGTTTATCAGCATTACCTTGAAAGAAAGGTATCAGTTTCACATAAAATTCCTTTCTGTTTTCTGACAACTCCGATAGTTGCTCCAATTTATGTATGAGCTCTTTCATTCCACTGTTTTTTTCAGTTCTTACAGTCCATCTATAATCACCCAATTTAATATTTGCAATTGTTTTTGGAGAAATAGTAGTAACTTCCCGACCACAACTGCAGATACTACGATCTCCAAAATTCCACTAGCCGCACGATACACAAGAAAAGATTTCAACCAAACATTTCTTCAATAGCTCTACCTCCTTATCCGTCATTTTATAATGTATTGTCAACACAGAATCGCAATTCAACTCGTTGCTTACTGATTCAGTAAACTCAAATCGTACAGAATCATTTTCCACACAGTATTGACAGTCATTGCTATATACCGAGTTCGCTTGATCATTCATTTCATAATATATCTCATCATCCTCAATAGTAATACGGCAACAGGCAAAATAGCCATCACTAAACTCAAAAAACACTGATGTCAGATATTCATCATCGTTCAGTGTCAGTTCAAAAGAAGTACATTCCTTTTCCATATAGCATATTATTATAGGTTACAAATATCGCATTGTTTTTTATTTCAGTATTTGGATCTGTTCTCATTCATATCCCATTACTTTACCCAAAGTATATTGTTCCTAATCTTTCAGATTTAGACAGAGAATTAATTAGTTAGCTGCATACATCATTCCAATCAAAGTTATCATCTGTTATTATGAGGTTTTCTTTTGCAAGCATTGTTTGAATTCTGTTTATTTCATCAACATCTATTATCCATAGATATGTATTCGAACCAAACGGTAGCAATTTACCATTTTTTTCTGAACTCACAATCCATTCTCTTAATGTGATACCATTTATTATTCTTGATATATGCTTTTCTGTTATAATATTCAACTCATATAATTTTCGGAAATAACCTTTTAGATGCAGATTGGGAGCACACGTATTATTATCTCGTTTATCCGTTTCTTTAAGTGTCCTGTTCCAACAATTAAAATACCAATTGTTTAAACCTTCATTCTCATTATTGATAAAAGCCTCTTTAGGGTATTTCGAATGCTGGAACTTGTAGGTTCCTTTAAAATATATTCCATAAGGTATCTCAATCGCATCACAAATACTCTCAATAAAATACTTATAAAATTGGATTGGAGTCAATTGGACTTTTCTCAATACTGTTTCAGCTATTTTGAAACTTACATCAGTACTCATATCATAATTCGAATAAGTGTTATGTAAGTAACTGCAATCTAGATAGCTTTCTGCACAATATTTTTGTACAATGGAGCTGTAAAGGACAATCAGATGATCCTCATTTATAGAAGATTCTCCTTTTTCAAGATACTTGTTTATTGAACATTTACCATCACAATCAGAGTTACTCCAGACTACAGATTTCAATGGTATCCCTATATTATGCAAGAACCGATTAATCCTATCTACCCATTCATAATTCGATACTATTAGTGACACATTATAGAGATACAAGGAATGAAAGACTTCTTTAGTATATTCATACTCTTTTTGCGTAATAAATCTTTTCATATTATCCAACAATTTTACTTACATACTAATAATCCATCTCTGTAACAAGGTTTAATTCCACTGTTACTTAATCTTGCTGATTATAACTGTTTTATCTGTATCGTTTATACCATAAAGTTCGTCAAGGTGAATATGAAAGCCATCATCCACTTCACATTCTGCCAGCCCGAGCAATGCTTTTGCAAATAGAATCAAAGCATCCCGATTCCCTTCAATATATAGTTCATTCGAATTTCCTAATCTGAACGAGAGATTCGGATTTCCTGTTTTTTCAAGTATGGGTATTCCATATTCATTATATTCAATTTCTAACCTCGCCTTTTTCATTTCTGATACATTTTATAATACCTCATTTTCAAGTTAGCCATAAGTTCTAAATGCACTTGATGTTCTACCGTTTATTCTTCTTTTAGTCTTCCATAATTTGTTTATCAGTGCATTTTAAAAATGAATTTATCATTTCAATGTCATTTCTACTACATTTTACTTTGAAAACAATTCTACGGTTCTTATTAAGTACCATGGCTAAACACGTATTTTTGTAACTGAATGTAGCATTGCCCAAATCTGTCATCCCTTTACATCCACGGCCCAATCCGAAAGGCAAATAATACTTCACCTTTTGACTGTTTCTATCAATATCTATATAACCGTTCCTCTTCAAACCACAGACGACAATCAAATGAAGATTTCCATGTGTCTCTGAAAGAGAGGTTATATAAGGGGTAAAAAAGAGAAACATACTCATCAATGTTACTAATCCTATTTTCATACTCAAAAAATATGTTTGGAATCTTGCTTTACATTTCACATAATAAGAGAAGCCCTTTAATTGATAAATTGATAAATCTGTAAATAATAATTCCTGTCTCTTATACACATCTGACGCTGCCGACGACTAGTCGA
>ENA-OZHH01001045-OZHH01001045.1-human-gut-metagenome-genome-assembly--contig:-NODE-1045-length-14088-cov-5.790066_pt1 | contig 14088 bp, 9 predicted proteins | sample MGYA00244045_ERZ653684 | MGnify/ENA primary metagenome ERZ653684 (study PRJEB26926, sample SAMN06165264) | human gut metagenome | biome: ENVO:00009003; feature: ENVO:2100002; material: ENVO:00002003... | reverse complement strand
GTGGGCTCGGAGATGTGTATAAGAGACAGGAGTAAACTTACTGTCAGTTGGAGAGTCGCAGAAGATTCCCTGCTGTAGAATTACTCAGACTATTTTCCCTTAGTCTACTTCTACAACTTCTCTTTGTCAAATTCCTCTGATTCTTTCTCTGATAGCAAGCTTTTTCCGGATATCTATGCTTGCTATCGTTGCCTGCATCTTTTCGATATATACACGGTCATTGTCACGTTGGTGATGCAGCAGGCTGGTCATATAACCTCTGTTAAGGCTCACGGATATCCCTTCCGTTCCGGTTGCCTCCTGCTTGTGGCTGCGGTGGTATTTTACCAGTTCCAGGATTTTTTCCTCTCCGTAGTCCTTCACATAGCATCTGCTCCGTCTTCACTCCAGTCCATCGGGCGAGAACTCCTGCGGTCTGAATACACATGGCTCACATGTACCTCTGCACTGTAGCCATACACATTTTTATCCTACATTCTCTTGACGGCACTGTCCCAGTTGTTCAGCAGGTATTCTTCACAGTCATTTACTGCCTTTTCGTTTGGGGCACATTTCCGGATGGTTTTCATTATTTTTATAAACTTTTTCTTCTTTATCTTATACAGGGCTTTCCACAGGCGGCCTTTTACTTCCCCTGCATCATCCAGCATCTGGTTTGCTGCCTTGTTGATGTATTTCATCATGTGGAACTCATCCAGTACTGGAACTCCTTTTTCAATATATTCCGCTCCTGCTTTGATCCATGCCCCTTCATCTCCGCTGATGTATACTGCTTTCAGATAACGGCTCTCATAGTTGATATCGATGTATTCCTGCGTCCATTCAAACAAATGTCTGTTGGATTCTCCTCCGCTATACAGACCTCCAAGACAAAAAACGTTTTTCAGTTCTCTGCGGTCGTTCTGGTCTTCCTGACTCTCATACAGGTACAGCATTTTTCCTATCATACTTCCCTTTTTCTCTGTTTTTTCTTTCTCCTGTTTATGGATATGGTCTTCATCTGCCTCCAGATAACGGTATTCCACGCATTTTTTCTTCTCCGGTCTTGGGAAGGTCAATTCTTCCTGAATGCCATGTACTTTCTCCATTACCGCTGTTTTACTGATTTCTGCGTCCTTTTCCAGTACTTCGGCTGCACGGGCATAGCTGGTATTCACTGCCTCTGCCAGCACAGTAGTCTCTGCGCTGCAGCTCAGTCTTTCGTGTGCATCTAGACCCATCCACTCGTCTAAAAGGTAATGACAGCTTCCATCCTCACATTTACGGAACAGGGTATGCGTAAAGCAGACCGAGCCGACTGTTGTCAGAAGCTGCCGTTCATCATGCCGCTGGATGATATACTTTTCAACTCTGGAAATATCCTCACACAACATACTATCCATGTCGCTGCACAGGGCAGCCATATGCTCAGATGCGGTCTTTCTGGCCGCTTCCTCCAGTTTTTTTTCATACGCATTCTCTGTATTTGTTCTTCAAAAAATGAATCACAGAAATCCATATCATCAGATTAGATAAGATCAGTATTATTCATATTTCAGTATTATTACCTTGTCCTTTGGACACTCCAAGACAACCAAAAAAGACATCCCTTGACCCATAATAATTACGGTTCAGGAATGTCCTTTTTACGTTTCTTATCAGTAAGATAGACACACGATATCCTTTTATCCACAATCAAATCAATCCAAAATGCTTAAACGCCTGCAGGATTGCTTCTTCCTTCTCCGGTGTACATTGTGGCTGTCTCGCATTCTCTGACTTAGGCAGATTAAAATTCTCTCCCACATCCAATCCACATTTCTTCTTAATCTGTGCAATATACAACGAAGAAACCTTAAGTCCAGCCTGTTCCAGCACGTAAGCCTTTATCTGCTCATAAGTTGCTTTTCCCTTGAACTCTGATAAGTCCATATCCTCCAACGAGAAGTCAACCTTCACTTTTCTACTGTCGACCATTCCCTTGGAAAGCAAGACAACCGTCTCCACGTGTTTCGTAAACGGAAAAAGATCAAACGGTGTACACTCTTTCATCCGGTATCCATGCTTTGTCAGATACTTTAGATCCCGCACCAGCGTTTCCGGACCACAGGATACATACACGACTTTATTCGGAGCCAGTCGCACTACAGAGGAAAGAAACGCCTCATCGCTTCCCGTACGCGGTGGATCCATAATGACCACATCCGCATGTTCTCCTTTTTCTGCCATCTCTACCATAAATTTTCCGGCATCTTCATTATAAAAAGTAACATTGTGAATATGATTGCGCTTTGCATTGGAGATAGCATCCTTTATCGCATCACGGTTTAACTCCACTCCGATCACATGCTTTGCGCGGCTGCTGGCAATCAACCCGATCGTGCCCGTACCGCAGTACGCATCGATCACAGTTTCTTTTCCCGTCAGTTTGGCACAGGAAATGGCTTTCCGGTAGAGTTTTTCTGTCTGCTGCGGATTTACCTGATAAAATGAAGTCGGTGAAATACGAAATGTGCATCCGCACAGTTCATCCTCAATAAATCCTTTTCCATAAACCGTAATATTGCGCTCCCCGAGCACCATGCTGGTCTTGCGGTCATTGACATTGATCACTACTGTACTGATCTCCGGGAACTTCTTCCGCAGTGCCTTGACAAAATTATTTTTGGATGGAAGGATCGGAGATACCAGTACAAGCACCACCATAATCTGTCCGCTGTGATAGCCCTTTCGCACCAGCACATGACGCAGCAGCCCATATCCGGTATCCTCATCATATGCACGAATCCGGAAAGAACGCATCATATTTTTGATTTCACGGATAATGGCATCTGCCTGTGCATCCTCGATCTGGCACTGCTCTACATCCACGATGTCATGCGAATGTTTCTCATATACGCCTGCCACAATATGTCCGCGTTTATTGCAGGAAAAAGCCGCCTGTACTTTATGCCGATAGTGGTATGGATCGTCCATCCCGATGATTGGATTGATCTTTCCAAACGGTTCCATGAGTTTGCGCATGTAACTCTGCTTTTTGGAAAGCTGCTGACTGTACAAAATTCCCTGATAGTCACATCCTCCGCATCTTTTTGCGTAAATGCAGTGTTCGCCTGTTTTTTGTATCTGGCTTATGTTCGGTTTTCTATCCGTTTCTCTTCCCCTGTTCCTCTCTTTTTTCATCTTCTGTCCCGTTGTTTTTTTCTGTCCTATTTGCATATTTTCCAACTTCCTGTACTTGATTTTTAAAGTTCTTTCTCGTAGCACCACCAGTCCTCGTCAAATAAATCGCTCTCTCCCACTACGTCAAAATGCAGTTTTTCATAAGAACGGAGCGCTTTTTTATTTGTCTTACACACGAGAAAATGTACACTCCTTTTCCCCTGTTTTTTCAATTCTTCCATGCCATGCTGCAGAAGCTGCCGGGCAATTCCCTGATTCTGCATATCGGTGCGTACCCCGAGTCTGGAAAGCTCCGCAGACGGCTGCAGTGTTTCTGACCAGCAGGTGAGTGCTTCCACCTGCGGATCTTCATCCACTGTGATCGTGCCAATGATTTCTCCATCTTCATTTTCCATACAAAAAAGAGCATTTCTTTTCATATCATAATCAAATTCCTATTCTCCTGGATACCCATTGCCCCATGCGCAGTATGGAGTACCGATCAGCGACTGATACAGCGCAAGAATTTCTTCCTTATCGTCCTGCTTAGCTTTTCGAAACTTCATTTTTCCTCTTTTCATCCTTCGCTTTCGATTTTCTTTCTCAACTATGCCATAATGCTCTCTAAAATGCAAGTATACTGCCTTTTTCATTTTTTTACACAAAACACCCCGGCAGCCGTTTTTATAACGGATACCGGGGTGTCTGTTTTCTATAGCCGGGTGTACTTATACCTGAATACGATCTGCAATCTCATTTCCCATGGCGAACCGTTCTCCATTGGCACCGATGATCAGCCCATTGGATAATTTCTGAATCACCTGTACGCTGCCACCTTCTTCTACATGATGGCGGTGCAGGAATTCTACAACTTCCGGTAATCCGAATAACCACTGAATGGTATAATTTTCACCAACTTTTGCTTTTGATAATGCCTGCATAATGCTCCCTCCTTCTATAGCTCCTCCATTCGGTTACCACTATTATATGGAGTTTATACCCGGTTAGTCAATCGAGAGCTTTCTCCTTTTATTATAACCGAAATAAGTCATCACTGATCTGAAAACATGACATGTTATAAATTATGAACCGTTTTACACTTTTCCTTGCATCAACTCATAAGATATGTTATATTATGCGTAGAAAAAGGGAAAGCCAGAGAAGCGGTTTACCCGAATATATTAAGTAACTGTTTTATCAACAGCCGTCATTATTCGCAGTAATGGCGGCTATTTTCGTTTTCCCTTGAAAATCGTGTAGCACAATCCAACAAGGGCGCAAATGAACTAAGAGGATTTGCTTATTTCGAGATATTTTTCTATAAAAGTGTGTCAAAAGGTGTGTCAGTCTTTTATTTCATATCAGAGAATTGTTCCGGAACCCCTATAAATAAGCATTCTTCGGATTATTTCTCATCCACCACCTGAAAAATAAAAAATTTAAGATAATAGCTCTCCGGCACATTCGCAGAATTTGCCCACAAAATCGGATGATCCGGTGCCTGCGTACGGAATTCCACCTGACGCAGCCGTTTGTGTGCCGCCTTTGCAGCTTCCTTCACCGTCTTTGCCAGCAGTTCCTGTGTCATAAAATGGGAACAGGAACAGGTTGCCAGGTATCCGCCGTCTTTTACCAGCTTTAACCCTTTCATATTGATCTCCCGATAACCTTTGATGGCATTCTTCGTGGCCTCACGGGATTTCGTAAATGCCGGCGGGTCGAGAATGACTACATCATACTTTTCTCCGGCTTCTGCCAGTTTCGGAAGCTCGTCCAGTACATTTGCACAGCGAAAATGTACCGTATCTTCCAGATGATTACGCACGGCATTGGCATTTGCCTGCTGCACCGCATATTCCGAAATATCAAGTCCCGTCACATCGGAAGCACCTGCGATTCCTGCATTCAGTGCAAACGTTCCCATATGTGTAAAACAGTCCAAAACTCTCTTTCCTTTACAGATCCGCTGCATTGCCAGCCGGTTATACTTCTGGTCCAGGAAAAAGCCCGTCTTCTGACCATTTACCACATCGACCAGATAGTGCACGCCATTTTCCGTAATCTCCACCTCTGTATCAAATGTTTCCCCAATAAATCCTTTCATCTTCGGAAGTCCTTCTTTCCTGCGCTCATTGGCGTCACTTCTCTCATAGACTCCACGGATAGAAATACCGTCCTCTTTCAGTACCCCTTTTAATAATGAAACGATTGTTTCCTTGAACTGCTCCATACCGAGTGCCAGACATTCCACCACCAGCACATCCTCATACTTGTCAACCACCAGTCCCGGCAAAAAATCCGCTTCCCCGAAAATCACACGACAGGAAGATGTATCCACCGTTGTCTTCCGGTATTCCCAGGCATTCTTTACACGCATACGAAGAAAATTCTCGTTAATCTCCTGATCCACATGACGGGTCAGCATGCGGATACGGATCTTCGAATTCTGATTGATAAATCCCTTTCCCATCGGATATCCGTCAAAATCATGTACCGTCACCACATCTCCATTGGTAAATGTCCCCACAATCGTATCAATCTCATTATCAAAAATCCATGCGCCACCCGCCTTGATCGTGCGGCCTTCTCCCTTTTTTAAAGTAACAATTGTATGATTCTCCATCTTCTTTTCCTTCCTGTAAATATTTTCTTCATAGAGATACCATGTGCGATGTCGAACATTTGAGGACATATACACAATATCTTCTTTTCGCTGTCCCAGCTTCGTTTTCGTTTGGGACATATACACAATATTTCTTCTTTTATGTCCCAGCTTCGTTTTCGTTTGGGACATATGCACAATATTTCTTCTTTTATGTCCCACTTTTATTTTCGTTCGGGACATATACATAATATCTGCACTTCTATATCCCATTTTTAACGCTTTCCGGGACATATCAGTGGAAACTTTTTCTATATATCCCACTCTGACTCTTCTTCGGGACTTTTCAACTTAAAAATCTTCCATATATCCCTGCCCTGTCTATCTTAGAATTTTTTCTCTCAAATATCTTCTATATGCCCTCTCCCTGTCTACCTCAGGACTTTTTCCCTTAAAGTGTACCACAGAATAATTACGTTTTCCAGCACTCCCCATTGTTTTTGAAATCCATAAATGTTATAATGTTGTTAATAAATTAACGAAGTTGTTGTATTTCTGTTCACAACTTCACGCTAAGACATACAAGGAGGTCTTATACGAATGGATTTTTCAGAAGAATACAGACAGAAGCTCGTTTCAGCAGACGAAGCCGTAAAAGTAATCAAATCCGGTGACTGGGTAGACTATGGCTGGTGTACCAACACCGTAGATGCACTGGACAAAGCACTTGCCAAGCGTACCGATGAACTGAAGGATATCAACCTGCGTGGCGGAATCCTCTTAAAACCGCTTGCCGTATTTGAGCGCGAAGACGCCGGCGAGCATTTTACATGGAATTCCTGGCATATGTCCGGAATCGAACGTCATATGATCGCACGTGGCTGTGCATTCTACAGCCCGATCCGTTATTCCGAGCTCCCTCGTTATTACCGTGAGCTGGATTGTCCGGATGATGTGGCAATGTTCCAGGTTGCTCCAATGGACAAGCATGGATACTTCAACTTCGGACCAAGTGCTTCCCATCTTGGTGCGATGTGTGAGACAGCCAGACATATCATCGTAGAAGTCAACGAAAATATGCCGCGCTGCCTTGGCGGAACAGAAAACGGTATACATATTTCCAAAGTCAATGCAATCGTAGAAGGCTCCAATCCTCCAATCGGAGAACTCGGTGCCGGCGGTCCTGCTACCGAAGTAGACCAGAAAGTTGCACAGCTGATCGTAGACCAGATTCCAAACGGTGCCTGCTTGCAGCTTGGTATCGGTGGTATGCCAAACGCAGTCGGTTCCCTGATCGCACAGTCCGACTTAAAGGATCTTGGTGTTCACACAGAAATGTATGTAGATGCATTCGTAGACATTGCCAAAGCCGGAAAGATTACCGGTGCCTGCAAAAACATTGACCGCTACCGTCAGGTATATGGTTTCGGTGCCGGAACCAAGAAAATGTATGATTATCTGGATGAAAATCCAGAACTGATGAGCGCACCTGTCAGTTACACCAACGATATCCGCTCCATCGCAGCACTGGACAACTTCATCTCCATCAACAACTGTGTAGATATCGACCTGTTCGGACAGATCAGTGCCGAGTCTTCCGGAACCAAACACATCAGTGGTGCCGGCGGACAGCTTGACTTCGTTCTCGGTGCTTATATGTCCAAAGGTGGAAAGAGCTTTATCTGCTGTTCTTCCACATTCACGGATAAGAAAGGTGTTATGCATTCCCGCATCCGCCCGACCCTGGCAGAAGGTTCTATTGTCACAGACACCCGTGCAAATACCCACTATGTCGTTACCGAATATGGCATGGTCAATGTAAAGGGATTATCTACCTGGCAGAAGGCAGAGGCTCTGATTTCCATTGCACATCCGGACTTCCGTGATGATCTGATCAAAGAGGCAGACCAGATGCACATCTGGAGACGTTCCAACCGATAAGAACACCGTTTGTTCACAATTTATTCATATTGCAAAAAAACCTCGTTTTTAACGGGGTTTTTTTATAAATTTTACCTCTTGTCTTTACTATCCTTTTTTAGTAATCTATAGTTCGAGTAAAGGAGAGGTAAAGATGAAGAAATTTTTTAGTATTATCAAAGAAAAACTATTCACCAGAGTTGAAAAACAACATTCCGAAGCTTACCTGCGTCGGATCTCATTTCTGAATAAATATTCCCTGCTGTTCCACATGTTGATATCCTGTGGGATCGTATTTATGGTGGAGGTTCTTTCCCGAAGGAGTTTTCTCTCGGCATGTTCCTTCGTTGGGATGCATACCGGTGCATTTTTTTATAATGCCTTTATTGTATTTGCATCCTTAAGCTTTGTTTATCTGTTCCGCAGACGTGCATTCTGGCGGATCATTATCAGCGGTTTCTGGGTGCTCCTTGGAATCATTAACGGATGCATCCTTTCAAACCGTGTAACACCGTTTGGCTTTACAGACCTTAAATGTATCAATGATCTGTTTGCCATGAACAATACCAACTATTTCACGGCAGAAGAAGCTACCATCGTAGTCATCGGGCTCGGTCTGTTCCTTCTGTTTTGTGTTGCGCTCTTCATTAAAGGACCGCGCTATCAGGGCAAGACCCATAAAATTGTTGTAGTAGGTGCCATTGTATCGGTACTGTTTGTCGGTCTTCCTGTTACAACCTCTGCTGCACAGAATGCCAATGTTGTTGCAAGTTACTTCTCCAACATTGCACAGGGATATGAAAACTACGGTTTTATCTATGGATTCTCTTCGAGTGTGGTAGACCGTGGAATGAGCAAGCCGGATGACTACTCCGAGCAGAAAATTGCTTCGATTGAAAAAAATGTAAATGACACAAAAAAAGAAACAACTGTCACCAAAAAGAATGCACCAAATATTATCTGTATTCTTCTTGAATCATTCTGTGATCCGGATGAGATCAAGTTTCTGAATTATAATCAGGATCCGATTCCTACCTTTCACAATCTCGAGAAGAACTACACGAGTGGTTACCTGACAGTTCCGGTTGTTGGCGCAGGAACCGCAAACACTGAGTTTGAAGTTCTCTCCGGTATGAGTATGCAGTACTTCGGAACCGGCGAGTATCCGTATAAAACAATCCTGAAAAAGACAGACTGCGAGAGCACTGCTGCTGATCTGGCTTCCATCGGATATGGAACCCATGCCGTACATAACAATGGCGGTAACTTTTACAGCCGTGTCAATGCCTTTTCCATGATGGGATTTGATACTTTCACCAGCAAGGAACTGATGAACATTCAGAGTTATACACCAAACGGAAGCTGGGCTACCGATGATATTCTTGTTCCTGAAACAATCAAAACCTTAGATTCCACTCCGAATCAGCCGGACTTTACCTACACCATTACCGTAGGTACACATGGTGATTATCCAAAGACTCCGGTTATCGCAAATCCGGTATATACTGTCAGCGGTGTGGATGATGAAGAAAAGAAAAACCAGTGGACTTATTACGTCAACCAGTTAAATGAAGTAGATACATTCCTGAATGATCTGATTACAGAGCTCTCCAAGAGAGATGAAGATACCATCGTGGTAGCGTTCGGTGATCATCTTCCAACCATGGGTCTGGAAGACTCCGATATGAAATCCGGTGATATCTACAAGACAAAATATGTCACATGGAATAACATGGGATTAAAGAAGCAGGATGCAGATCTGTATGCATACCAGCTGATGGCAAGCATTACGGATTCCACAGGTATTCATGAGGGAACCATCTTAAATTACCATCAGACCCAGATGAACAACACAGACCACACTGCATATCTGGACGGACTGGATAATCTGCAGTATGACATTCTTTACGGAAACCGTTACTGCTATGATGGCAAAGACAAATACCCTGCAACCGACATTGTAATGGGAATTGACGATGTAACTGTATCGGAGACGTCGGATTCCATCGGCGGATCGGAAGTGTTTGTCTATGGAAACAACTTCACCAAGTGGAGTAAGGTATTTGTAAATGACGAGAAAGTCAATACAACCTTCAGCAATTCCGGTTGTCTGATTATTCCAAAAGACAGTGTCAAAGACGGTGATACCATTAAAGTGTGCCAGATGGGTTCCAACAGTACGATTTTCCGTGAATCCAACACGTACACATACAAAGATCCTGCTGTGGAAGAAACCGTTACGGGAACAGAGTCGGACAGCAATACCGAATCTACAGTTTCAGGAAGCCAGAAATAAGCAAAAAAGACCTGCCAGTGATTTATTCACTGACAGGTCTTTTCTTGTCTTAAATCGTCTTCAGCGCATCCACAGCGACATCCAGATACGGATTTTCCATCTCATAGAATGCACCGGCATCCGCAGCTTTCGCATATGCCGGATCCAATGGCAGTTTGCCAAGAACTCTGGTTCCTTCTTTTGCGGCAACTTCGTCAATGTTGCTCTCTCCAAACAGTGCGATCTTCTTTCCACAATCCGGGCATTTCAGATAACTGAAATTTTCCACCAGTCCAAGCACCGGTATATGCATCATATTTGCCATGTGGAAAGCTTTCTTTACGATCATCTGTACCAGTTCCTGTGGAGATGTAACAATAACGATACCGTCCACCGGAAGGGACTGGAACACGGTAAGCGGTACATCACCTGTTCCCGGTGGCATGTCCACAAACAGATAGTCCACATCGCCCCAGACCGCCTCATTCCAGAACTGTTTCACAGCCCCTGCAATCACAGGTCCTCTCCAGACAACCGGTGCCTCTTCATCTTCCATCAGAAGATTGATGGAAACGATTTTGATTCCTTCTTTTGTCTCATACGGATACATTCCTTTTTCGTCACCGACCAGCTGACCGTGTGCTCCAAACATCTTTGGAATGGACGGTCCGGTAATATCGGCATCCAGAATTCCCACTTTATATCCTGCTTTCGCCATCTGTACCGCCAGGGAAGAAGTAACAAATGATTTACCGACACCTCCCTTTCCGCTGACCACTCCAATCACATGTTTGATATTGGAATATGCATTCATCGCTTCGAGCATACTCTGCGGATTCTGAGAATTATGGGAACATCCCTCACAGCTTTCTTTGGAACAGGATGATGCTCCGCTGCAACTTGAATTTTCTGGCATAATGATAGCCTCCTTGTTAATTATTTAATGATTTATTTATATAGACTGCCCAGTCTTTGGAATGGGTAGTATATGAAATAAGCTTTTCCGATAATTTTATCTTTGCTGACATAGGTATGATCCCAATATCTGGCATCATAGGAATCATTCCGGTTGTCTCCAAGCACCAGATAACTGTCTTTGGGAACCTCAAACTCAAACGGTCCAGTTGCCTCTGTCCATGTCTCTTTCAGGTAATCCTCCTTCAAAGGAGTCTCAGAGTCATTGATATAGATTTTCGCATCCTCAATGGTAACCTTTTCTCCGGGCAGACCAATCACACGCTTGACGTATTTTTGCGTTTCGTCATCCGGGAACCGGAAAATCACGATATCTCCTCTCTTCGGTTCTGAAAACTGATACGCCAGCCGCAGCCCGAACAGGTCATCGCCCGGTTCAATGGTATGCTCCATCGATCCGGTCGGGACTGTTGCATTGATGATCACGTAATTCTTCAAAACCATCGCCAGCGCGAAGGCTGCCAGCAGAGTGACTACCCAGCTGAGCACTTCCCGCAGAGGCGAAGAAGCTTTCTCCTTTCCCTCGCCCTTTGGATCATTGTCCATCTTTATTTCTTCTGTTGACATTTCTTTTTTCTCTTCCATAATCACTCTACTCTCTTGGTGCAAACCACCAGTCAATAAAATCTTCCCTGCGGAAAACCAGTCCCACAAGTCCCAGATCCACACGTTCTTTCTGTGTCAGGGTCTGCGCAATAAATTCATTCACAGATACATCAAAATCGCCTTCCAGGCACCAGATACAGCTCACTGTCGGCACATTCTCCTGATTTTTCCAGTCATCTACGAACGAACCGCCGAAATCAACAATCTTATTCCAACGATGCTGCGTATTGATAACCCGCTGCTTGATATTCTCATAGATGACCTCCATCATCCGGTGAACTTTCGGGTGATACATCACAGGCTCAAGAATCCTTAAGAGTCGGTGCTTTGGATTGACACGCAGTTCCAGCGTTCCGTTTGCCGTATTCGTCACCATACAGAAAATCTCGTTATCCGGAAACGTTTCCGGCCGCAGATGATACTGATAACGATATGGTACCACACTTTTTATCATATGGAAATCTGCATCCATTTCTTCATATATAACACCCGGACATTCACTGCTTATCACATAGTGCATGCTACCCTGATAAGGCGCCAGAAGCTGGCAGAACAGATCCCGGTTCTTTTCGAATACAATCAGCTGGTATTCTGCCAGAAAACGCCGGAAATCCATAATATGGTTCTGCCTATAATATGTAAACAGCCCCTTGCTGATAAATGCAATCCTTATGCTTTTTCCGGTATAACCCTGAATAATTGTTGCAACCGGAAGTTCAATCTCTCTCCCTTTTAAATAAACTTCCACTGTGACAGCTTTGCCAAGCAGCTGCATCTCTTCTTCATACTCTGTCAGAACCGGCTGCTGTCCGCTGGCAATATACTGGTTCAGTCCCAGCGGATTGGATGCAAAATGTTCTACAATCCGTCTGCCGATCAGCCTGCGCAGCTCCGTCAGATTTTCATCATGCGCCACATCATCCCTTGCCAGCCGCAATGTCAGGAATTTTTTCCGTAAATGCAGATGATACGTCATATGCCTGAGCCACTCCGGTTTTAACCCCAGATCTTTCTTTTCATCGGTCACAAGAAACCCCTGCTGATACAGGCAGGATGTCCCGATCAGTCCCTGATGTTTGGAATTATAAATCCAGATACACCCCTCCATCAGTTCATCCATGATACGAATCGATATGATTCCAAGAATATCCGCGAACGGATTGTCCATGATATGATTCTGTTCCCGCAGCGTCACGCTTTTTTCATCAAAGGAAATCTGAATGGGAAATGGCTGATACAGCATATAATGCTGTACTGCGTGCACCAGCCTCTGAAGGGACAGATTCTTCGCATATTTCGGCCGTAACACCAGCGTAATTCTGGTTCCGGACTGTTCGCGGTTGGAATTGATATATTCCATTGTTTCCGCCCCTTCTATCCATTTTGCGGTAACCGGTTCTAACGTCTGGCGATCCGTAACATTCCACGCGGTATTTACCGATTTGTCCTTTCTCGACTCAATCAACAGTGCCCGTGCAACCATAAAACCGGAAAGCATACCGACTCCAAACTGCGCCACCGGTTCATAGTGAAGCTGCTGTGTAGAAAAATCCTCGCTCTGATAAAAACTCACTCCGATTTTGGCGACATACTGCTCAATATCCCTGGCATTGATTCCGATTCCGTTATCCTCAAACACCAGACGCTGCGTTTCGGAATTATACTGAATGGAAATTTGAGGAGAATACGGATTTCGCATGGAATTTAAGGCTCTTGCCTCCTCCATCTCCAGAAACTCTGTTCCCCAGCTCCATTCCAGCGCCGCCCTGGTATTGCATGCATCAATGGCATTTTGAAGAAACTCCCGGATATAGGCATCCGGATCTCCGTAAAACTGCGTACTTGCAAAGGTCGATATGATATTTTCCTGATCCATACCTACTTTGCACTGTTTCATAGCTGTTCCTCATTTAATAAAATTGCCTGAACCACAAACCGCTTATCTGCCTGTCTGCTCACACAGGTTGATAAAGTCAGCAGATGACTGTCCACCGAAAGCTGGATTTTGTCCTTTACCTCCGGCGAATTCTTGGATTTTTTCACAATGCTTTCAAGATAACTTACACGTCCCTCTTTCGTTGAAAAGTCATTGGTGTGCAGAATATGTGCATCGTCCGTCTTATATGCCGCAAAAATCTCATACACGAGCACCTTTTCCTTTGTATACACATATATATACGGAAAATTGTTAAAAAATGTCTGGTCTTCATAGTTGTGGAGAGAAGCAAACATTGTGTCATTGCGCATATTGTGCCCATACACGACGGTATCAAAATCCGTAAACTCTTTACTGTTTGCCTTCTCTGTATAAATACATCCAGGATATCCCCTGGTACCATTCATATTGTAATTCAGATAATAGGAATCATCACTCGGATGCTGTAACACCGGATAATCCACCCCGGTTCCCGGAATGTAGATCCATGCGTAAATATCCTGATTGACTCCCTTTAATTTTTTCCAGTTTAAATTTTTCTGTGGAATTTCTATTCCTTTTTGTTCCAGTTCGCTGTCTTCGGTCTGCACTTCCTGTGCCACATTCTCCGTCTCAGTCTGCGTATCTGACGGA